>Ga0256405_10008179_pt1 | contig 15173 bp, 14 predicted proteins | sample RumenRJG_02DNA_FD_189096 | JGI IMG/M metagenome (GOLD analysis project Ga0256405, IMG submission 189096) | Bovine rumen microbial communities from Lethbridge, Alberta, Canada - RJG_02 | ecosystem: Host-associated > Mammals > Digestive system > Stomach > Rumen | place: Canada: Alberta... | reverse complement strand
ATGTGCTTGTCAGAATTTATTGGAGCAGTTGTCTCTTGTTGTTTTCATAAAAATATAAATATTTATGTTCATTTTCAAAGCGTTATACAAACGTTAGTAATATTTTTGATTGTTGAATTTGCTGTTGTGTTAAGTAATTGGAGAAGACATGAAAAGGTACAGTAATTGGAGAATAAAAGCAGTGTCTTTTATTGTTCTATTTTTCGCTGGATTGCTTATTTTTAGTGCGTACAGATTGCAGATTTTATATCATCAAAAATACACGTTGATTTCAGATAAAAATCGCATTAGGGTTGCTCCAATATTGCCTCGAAGGGGTAGAATTATTACTGCAGATGGAGTTACGATTGCTCAGACAATAAATCGTTACAAATTGATATTAACTCGTTGTAAAAAAGAGGAATTTAATAAGGCAATTAGCTTTATTGAAAACAAGATTCAGTTAGATGAACAAGATTTACAGCATATTTATCAAGAATATAAAAATCGAAGAAATTCAATTGTTATAAAAGATAATTTATCGTGGGATGAATATACAAAAATTGCTGAAAATGTGTTTAAAATCAATCAATTAAACATTGAAAATTCTTCGGTTAGAGAATATGTTAATCCAAATATTTTTTGCCATATAACTGGGTATACATCAAAAACGTCTGAAGGTTTGCAAACATTATATGGAAAAGCTGGATTAGAATTTTCGTTCGATGAAGTTCTTACTGGTGAAATTGGTGGTAAGCAAACTGAGGTTAATGCCGCTGGTAAAGCGATGCGAACGCTCTCGATTATTCCAGAGAAAAATGGGGTTGATTTAAGAATTACAATTGATAGCAAATTGCAAAAATTTGTTTATGATTTAATGCAACAACATATAGCTGGTGGATGTGCTGTCTTAGATATGGATGGGAACGTGTTGGCTATGGTTTCTGTTCCTGGTTTTGATACAAATTTATTGAGTGGAAAAATTACAACAAAACAATGGGATGATCTAAAAAACGATCAGTTGTTCCCTATGCTTAATCGTGTAACTGGATGTGCATATCCTCCTGGATCTGTGTTTAAAATAGTTGTAGCAGCGGCAGCGTTAAATGAAGGTGTTATCGATTTAAAAGATAAAATTTTTTGTTCTGGTGGAGTGAAACAAGACAATCATGTCTTTCATTGTTGGAATAGAGGCGGTCATGGATATTTGAATTTAACAGAAGCGTTACAGTATTCATGTGATTGTTATTTTTTTGAAATTGCCAAAAAATTGGGCATTGATAAAATTGTAAAATACGCTGAAAAATTTGGGTATGGAGCGAAAACAAATATAGAAATTTCTGGAGAAAGTGCAGGATTGTTGCCGACAAAACAATGGAAATTTTTGAGATATAAAACACATTGGAAACCGTATGAAACAATGATTGCGGGAATAGGTCAAGGGGCTGTGACTGCAACGGTAATGCAAACTGCAACTATGCTTGGCCGTCTTTATACTAATAATCTAAATTTTTCTCCATCTTTAATTGCGAAAGAAAAAGACAAAAATACAGAGACCATTATTAATGATAAATATGCCGATACAATTAAGCGAGCATTGACATTGGTTTGCTCTACCGGAACAGCAGCAGGCTCATGCAATACATCATACGGTATTGCTGGAAAAACTGGCTCATCGCAAGTAAGAAAATTGCGGGCAAATGAAGCGGGCATGCATCAAAGCAATTTTGATTGGAAATATAGAGATCATGCGTTTTTTGGTGGTGTTGCTCCGCTACCAAATCCTAAGTATATTGTTGTTGTGTTTATTGAACATGGCGGAGGCGGAGGCTCGGTTGCAGCTCCAATTGCTCGTAAAATTTTTGATGAATTGATGAAAAGAAAATGACACTACAAAATTTAAAACAAAAAATATCGATATTCAATGAATGTAACATATTGTTTTTGCTGTTATTTTTGGTCTTTAGTGTTAGTTTTTTGGGGCAATATATTGTTGCACAAGGAGTATTTTCTGTATCTGTTTATAATCATATTATTCGCATAATATTTTGCGTTGCATTAATGATTTCTATTTGTACAGTTGATTACAAATTTTGGATGAATTTCGCTTATATAATTTATGCTATCTCATTGATTTTGTTGGTGATGGTTAATTTGGTCGGTACGTTTAGACTGGGGGCTCAACGTTGGATTAATTTAGGCTTTTTTATGTTTCAACCGTCTGAAATTATGAAGTTGGCGTTAATATTAGCTTTGGCTAGATACTACACAATGTTGTCTTATCAAGAGGTAAAAGAAATAAAAAATCATATTACACCATTTTTATTCGTTTTTATCCCTGTAATTTTAATCATGAAGCAACCAGATTTAGGCACGGCGAGTGTGTTGTTAGTGGTTGGAATTGCAATAATATTTTTATCTGGATTTCCTGCAAAATTTTTTGGATTAAGTGTGCTTGTATCAATGATATTATGTCCATTAAGTTGGTTCTTTTTGCGAGATTATCAAAAGAATAGAATACTAACTTTTATCAACCCAGATAACGATCCATTGGGAACCGGTTATCATATTTTGCAGTCTAAAATTGCAATTGGATCTGGTGGATTGTTTGGAAAAGGGTTCTTGAACGGAACGCAAAGTCGATTGGATTTTCTGCCTGAAAAAAATACCGATTTTATTTTTACAACGATAACAGAAGAGACAGGTTTTATTGGTGGAGTGGTTATCATTTTGCTATTAACGTCAATTTCATTTTATTGCTTTTGGATGGGGACTTCTTTGAAAAATAATTTCTCAAAATTGATGTGTTATGGTGTTGGACTTTTGCTGTTTTTTCATACATTTATAAACATAGCGATGGTTATGGGATTGGTTCCGGTCGTAGGCATTCCGTTGCCTTTTTTGTCCTACGGGGGCAGTGCGATGATGACGTTTATCATAGGTTGCGGACTGGTTATTTCCGCAATAATATATAGAAAATAAAAATTACATATTGTATAAGCATTAAATCTAATTGTATTAATTAATTATTTAGTATATAGTTGCTGCTAATATTGGTGTAGGTGTTTTATTATGAAAAATTTCATAAAATTAATGATAAGTTGTTTAGTTGTAATTTTAAGCTTTTTTATTTGTTTTGATAATGCGAAGCTGGGTATTTGTTTTACTGGACAAGGAGTAAAAATTAATGGGATTGTCAATGATTTTATTGAAAAAATTCCTGAAATTTCCAATGAATATACGAAATTGAAACAGCTAATAAACGTTACAGATGATGAAATACTAACCGGTAAAGATATTGATTTATTTACTAACGGAAAAGCTCAAGCGTCTTTGGTCGTGGTACAAAGTTTGATTTTTAAAGCGATTAACATCCTAACTCCAGGTTTACATTTTGATTGTGTAGTTGGTCAATCGTTAGGTAATTATACTGCGTTATTTGCAGCTGGTGGTATAGAACTCAATGAACTGCTTGCATTCATTAAAATGAGAGATAAGTTATCAATTGATTTATCCAAGAAATCGCAAAAATTGTACAGTATGCTTGTATTAAAAAATATTGATATGAATACGTTGAGGCAATATGTTAATAACCAAACGATATTTATAGCTGGGTTAAACACACCGTCTTGTTTTACTGTATCTGGATTAAAAAACGAGATTCAAATAGTAAAAGCAAAATTACAAAAAAATATTCCTGGAATTTGGGTATTGGAACTAAATACTGCAACTCCATTTCATACTCCGTTAATGCTTGAATTGGTTGAAAAATTATGGAAAATGTTTCCGATAAGGCATAAATTAAAAAAGACAATCATATCAGATGCTACAGGACATGAACATAATTCAATTGATGATTTTGATAAAGGTTGGTTAAGATATCAACTAACATCTTCTATGAAATGGAGTGGCGAAGATGGCGTATGCAATAAAATTAAAAAGCGAAAATTAACACATTTAATTATTGTCGGAGATGGACAAGGATTGGCAAACATGTTGAAAGAAAATATTTCTGATATAAATGTATATATTATTAATACAGTTGATCAATTGCATAAATTTGCTAATGACATAAAAACGTATAACAGTATTAAAAGCAAAATTACTAGATTGTTCAGAATACATTAATAAAAACGTTTAAAGAAGTGATTAAGTCAAGCTTACTTCACTTCTTCTTTTGTTTTTGGTTTTCTTTTCACTAAGCTTGCACATAATGTTGATGCTCTTTTTGTAATTCTAGTTTTTGTCGTCGTGCTGGATTTTGATGCCTTGAACGATGACTTTTGTAGAATGTCTTTCAAATATATAATGACGGCCATATTTACCTCCTTGTTGCGGTTAGATTATAATTAGATTGTAAATTTGAGGTTAATTATTGAAGAAAAATTTTATAAAATTTGCGTTAGATGAGGCTATAAAAGCAGAAGCTAGAATGTCTGTCCCCGTGGGGGCGGTTGTGGTTATGAATGATAAAATTATAGCTAAAGCCGGAAATGAAGTTATAAAAAATAATGATCCAACTGCTCATGCCGAAATTTTAGCTATTCGTAGAGCTTGTGAATTTTTGGATACTACTTATCTTACTAAATGTGATTTATATGTAACACTTGAGCCATGTGCTATGTGTGCTCAAGCAATTTCTTTAGCAAGAATTCGAAGATTATATTTTGGTGCTTATGATGCCAAATATGGTGCTGTTGAACATAACGCAAAAGTATTTGATTATGCGTTACATAAGCCTGAAATTGTTGGTGGCGTTATGGAAACAGAATGTAGTGATTTATTGAAAAAATTTTTTGCGAAGTTAAAAAAAGTCGATTAATATATTTATACAATAGGAGATGAAATATGTTGAAATTATTTGGTACAGACGGCATTAGAGCTATAGCAAATGAGTATCCGCTTACTATTGATATATGTAAAAAACTAGTTCATGCCTTGGTTTTGCATTTTAATCTGAAGTCAGGAGATACAGTAATAATAGGACGAGATACCCGTGAATCAGGAGGAAGTTTTGAAAAGGTTTTGACGGATGAATTTGTTTCGCTGGGCGTAAATGTTTCGTTAACTGGAGTTGTCGCAACGCCTATAGTATCTTTTCTTGTAACTGAAAATAAGGCTCAATTAGGCGTCATGATTTCGGCTTCACATAATCCATATAATTATAATGGAATAAAAATTTTCAAATCAGATGGTTTAAAATTAAGTGATGAAGAAGAACAACAAATTGAAAATATGATTTTTGCAAATAAATTGGTTGCAGCATCTCAGAGCGTGGGAACAGTTAATTCGATTTCAAATGATTTAGATAAATATTTTCGAAAAATTCAAAAAGAAATATTCCCGGTTGGAAATGGTATGAAAGTTGTTGTTGATACAGCTAATGGTTCATTTTCTAACTTTGGACAGCTCGGTGTGTTTTCTTTTTGTGTAAACGTGATTGCTATAGGAAAATATCCTAACGGAAGAAACATTAATGATGATTGTGGTGTAATGCATCCAGATCAACTTACTGAGTGTGTAAAAAATGATCATGCCGATATCGGTATTGCGTTTGATGGAGATGGCGATCGCGTCATTTTATGTGATGAAAATGGCGATATTATGGATGGCGATCAAATCCTTGCATTACTCGCGACGTACGAACATTGCGATACTGTTGTATCAACAATTATGGCAAATTATGGGTTAGAGAAGTATTTGAATAATAAAGGAATTTCTTTGGTTCGTACAAATGTTGGAGATCGTTATATTTCTGAGTATATGAGACAGCATTCAAATGCTCGTTTTGGTGCAGAACCATCTGGACACGTGATTATTCGAGATCATTTGTTAACTGGAGATGGCTTATATACTGCTATAAAAATATTAGCATTGTTTTTCAAATCTGGATGTGCAAAATTCAGCGAATTTTGTCATGTGTTTGAGCCTGTTCCAAGTGTTACAAAAAACGTAAAAGTATCTGATAAAAGCATAATAGAAAAAGATGAAATTAATGGCAAAATCAATCAATATAAAGAACAATTATTAGGTCGTGGAAGGTTGATTGTTAGACCATCTGGAACCGAACCTGTAATTCGTATTACGGCTGAGGGAGAAGATTTGGACGAGCTCAATTCGATCATATCTGATATCGCATTAGTGTTGGAGAAAATATGATAATTTTAATATCGATAATAATCGTTGCTATAATTTGTGCTTTGGCATATTATGCGTATAAAATATCAGAACAATTTCAATATGTTAAAGTGGAAAATGCGGCATTACAAAGTCAATATGAACAAGCGAAATCATATCAAGAAAAATATGATAAATTGCTTCAAGATTATCTCGAACTGCAAAAAAATAACGCCATTTTGTCGACAAATTTAGAACAAGAGAAGAAAAATCTTATGGAAAAAATGCAACTGCTAGAAAATGCGGAGAAAAAACTATCTGATACATTCAAGGCATTAAGTTCTGATGCTTTGTCAAAAAATAATAACGATTTTATTGCGTTAGCAAAAGGGTTATTCGAACAAATGCAACAAAAAAGCAAAGCAGATATGGAATTGAATTCTAAAAATGTTAGTGAATTATTGAATCCAATAAAAACGGCTTTAAGTGGTGTTGATGTTAAATTAGGGGAATTGGAAAAATCTAGGGTTGGAGCTTACGAAGCGCTTAAACAGCAAGTATCCAATTTGATGAATACAGAAAATATTTTGAAAACTGAAACTAATAATTTGGTATCAGCGTTAAAGGCTCCTAATGTGCGAGGACGTTGGGGGGAAATGCAATTAAGGCGAGTGGTGGAATTGTCAGGAATGATGGATCATTGCGATTTTCAGGAGCAAGTGACATCTTCTGAAGATAAGACAATTCGTCCAGATATGATTATATATTATCCAGGAAATAAGCAGGTTATTATAGATGCGAAAACGCCATTAGATGCTTATTTGCAGTCTATGGAAGAACCAAATGAACAACGCAAAAAATTGCTACTGAAAGAGTATGTCGAGCAAATAAAAAAGCAAATAACGTTGCTATCCAACAAACAATATTGGGCTCAATTTGAATCTAGCCCAGAGTTTGTAGTGATGTTTTTACCTGGTGAAGTATTCTTGTCTGTTGCTGTTGAAGTGGATCCTTCGTTGTATGAATTTGCATTACAAAAACATGTGATTATTACTACTCCAACCAATTTATTAGCTTTGTTGCGGACAATTGCTTTTGGGTGGAAACAGCAAAAAATGGCCGATCATGCTAAAGAAATTAAAGAGATGGGACAAGAATTATATCAGCGTTTGGCCAGTTGTTCTGAGTATATTTCTGATCTTGGGAAGAGCCTAAATCACGCTGTTGGTCATTATAATAAGGCTGTAGGAAATCTGGAAGGTCGAGTAATGGTAACAGCGAGAAAATTTATAGAGTTAAAAACTTCAGGAAAAGAAATATTGGAATTAAATCCAATAGATGATATATCTGCAAAAGGTTTCAAAAGTGGACTGTTGGAGTAAAAATGAAAATTAACGGATTATTAATTAATTTTTAGTATATTTTGTGATGAAGGTATCTTTGGTGAGAAAATGAAGCGAGCGTATGTTGTTCTTGCGATTGTCGCTATGGTAATAGTACTTTTTTTCATGATGAAAAAAAATACGATTAAACGTGAAAAAGAGATGGCGAACGTTACTGTAATGACAGTGTTTGAAAGCGTAATAAAAACGAAAATAGAGGCAATAGGAACAGCTGTTTCAAATGAGTCTGTCGACATAAAATCGAATGTTACGGAGTTGGTTCAGTCTATTCATTTTAATGATTGTGATCATGTAAAAAAGGGGCAGCTGCTTGTCCAATTAAATATCGACAAAAAGCAAGCAGAGAAAAAACAGATAGAAGCATTGTTACAAGAACAAGATCGTGAATTGAAACGATTTCAGCAACTGAAAGAAAAAAAAGTAATTCAAACAAGGGATTATGATACGCAATACAGTTCCTGGTTAAAGGCTAAAGCTCAGCTTGAAAAAATTAATGCAGAACTTAAAGACAGTTCAATTACTGCCCCATTTGATGGATTTTTGGGATTGCGACAAGTGTCTGTTGGAGCGTTGATAACCTCTGGGACAGTTGTTACTACGTTAGATGATATAAGTAAAATAAAGGTGGATTTTATTATTCCGGAAAAATACAATTTACTTGTTCATGAGCATGAAACGATAACAGCTAAAAGTGTAGCGGTTCCCGGTACAAAATTTACAGGAGAAATATTAGCGATTGTTCCAAGAGTATCGCAACAGTCACGAAGTATCTCTGTGCGTGGTGTTATTGATAATACGAGCTTATTATTGCGTCCTGGTATGATGCTAAAAATATCGCTTAAACTTAAGGACCGCACAGGTATTAAGATTCCTGAAAGAGCGGTGTTGAGTGCTGGTGAAAGGCATTTTGTTTATATTGTAAAAGATGGTAAAATTTTACAAAATTATGTTAATACTGGCGATTTAAGTAATGGTTTTATTGAAATAACGAAAGGTTTAAAAATTGGAGATAAGGTTGTAACTGGCGGAGTTAGTAAAATCAAAAACAATATGAAGATCAATGTGATAAATGATGAAACTGATAGCATAAAAAGTAAGATAAATAAAAAATAATATATTGTAAAAAATGTGCCTTGTTTGATGCGTTATTGCGTCTACTTTGTGATTTTGATTTCATATGAAAATAAAGATTGATATATTTTTTTTTGTTGATATAATCATGATATGGCCGAGTGGCAGAGTGGTTATGCAGAGGACTGCAAATCCTTCTATACCGGTTCGATTCCGATCTCGGCCTCCATATGATTATCGTGCTAATTTTTCCTGAAAATTTTTAATGAGTAGGTTTGCTCTTGCATCGTTTTCTTCTGGTGATAATTTTTCCATTTCTCTGCCCCATACTGTTTCTGGCCAAAATGGATCTGCTTCTGTTCTGCAAATTATATGAATATGTAATTGCGGAGTTTTATTGCCGATGGCTGCAACATTTAATCGATCGCATTCAAATAATTCTTCCATTATTGAAGAAGCAAAGTTGATTTCTCGCATTAATTGTAATTGATTGTCTAAAGGTAACTGGTTGATTTGTTTTATATTTTCAATTCTTGGTATTAGTAAGATCCATGGTATTTCTTTATCTTCCATAATGACGGTGCTTAATTTTAAATCACAAATCTTTGTTTTTTTTTGAAACGTATCTAATAGTTGAAATGACATATAATATTCCTTATAAATTCAAATACATTATACATCAAAAATATTATATGAAATATATCCAATTAATCTTGAAAAATTTTTATGCAAAACAAGTAATTGCGTTATTGTTTTTCTTTAAAATTCAACGGTCTAGGATCGTTCGCAAACATTTTATATAATTTTTCGTCAGAAGCATGATGAGATCTTTTGTTTAAAATAGTTGCTTTTAAGAATATTACTAGTTCTGTTATTCGTGTGGATTTTGTTCTAGCACCGAACAAAAAATCTAGATCAGAGGCCTTTGGTAATCCTTTGCGTTCATTGCGAGATTCCTCGTGCATCAGTCCTCCCATAACAACGACCTGTCCCGAATTTAGTTTTAATACAGAATCAAATTCTTTAACGTCAACTACTGGAATTTCTTGCATTTTATAAGTTGTAATTGTTGTATTTGGTTCGTTGGGATTTTGGGTCGGATAGAAGAATGGAACATTTTTTTTGTCAATAATATGCGAAATGGTTGGGCGTAAGTTTAGTAATACGGTGTTGTTTTTTCTGTCGATTGACGGCACAACGGACATGATTAATCCAATAGGAATTGTATGTAATGTTGTTGACATAAAATCAAAGTTGCTATTGTTCGTTGTGGTCGCATATTGTTTCTGTAATGATGGTATGCAAATAACTTCATTGGTTACAACTTTTAGTATCGCTGATTGATTATTTAAAACTGTAATTCTCGGGTTAGACAATGTTTTTACTGCTCCAAATTGTTCAATTATTCCGACCATTGCTTCGAGATTGGTTCGATTAATTCCAAATGAAACTAAGCCAGTTTGATCTGTTGAGTTGCTAAATATTTTAGCTCCGCCGTGTCTTAAAATATTCCAATTAATACCACCTTTGTTTTCATCATTTAAAGATACTTCTAAGATTTTTGCTTCAATTAAAACTTGCGATTCAATAGATTGTTTCAATAATTTCAAATACTTCTTGATCGCATTTTGTTTGTTCTGGGTTGTATATACAGAAATTAATCCACCTTGTTTATGCATTGAAACATGCCCGTCATCACCTATGATTTGCGTTAGAGTTTTTGATAATTCTTCCCAAAAATCTATTTTGATATTTCCGGTAACAAGGCTACTCGATCCGTTATCTATTTGCGAATTGTTTTCTTTTGTGCTGCCATCAAGTGAAATTTGATCTGTAAAAATATCCGTCGATGTAGCCATTGAGCTTTTCATATCTCTTTGAATATTAAGGAATTGGATATTATAAGTTCGAAGCACGGGAGAATCGTATTCGATTTTTACACTATCTCCATTAATTGTATATCTAAGGTTTGCACTTTCGCATACATCTTGTAACACATTGATAAATGGGCGATTTTTGACGGAACAAGCAATATTGCCCTCGATTTCTGGTGCAATAATTATGTTGATATTAGCGAGTTCAGCCAGTCGTGCAAGCAGATTTATAATCGACATATCTTTAGCGGTAGAAATTGAAATTTTATTATAAAATTTTTTATCAATTGTGGGCGTTAGGTCATCATCTTCTTCATCTTCCAGAATTGGCGAATCGGGAAGAAAATCATCAATCGGTTGTGATACTATTTCTAACGCTCTAGGAGTAAGATTTTTTAGATGTTGATGCTTGCTTTCAGGAAAACGCGTACATGATAATAGTGATAACAAAATACACAAATAACAATTTTTTGTTATATGATTTTTGCAACTAAAAAGCATAAATCCCCAATTAATTCACATAGTAATAATATATATTTTTTAAGTGTATTTAAAGTAAGTTTTATGTAAAATGTGATATGTATCGTTGTTTGATTTTCACTAGATTTTTTTATGTAATTAAGCAATAATTACGGAGTTGTTTATTGTGGTTATATGAAAACAAAATTACATTGGATATACGGTAGACATTCTGTTGAAGCCGTTCTTAATAGCGATAAAAGAGAAATTTCTCGAGTTGTTGTTGGTAATGAAAATGATGCAATTATTGAGTTGGCTCAACGCAGGCGTATTGTTGCAGAAACTATGGACGGCAGTTTTTTTGATTCGATTTTTGGGAAAAATGCGATACATCAAAAATGTGCCGCTTTGGTCGGCGATTTGCCTCAGTTGTGTGTAGAAGATTTGTTGAATGACGATGATGATACACGACCGTTTGTTATATTAGATCAGGTTACAGATCCTCAAAATATAGGTAGCATTTTACGTGCTAGTGCGGTGTTCGATGCTCGAGCTGTTATTGTGCAAGATAAGCATAGTCCAGAGCTTAGTGCGACATCGTTAAAAGCGTCTTCTGGTGCAAGCGAATTAGTTCCATTGATTAGGGTTACAAATTTAGCAAGCACAATTAAGTTATTACAGAAAAATAATTTTTGGTCTGTAGGGCTTGATGAGCGAGGAGATAAATTATTAGCTGAACTTCCAGCGAATACTAAATATGCAATTATCATAGGTTCAGAGGGGAAGGGGATGAGAAAGCTAACAAAAGATTACTGTGATTTTCTAGTGAAAATTCCTAGCAGTGAAAAATTTTCAACGTTGAATGCAGCTCAGGCTGCTACGGTTTCTTTATATGAAGTTTTTAAATTGAGAGGTGAATGATGATGCAGAATTTTATTTATCCAATTTTAGCGTATATTCTTGGGTCAATTCCGTTTGGTCTTATTCTTACAAGTTTGTTTGGTAAAGGAGATTTAAGAGAGTTAGGTTCGGGAAATATAGGAGCAACGAACGTTGTAAGAACGCAGGGAAAAACACTTGGAGCAATGACGTTTGCCTTTGATTTTCTTAAAGGTTTTTTGGCGTTAAAAATTTTTCATTGTAACAATGAGTTTGCAAGTTTAGCACTTATTGCTGCTCCTGTAATTGGACATATGTTTCCTGTTTGGTTGAAGTTCAAAGGAGGGAAGGGAGTCGCTACATATTTTGGTGTATTAGCTGGGATACATCCATATGTGTTTGTTGCGACTTTGCTGACATGGTTAGCTATATTTTTAATTGTCAGAATATCTGCTGTTGCAGGCTTAGTAAGTTGTGCTATGAGCTTGGCTTATTTTTATTATATCGAAAGTGCGTTCATGTTAGGAACGTTTGAAAAATTCTGGGTTTTATTGGGCTTGGTAATATTGATATTTGTCAAGCATCACAAAAATATTAGTGATTTATTGAAAAGGGAATAAGTATTAGTAAATACAACAATTGATTGAAATAATTTGAATAAGCGGGATTTAGCTCCCGCTTAATTTGTTTATCCAATTTTGTAATCTATCCAGCCGATATTGCCGTCTTCACGTGTGTATACAACATTGATGGCATTTGTGGAAATATTTTCGAAAACAAAAACTTTAGTGCTTTTGTTTAAGTGTTCGGCAGCTTCATTTACGCTCATAAGAGGTAAATCGTCTAATATTTCAGCAATAATCATTGGATGATCTGCACAGCATTTATCGTCGTCCGGAATTTCAACTGAATCAATGAACTTTGTTTTTTCTTTTGATGATTTCTTCTTCTTTTGCATTTGCTGATTTATCTTTTGTAACGTTATTTCAAAACTGTTTTTAGGATCATCAGATTGTTCGCTTGCTCTATATGAATTTCCAGATGCTGTTTTTACAGAAATATCAGTAATAAACATATGGCTGTCCTTAGACATTACAATGTTTGCATCAATAAATTCTGTGCCGTATTTTGCTGCTAAATTTTCGCAATCTTCTCTTGCTTTGTTAGTCAAAGATTCACCAATTTCCATATGGCGTCCCGAAAACGAAAAAACCATAGCTTCTCTCCCTAATAAAATACAACAGTCGAGTAACAGAGTAGAATTTACTTTGCAGGCTGAAACTCTAATCTATTTCAACTTTACCGTTATTAGTATAAATAAAATTGTGTTAAAAAACACTTTACAAAAGCATTTTATTTTTGTTTTTATTTTCATAATTGCTTATATGAGATTTCATGATGGAAAATGATAATTCAATAAAATCAATCAATTATTGTTGAAACTTTCCGCCTAACTCCCAGCGTGGAGTTGGTTTAAAGCCCAAATCTGAAAATTGTTTTTTTTGATATTTTTCAACGCCGAGCCATGCAATCATTGCTCCGTTGTCCGTGCAATATTTTACTGGTGGAGCGAAAAATTTTGTATTATATTTTTGGCATAGATTTTCCAAACGTTTGCGGATACTGCTATTAGCGGCAACACCTCCGCCCATTACGACGCCCGATAAATTAATGTCTTTACAACGCTTGAGTGCATGTTTTATTTTGTATTCAACGACGTCAGTTACTGCACTTTGAAAACTTGCACATAAATCTAATTTGTCTTGATCTGTGTTGCATTTTTGAGATGCGACTAGTACTGCTGTTTTTAAACCTGAAAATGAAAAATCAAGGGAACTTTTAGCACATAGAGGTCTTGGTAATGTAAAATGTTCAGCATTGCCCAATTGGGCGTTTTTTTCAATAATAGCACCGCCAGGATATCCGTATCCCAGTAGTTTCGAGACTTTATCAAATGACTCACCAATTGAGTCATCGATAGTTCTTCCTATGACTTCAAAATCATCAACATCTCTAACAATGCAAATCTGACAATGTCCTCCTGATGCCAAAAATAGCAAGTATGGAAAAGGTAAGTCATCTGTCAATCTTGCTGATAACGCGTGTGCTTGAATGTGGTTTACTGCAATAAAAGGGATGTCCAAAGACATAGCCAAAGCTTTGCCGAATGTTGCTCCAACAACGACCCCTCCTATTAATCCAGGACCGCAAGTACTTGCGATTGCTGAGATATCGTGAATATCGATATTGGCATCATGTATCGCTTTTTCAACGACTACGTCAATTTTTTCAAGATGTGCTCTCGCTGCAATTTCAGGCACCACTCCGCCAAAAGGTTTATGTTGTTGTATTTGAGAATACACTACGTTCGATAATATTTCTTTGTTCTCTGTAACAACTGCCGCAGCGGTCTCATCACAGCTTGACTCAATCCCTAATATGTACATATTCATTATACTTCTTTTTGTTCATTATAATTCTAGACTCTTATTTTTCAATGATAATCTATATTATAATTTTGAATTAGATTATAATGACGTGGTTAAAGTTTTTGAGGTGTACAATGGCAACAGGATTGTTTGATGAGACAGCGAAAGATACAACTCCTTTGATGGGGCAATATTTGAGTATAAAATCACAATATCAAGACTGTTTGCTGTTGTTTCGTTTAGGAGATTTTTTTGAGCTGTTTTTTGACGACGCTAAAAAGGCATCTTCAATATTAAACATAGCATTAACGCATAGAGGGAAGTTAAAAAATGAAGATATTCCAATGTGCGGTATCCCTGTAGCGTCTGCGGAAACATATATTGGTCGTTTGGTTCATCATGGTGAAAAAGTAGTTATTTGTGATCAAGTCGAAAATCCGGAAGAAGCTAAAAAACGTGGTTATAACGCAATTATAAAACGTCAAGTAACTAGAATTTTGACAGCAGGAACAATTATAGAAGATAATTTACTAAAATCAAAGCAAAACAATTACTTGGTCGCAATTGTTCCAGTTTTTAATAAGAAAAACGGCGATATAAAAATGATTAGCTTCTCGGCTATAGATATTTCTACAAGTGATTTCTTTGTAAACACAGTAAGTTATGAAGAATTTTCATCTGTTTTAGATTTATATAATCCTAAAGAAATTTTGCTTTCATCTGAATTTGAAAAAACAGATTTTGTTAGGTCGTTACAAAATAATGAAAATGTTACAATTACTGTATTGCCACCATCTAAGTTTAATCCGATACATGAACGTGAAAGATTAGAAAAATATTTTAAAGTTAATACATTGGATAGCTTTGGAATCTCTTTAGATTCAGAATTATCAGTATGTGGTGCAATTGTTGAATATTTGCAAATTACACAGCGTGATAATTTTTCATCGCTACCAATTCCA
>Ga0256405_10008178_pt1 | contig 15173 bp, 9 predicted proteins | sample RumenRJG_02DNA_FD_189096 | JGI IMG/M metagenome (GOLD analysis project Ga0256405, IMG submission 189096) | Bovine rumen microbial communities from Lethbridge, Alberta, Canada - RJG_02 | ecosystem: Host-associated > Mammals > Digestive system > Stomach > Rumen | place: Canada: Alberta | collected... | reverse complement strand
TGGAACCGTTTCATGTACTATCTCACGGCAGACGAACGCCTGGGTGACATCATACGCGAAGTACGCGATGCCGACACGTTGCTCTACACCCTGGATCCACTCCGACTGGCACAGCCGCGCAGCGACCACTATCCCTGCACCGCTCCGGCACGTCTGCGTATCGGCCCGGACTGGCTGGCCTACGCCGGCAACTGGTTCACAGAATGGGAACGCACCGGAGACACCCGCTACCGCGACAAGATACTCACCGGCATGAAGAGCATCTCAGATATGCCCCACGGTCTTTTCTCGGGACCATTGGCTTTAGGCTACGATCCCGCCACCGGCATACTGTCGTGGGAAGGCGACACTGCCGTGCAGCATACCAACCATCTCTGCACCATTATGGGCGGATTTGAGTTTATGAACGAAATGATGCTCTCCATCGAAAACAAAGCATGGGAACAGGTATGGCGCGACCATGCCGCAAACTATCGCAGGAAGGCCAAGGAGATCACACACAACAGCTTCCCCTGCCCTCGCCTCGGCCTCTACGCCTTTTGGCAGACCGGCAATCGGGAAAAGCTCTCTGTTGCCAAAGAAGAGATGCGTCGCCATCACCCGTTCGGCACTCTGGGATATCTGTTCCACACCAACAACGCCGCAGTGCCCGGGCAAGGCTTCTTCTTCACCAACGATGCCGCCACCTGGGCTCTTGACGCCATCTTCCTCCAGGAAGTTGAATAAAGATTCAATACATTATTAAATAATAATAATCCCCGACCGACTGGCCGGGGATTATTTTATGTCCGAATAATGAACTCGTCACGTCATCATTCATTAGGAGGCGTTGTCACCTTCACCTTACAGCTCAAGGTGATGGACGGGAGTTCGGTGTCGCCGGTGGTGATGATGGCATCAACCGTTGTCTCACCGGCATTCACAGCCCCAATTGTACAGTTGCTGCCTTCCACTGTTGCTACTGCAACGCCGGGATTATTAGACTTCCATGCAACGGCCTGAGACGTGAAGTTAAGGGCATTTACTGTAAGAATGGTCTCGGAAAACTCCGGATCGTCAACAACCAGTTCGACAGCCTCAACCTTAGTCTTTGTCTTGTCATCCGTATCATACAAATATGCATCTGCCACAGTAAGCGCACAGGTCTTCTCCAGCGTAGCCACTCTGTAGCCCGGCTTGAGCATGATCGTTGCCTTTATCGTGACTGTCTTGCCACTGGCAGTGGCAGCAACGGCTGTTATTTTGCCATCATCGTCGACGGTAGCAAGCGTCTCATCGGATGAAGACCACTCAATAGATTCATAATCAAAGTTAGGCTTGCTGGTCTCGTCATCCAATATATACAAGGGCGAATACTCATCGTTATAACCCAGGAACATTGTGCGGGTCGTGCGGCTGATATCTGCACGGGCCTCAAACTGATTCTGGGCAATATTCAAAGTCTTATTGTAGCTTTCGTCGCCCAGACAAGTCACCTTGATTGAACCGTTGCGCTTCTCACCATTATTCTTGCTCACCTGGAAGCAAATGGCATCACTAGCACCGTCTTTACCCTTTTGCAAACTCTCCTGAGGAATCCAATCCGGATTGTTAGAGGTAATGGAGAAGTCCGCAAAGTTGGTCCAGAACTTCACCTTCCTTTGACTCTCACCGACAACACCGTCGCAGTCAACGCCTGTTACTTCAGTAATCTCTCGGCTCCTAGTCGTCGAGTAGAAAGTGAACATGGGATGACCGGGTTGCTGGATTGTAAGCACTATCTCCTCATCACCGTGCGTCAAGGTAATCGTACCTTCACGGGTATCAAACTCTTCACTCTCTGCAACATTGTAGCTCAATTCTTCACGAGCAAATTTCGTCGTATTCTTGGTGATCCAACTGGAACACTCATCAGCGATTGTCTCGGTGTAGCTTACATTTTGGTCGATGTAGAAATTCACCGTACCTGCCTCATAAGAACTCAAAACATAGGATGCAGCAGAAGGATCATCACTGTCTACCACACGGAAGATATCGGTTTCCAACTGCTCTATACGAATTGTATCTGTAGTCTCCGACTGTATGTCTTTCACGATGACACGGGCGTAACGAGGTTGCTCGTTTGTATTGTCTTCAGCTGTAAGTACCAATTCTTGTTTGTACTCATCTCCACTCTCCTGGAGGTTATAGCTCAACCACTCCTCTTCAGTGGCGACGATTGTCTCTTCCGATCCGTTACGCTGCACGTACTCAATGTTGGCTTCCAATGAGGCATTGGTATTAATCTTCGCAATAAAGCTGGTGCGCCTGTTTGTGAATTGGTAGTTCTTCTGATAGAACGACACCACGGGCGAGCCCATCTGTATCACCGTGATGACAATTGTCTTATCACCGGCTTTAACACGGATTGAACCGGTGCGTGAGGTGTAACCGGAGAAAAGACTCACCTTAAACATACCAGTGGTCTCTTTGGCCAGATAGGATTTCTTAGCCAAATGAATCCAAGAATCATCGGTCTCCACTGTCCAATCTACCGTTGAGCTGACGATAAAATGCTGCCACGACTCCGCAGAGGGACACATAATTGTGTAAACGTTACCGTTGTCATCACTCAAGAACTTGATATCGCCCTCGTCATCCGAGCACGACACCATGAAAGCGCAAACAAGCGCCATCAATGACATCAGAAATTTGTTTTTCATAGGTAAATGATATGTTTTTTATATTATTTTACGCCTAACGTCAAGCAAAGATAACAAATTTCGCACATACATCTGTCATTTTTTTAAGAAAAGTTTCACGAAACAGGCGAAAAAAGCAAAAAAATGTTCATTCCCGACTGTTCGTACTCGTTTTCCCTTGTGTCTGCCAGATGCTTATAGACCAAGCGCAGCCCTTACCTCTGCTTCAATCGCTTCTCCTCGTAGCCCTCGTTTGAGAATTGTACCGTCCGGGCCGAAAAGAATAATCTCGGGGATACCCTCAATGTTGTAAGCATCACTTCCGGCCTTTTGTGCGTTCATAATTTGAGGATACGGAATGCCCATCTCTGCAATGGCACGCTTTGTGTTGTTGGGTTTGTCCCATGTGGCCACACCGATAACTTCGAATCTATCACCCTTATAACGGTTGTAAATATTAATCAGATTGGGAATCTCAGCTCTGCACGGCCCACACCATGAAGCCCAAAAATCCACCAGCACATATCTTCCTTTGCCCACATAATCCGAAAGGCGCTGAACCCTGCCCTCATAAGTGGCTTCAAAGTCAATAAACGACTGTCCCTCCGAACTTTTCCCTTTCATCTCCAACTGACTGCGCATGTCACTAACAATAGAGGTTTGCTGCATCTCCTCCGACAGATTGTTAATGTAAGAAAGCAACTGACTGGGAGAAATATACGGAACAAGAAGCGACAGAGACAACACACTGACAGGATCTGCCTTATGGGCAGCTATCACAGTATCCAAAGCGGCGATTGCTTCTTCGACAGAAGACGATGTCATCAGTTTTTGGCGAAAATCTCGAAAGTTGTTGTTCAGAGGCGTCCCGGCAAAAAATCCCTCGCGCAAATCAAACGTCATCTGTCCGGGCTCCAACACAACCGGCACACGGAAAGGACTCTGCTCCCCGGCTTTTTTGAGATAAAACGTCACCTCAGCCAAAACGCTTTTGTCCGTTTTCCCGGTTATATAGAACGAATCCGTCTCAACGGTTGCAACAGCTATTCTCTCTTCGTTCACCACGGAAACCTCCCCGTCGTTCACATGCAGCACAACGGAATCCACTTCATAGCCATATCCCTTGAAGTCTTTCAAAGAACCGCTGATACGATACTCTCCCTTGGCACAAGAGGCCAATACGGCAACAGAGGCCAGCAACAAACAAATTTGGTGTTTCATTGTATTATAAACGTTTTGTGTATTTATTCAACTGTCTTTCTTCTCTTCCAGCTCCATCCATCGCAATGTTTTCTCCTCCATCTCCTCTTCCAACAGGGGCAAACGCTTGGACAGGCGTGTGATTTCCTCCACACTGACATCCATGCCGCTTAACCGTTGCTCAATGTCTTTCTTCTCCTGCTCCAAAAGCCCGATAGCCTGTTCCAGAGCCTCCAACTCCTTTTGCTCCTTATAGGAAAGACGCTTTTTCGGCTCGGAGAGACGGGGCTTGGCCACACTGGAAGACACACTGTCGCTTTGGGCGGCAACCTGCGCACGGGACTCACGGTATTGGGTATAGTTTCCGGGAAAATCCTCTATAACGCCGTCGCCCTTGAACACCAGCAGATGGTCCACCACTTTGTCCATGAAGTAGCGGTCGTGCGAGACCACGATGACACAGCCGCGAAAATCCTGAAGATACTGTTCCAACACCTGCAGGGTCATAATGTCCAAATCGTTGGTCGGCTCATCCAAAACAAGAAAATTCGGCTGTTTCATGAGCACCGTGCACAGATGCAAGCGACGGCGCTCTCCGCCGGACAGCTTCCTGATGTAGTTTTGCTGCTGCAGCGGCGTGAACATGAAATGCTGCAGGAACTGCATAGCCGAGAGTTTGCGGCCGCCGCCCAAATCCACATATTCTGCAATGCGTGTGACGGCATCAATCACTTTCATGCCCTCGTCGAAATGCATATCCTCCTGCGAGAAATACCCGAAGGTCACCGTCTCGCCCACATTGAAGCGACCGGAATCCGGCGTCTCCAATCCGAGAAGTAACTTGACGAAAGTGGATTTCCCTGTGCCGTTGTTGCCAATGATACCCATTTTCTCATAACGGGAGAAGTTGTAATAGAAGTCTTTGAGAATCACCGGACCGCCCTTAAAGGCTTTGGAGACGTATTCTGCCTCGAATATTTTGCTACCGATATAGGCGCTCTTCACCTCCAGGCGCATTTTGTCCTCCGCCACACGCTCTTTGGCCTTCTGCTCTATGTCGTAGAAGGCTTCTTCCCTGTAACGTGCCTTGTGCGAACGTGCTTGCGGCGTAGACCGCATCCAGGCCAATTCCGAGCGATAGAGATTGTTGGCACGTGCGATTTCCGCCCTTTTATTGTCTATCCGCTCCTGCCGCTTCTCCAAATAATAAGCATAGTTGCCGCGATAAGTGTACAACTGCTCATCATCCAGTTCCAAAATCACGTTACACACGCGGTCAAGAAAATAGCGGTCGTGCGTCACCATAAGCAGGGTGATGCCGCCGCGACGCAGGTAACTCTCCAGCCACTCCACCATGCCGAGATCGAGATGGTTGGTCGGCTCGTCGAGAATCAGCAAATCAGGCTCCGTCTTGAGCACGGCTTCAATAGCCGCCCTTTTAATCTGTCCTCCGGAACGGGTGTCATCCTCTTGAAAATCGACATGTTGCGGCAGATAGCCGATACGCAGGCCGGAGCGCAGAATCACCTCTCCCTCGTCCGGAGCGTCCATGCCGGCCAGGATGTTCAGCAGGGAGGTTTTGCCCGTGCCGTTTTGGGCAATCAACCCCACCCGCTGCCCTTCCGCTATCGACAGCGAAAGGTTGCGGAAGAGGTATCTGTCACCGATGCGTCGGGCCAGTCCCTGAGCGACGAGACTTACAGATTCCGCCCGTGGCACTGCTTGAACTTCTTACCACTGCCGCAGGGACAGGGATCGTTGCGGCCGGGCATTTTGTCCACCCGGATCGGTTGTACGGGCTGTTGGTCTCGCGTGTCACGTCCGGCAGCCTGGCGCATACCCTCATCCGTGAGCGACTGATGGCTCTCCGTATATTGCTGACGGGGACGCTTGGGCTGCTGCGGAGCGGCTTCAGTGCGAATCTGCAATTCCGGCACCTGAGCCCGCATCAGCACGCTGACCACACGGTCGTTGATGCGGTTCACCATATCGTCGAAGAGCTTCACACTCTCCAACTTGAAAATAAGCAGGGGGTCTTTCTGCTCGTAACTGGCGTTGTGCACGGAGTGCTTGAGTTCGTCCAGCAGACGCAGATTTTCCTTCCAGCAATCATCGATGGTGTGCAGGATGAGGGCCTTATGGAACGCCGTGCAGACGGCCTGACACTGAGAATCGTAAGCCTCATCGATATTGACACTGATCTGGTAGGCACGCCGGCCGTCCACCACAGGCACCATGATGTTCTCGTAGTGGGGCATGTCGGGGTTCTCCTTAATCATAGAGACGGCCTTCATGGAATTGTTGGCTATAATCTGACATTTCTGCTTGAAGCGCTCCATTGCTTTTTGGTAAGCAGTCTCTGCCAGCTGATTAATGTCGGTCGTTTCCCTTTCCTCACGGGTGAAGGGCACCTCCATGGCCAGGATTTCCAGGAACTGCTCACGACATCCGTCCCAATCGTTATTCTCCAGGATGTTGCACACGCGGTCCCAAATCATATTGGAGATGTCCATGCCCAAGCGCTCTCCCATCAGAGCGTGACGACGCTTGGAATAAATCACCGTACGCTGCTTGTTCATGACGTCATCATACTCCAGCAGACGCTTGCGCACACCGAAGTGATTCTCCTCCACCTTCTTTTGTGCATTTTCAATGGAACGCGTAATCATGGAGTGCTCAATCATCTCTCCGTCTTCAAAGCCCAGACGATCCATCACCTTGGCAATACGCTCCGAAGCAAACAAACGCATCAGCTTGTCTTCCAGAGAAACAAAGAAAACACTGCTGCCGGGATCGCCCTGACGACCGCTACGACCGCGCAACTGACGGTCCACACGACGACTTTCGTGACGCTCCGTGCCGATGATGGCCAAACCACCGGCAGCCTTAACCTCGGGAGTCAGCTTGATATCCGTACCGCGTCCGGCCATGTTGGTAGCAATCGTTACAGTACCCAAACCATCCACGCTGCGACCGGCTTCCTTGACAATGTCCGCTTCCTTCTGATGGAGTTTGGCATTAAGTACCTGGTGGGGAATCTTGCGCATGGAGAGCATTTTGGAGAGCATCTCGGAGATTTCCACCGAGGTGGTGCCCACCAGCACCGGACGGCCGGAATTACGTTGAAGCTCCACTTCTTCTATCACAGCTTTATACTTCTCTCTCTGCGTTTTATACACTCTGTCGTTGTAGTCTTTGCGAATCACCTTGCGGTTGGTCGGCACCTCCACAACGTCCAGTTTATAGATGTCCCAAAACTCACCGGCCTCGGTCACGGCCGTGCCGGTCATGCCGGCCAGCTTGTGGTACATGCGGAAGTAGTTCTGCAGAGTGATGGTGGCATAGGTCTGCGTGGCGGCCTGCACCTTGACATGCTCCTTGGCTTCCACGGCCTGATGCAGTCCGTCACTCCAGCGCCGGCCCTCCATGATACGGCCCGTCTGCTCGTCTACAATCTTAATCTCGCCGTCCTGAATGACGTATTCGTCGTTGAGATTGAACATCGTGTAGGCCTTGAGCAACTGCTGCAGTGTGTGAACGCGTTCGCTCTTGATGGCATAGTCGTTGTACACTTCGTCCTTTTTCGCCAGACGCTCCTCGTCAGGCAAAGACATAGCCTCGATTTCCGCCATCTTGGAAGCAATATCGGGCAAGATGAAGAGAGCGGCGTCTTTCACCTGGTCTGCCAGCCATTCATTACCCTTATCCGTGAGGTCTACGCTGTTTTGCTTCTCATCCACCACAAAGAACAACGGCTCCACTGCCTCCGGCATGCGGCGGTTGTTGTTCTCCATATAAATTTCCTCCGTGGCCAGCATACCGCTCTTGATGCCCGGCTCGGAAAGGAACTTGATAAGAGCTTTGTTCTTGGGCAGAGCTTTATGCGAACGGAAGAGCGAGAGGAAGCCGTCGGCCGTCTTCTGCTTGTTGCCTTCCGCCGTACCCTCAGCAATCAATTTCTTGGCCTCTGCCAGATACTGCGTAGCCAACGTGCGCTGAACGCCCACCAGGCGCTCCACCAGCGGCTGATATTCTTCAAACATTTGGTCGTCGCCTTTCGGCACCGGACCGGAAATAATCAACGGCGTACGGGCATCGTCGATGAGCACGGAGTCCACCTCGTCCACGATGGCATAGTTGTGGGAGCGCTGCACCAGCTCCGAGGGATCCTGAGCCATGTTGTCGCGCAGATAATCGAAGCCGAACTCATTGTTGGTGCCGAAGGTGATGTCGCACTGATAAGCTTTGCGACGGGCTTCGGAGTTGGGCTGATGCTTGTCAATGCAATCCACCGACAGGCCGTGGAACATATAGATGGGACCCATCCACTCGGAGTCACGCTTGGCCAGATAGTCATTGACCGTCACCACGTGCACGCCGTTACCCGTCAATGCGTTGAGGAACACGGGCAGCGTGGCCGTCAGCGTCTTACCTTCACCGGTGAACATCTCGGCAATTTTACCCTGATGCAGCACCGTGCCGCCAAAAAGCTGCACATCAAAATGCACCATATCCCACACCGTTTCATTGCCGCCGGCCACCCAATGATTGTGGTAAACAGCTTTGTCGCCGACGATATCCACGAAATCGTGCGTGGCAGCCAGTTCCCGGTCGAAATCGGTAGCCGTCACCTCGATGTTTTCGTTGTGAGCAAAGCGTTCCGCCGTGCTTTTCACGATGGCAAAAGCCTCGGCTCTGGCTAAATCCAACTGCTTCTCATAGATGTCCAACACCTCTTTCTCCAACTGGTCTATTTTGGCAAAAATAGGCGCACGGTCCTGAATCTCCGTTGCGGGAATGGACGCTTTCAGGCTGTTGATTTCGTCCTGTTGCACTTTGGCGGCAGAGCGGATTTGCTGCTGCAACGCCTTTGTTCTGGCGCGCAATTCGTCATTGGAAAGGGCCTGAATACTCGGATAAATGTCGGTCACCATCGCCACCAAAGGCTGATAGGCTTTCAGGTCACGACTTTTCTTGTCTCCGAAAATCTTAACTAATATTTGAGAAAAATTCATATCGTAATTTCTTCTTTTTATCTTCAGTATAACATCTCACAGCACTCATGAAACGCCGTTTTCAGAAAAGCGGCGCTTTGCCACAGGCATTGGGCGCCCGAATATGGATGGCCTTGCTGACAGTGGGGGCCACGCGGTCCACTGTAACGGGATCGTTTACGCGCTCGTTATCTACCCCGGCACCGAGGAAATAGAGCGGGAAACTGGTAAAGCTCTCACGGGTCACCGTCTGCTGTCCCGTCTCATCATTCACTAGCGTCCATCCCGGAGACACTTTTACATATAAGTCACCAAATACGGGATGATGCGACGTCTCCACGTCCTTCACGCCCGAGAGCTGCAACAGGAAATCCTTACTGCGCTGCAACATCTCCGAGAGATTGACCGTCTGTTTCTCTATGAGCTCTCTGTTGAGAAACAGCTCCCGTCCCATCACGCCCTCTACCCACTGGCCCTGTCCATAAACCGCTACAAGATACATATTGAGCAGCATGGAGGCCCGGGTGATGTTAAACGTGCCCGTCGGAATACGGTAGCGCGACATATCCTGCGGCGTTTCCGGCTCCGTCACTCCGGTGCCGGTCACAACAAAGAGCGCCTTGCCACGACCTAACTTCTGCTCTACTGCATCCATCAGGGTGGCCAAATCACGATCCAAACGAACATACGTATCCTGGTGCTCTTTTGAAAAATCCTGAATACTTTGGTGGTCAAAGCTGCCGGCATACAAACCCAGTGAAAGCATATCGGTAGCGACATCAATGCCCAACCCCGTATTTTGCAGGAGGTATATGGCAAATGCTACGGTCTCCTCTCCCACCAGTCCGCTGGTTTTGAACTCACGGAATTTCCTGTCACCGGTGAAGCGGTGCAGAAATTCGTCCTTCTTCTTTGAGCCCTTGTCCTCTGCCGGTTCCTCATACGGCATCCACGTCGTAGAGGATATCCTGTTTTTTAATCCTTTGTGGTTGTCATAAGATACGGCCCACTGAGGATAGAGGCCGTAATAACAGGTGGAGCACCACTGTCCGGTAAGATCGTTGATCCAGAAAGCTCCGTCACCGGCATGTCCGGCCAGCAATACGGCTGTTTCACGACTGGGAGCAATACTGTATACCAGACTGTGCCCCATCGAGGCAACTTTCAACTCATCGCCCGTTGTGCTCACCAACAGTTTCTGAGGCGACGAGGCTTCAGGTGTCAGATTGCCGGGATAGTTTTTGTCGTCGACACAATAAACGGGCTGCAGCGTCTTGCGGTCCAACCACCTTTCGGCCACAATGCCGTTGTCGTAGGGCGTGGCGCCGGTGGCGAAACAGGCGGCCGCACTGGCTCTGTCGGGGTCTCTGAAGGGATACTCCACCTGAGAGTACACCTTGCCCTCCTGCTCGAGGCGCTTGAATCCACGCTCCCCGAAGAAAGGAGCGTAGGCCTGCAGATAATCGGTGCGCAGTCCGTCAATCAGCACATTCACAACCAGCCGGGGCACTTCCGTCTGTTGTGCGCTTGAGGGCTGTGCCAAACAAGCGGCGCCGAGGGCCAATATCGTCAGAGTTTTATTGTTCATCACGTCGGTAAGCGAGGAAATAACTTATTGGTCGGGTCATCAAAGACAATGCCAGTGGAAAAACGCCCGATGCATAGTCTTGCGGCACCCAAGGCATAAACACTATAAAGAAAAACAGCCAGGCAAAATCAAAGCCGTGCCACAACGTGCGCTGCTTCTTTCTGGCTGCCGGGACAATGTAACACAATCCGACCAGGGGTAGAGGATTGAACAGCCATATTTGGAAATTGCTGTCCAGCGTCGGATGCTTTGAGAAGCAGAACAGGAAACACAGCAGCAGACCGGCCACACCCACAGCGCCCCACAGCATGATGTCTACCAACCACATCTGCCGCTTGAAGAAAACCTCAAGCGTCAACACCAAAAGAGAAAAAGCAAACAGGATTACCGAGCATTGCAATGGAGAGAAAGGGAAGCCCGGCTCGTCAATCTGATGTCCCTTCTGCAGCAGTTCCTTGCGCTCAGCCACAAGGGGTCTTGTGTCTTTGTTTTCGCTGCGAATTTCAGCACGGTCGTATGCCGCCGACAAACATTCCGGCAGGAAAAGCATGGCACGGGATGACAACACCGTATCCGAATGGCATCCGAGCAACAAATCCTGGCCGGCTTCACACCATTTGGAATGCGACGTATAATAGTGAATCATCTCCCTGTATGTTTCATGTCGGTGATACATCATGTGTAGGGGCAGCTCCGGATAAGCAATCTCGCCGTCGACAGCCTGCTCCACGATGTCGCGCACTTTCGTGGTGCAATTGTTGCGGTAGAAGTCGTAGCGATAGACCATATTCTCCGGCTTGACGTTCTCCCTGAGCAGGCCGATCAGTTTCGCGGCCTCCGCCTCGGTCAGATTGAGGCGCTGCGAGAGTATGGAGGAGCCGCGCCGCTCATATTCCCGAAAGAAAACGTCGTAACTCACGGGCATCACCATGTAGTCGCACCGGCCCAGAATGAAGTTCCATGTAAAATTGTCCTGCGTATAGTCGAACACGCCGTAGTTGAACACCGCATCAATCCCCGACCCGCTTTGCTTCACCCGGAGCGCCGTGTGTCCGTAGAGCTCGTAGCTCTTGACACCGGGCGAGCAGGTCAGCAGACTCACTTCCACCTCTGCTCCGCGAACTGTCGCCGAACCGAACATCAAGTGCGCCAAAAGAATATATAAGAGGACTATAACACGATTCATCGGGCGCAAAGGTACATAAAAAAAAAGAGACAAGGGACATGTCGGAGAAGAAAAAGAAGAAAATTACGGCATTTGGAAAATAAATTGCCCGTTGTAAATCGCTAAATGCCGTTTTTTCTGTATCTTTGCGCCCGAAATGAGTTTTTACAGACAATATTTCTGCCTCACAGTGCTGCTTTTCTTCGCACTGGGGATAACAGCACAGAGCAGCGGCACCTACTCCACTTATTCCCGTTTCGGCATCGGCCTGGCCGGTGACGGCGTGACCGGATTCAACCGCGGTATGGGCGGCGTGGGTATCGCACTCCACTCCTCCAACCGCCTCAACAGCCTCAATCCGGCCTCCTACGCCACTATAGATTCGCTGTCCTTTCTTTTCGATGCCGGAGCTTCTTTCGTTTTTGGAAAACAGTCGAAGGGCGGCAGCCACGTTTACACCAGAAGCGCCTCGCTGGAATATGTCGTGGCAGGATTCCGCATACGACCGGGCATGGGGTTGAGTTTCGGCTTTATGCCCTACACCACCATCAAATACGACTTCCGCCATGAGTCTTCCGTCGGCCGTGACCGCACGACATCGTCTGAAATCGACAATTATCAGGACTTCTACGGCGACGGCGGCACCCACAGAGCTTTTGTCGGCTTCGGGTGGCAGCCCTTCCGCAAGCTCAACAATCCCATACGCCTGCTCTCCATCGGCGCCACTGTCAATCTCATCTGGGGCTCCTATGAGCACAACATGATTCAGTCGTTCCTCGTCGGAGGCAGCGCGGCCTCGCTCTACAGCACGATTTACCAGAAGCACTCGGCCGACATTCTCACCTACAAACTGGACTTCGGTTTGCAGTTGCCCGTTGTCCTCAACGGCAACAATCTGTTGCGTACGGGCTTCATCGCCAGCCTGGGCCACAACTCGGGCACCAACGCCAAACTGGAGCGTTGGACCTCATCCAAAGATACCACCAAGGTTTCCATCTCCGACGCCATTGACATTCCCTACGCCTTTGGCGCCGGCCTGGCCTGGGAGAATCGGGGCATGCTGTCTCTCGCTGCCGACTACCGCTTTGAAAAGTGGGCGGATTGCAGCATTCCCGAGTCGTACACTGACAAGCAGGGTCAGCTGCGATACCAAAACGCCCTCGGCTACTACACCAACCGCCACCGTGTCAATCTCGGAGCCGAATTCTTCCCCGCAGTACTCAACAGAGGCCACAATCCCAGCTATTTGGAACGTTGTCGCTATCGCATCGGCGCTTTCTACTCCACCCCCTACATGAAGGTCAACTACACCGACAACCTCACGCCGCAGGACGGACCGACAGAGTACGGCGTCACAGCCGGCGTAAGCTTGCCCATCACCAACCGCATCAACAACCGTTCGACGGTCAACGTCTCCTTCCAGTGGCTTCGCCGTCAGCCTTCCGGCACCCGGCTTATTACCGAAAATTACTACATGATTCATCTGGGAGTCTCGTTCAACGAACGCTGGTTCATGAAGTATAAGATTGAGTGAAACGGTTCCACCTCTTTTGCCTGTCGCTCTGTCTGCTCTGCTGCTTTTTCTCATGCAGCAACGGCGAGGAGCATGTGGCGGAGGCGGTCAACGAAAAAGATTCCCTCCCCTTCATGCACGCTATCGGTGTGAGTACGCTCATCTCCGACAGCGGTGTCATCCGCTATCATCTCGTAGCCGAGGAGTGGGACATCTTCAACCATCCCGAACAGCCCTCCTCATGGCGATTCTGCAAAGGCATGCTTATGGAGCGCTTTGACACGGCATTCCACATTGATATGTACGTGCAGGCCGACACGGCTTATCTCCACAATCAGCGCCTGTGGGAACTGCGTGGCAGAGTGCGCATCCGCAACGTGGAAAATACGCGTTTTTTCACCGAAGAACTCTTTTGGGACATGGACCGCCATGAGATGTGGAATCACCAGTTCATGCGCATCGTCACACCCGACCGCACGCTTCACGGCACCAATTTCCGCTCCAATGAGACCATGACGCGCTACGCCGTGACCAACTCCGTCGGCGACTTCCCCGCCGGCGACATTGAGAGCGACTCCACCGGCACAGACACCCCGTCCGACACTCCATCCAACCGACGCCTATGATTGTCAGCATCTGCTTCATACTGCTTCTCAGCGCATTCTTCTCCGGAATGGAGATTGCTTTCGTTTCCAGCAACAAAATGCTGCTGGAGATGGAGCGCGAGCACCGCGGCCTCACCACACGCATCCTCGACCGTTTCTACCGGCGCCCGAGCGACTTCATCACCACCCTGCTGGTCGGCAACAACATCGCCCTGGTCATCTACGGCATCCTCATGGCGCACCTCATCCGGAGCAATCCGTTTGTCAACACGCTGGTGGCTACCGTCATCGTGCTCTTCATCGGCGAGTTTCTGCCCAAGATGCTTTTTCGCATCAATCCCAACCGCGCCATGCACTTCTGCGCCGTCCCCGCATTGTTCTTTTACTTCCTACTGTGGCCCGTGAGCCGCTTCACCAGTCTGCTGGCCAAACTGCTGCTGCGCTGCTTCGGTCTGAAGATGAAAAGCGTGCAGAAGCACAACTTTACCAAGACCGACCTGGACCACCTCATTCAGAGCAATATTGACGCGCAAAGCGATGAAGAAGACGTGGAGGACGAGGTCATCATGTTCCAGAATGCGCTGGACTTCGGCGAAGTGCGCGTGCGCGATTGCGTCGTGCCCCGCACGGAGATTGTCGCCGCCCCTCTGACAGCGAGCTTCTCTCAGGTGCTCAACCTCTTCATCGACAACGGTATTTCCAAGCTTATTATATATAAGGAAGACATCGACGACATCGTGGGCTACCTCCACTCCTCAGAGATGTTCCGTCTCAAGAGCACCGACGACTGGACGAAGCATATCCGTCATCTGCCCATCATCCCCGAAACCATGCCGGCGCAGAAACTGCTCACCACCTTCATCACGCAGAAGAAAACCTTGGCCGTTGTGGTGGACGAGTTCGGCGGCACTGCCGGCATCGTATCGCTTGAGGATCTTGTGGAAGAAATCTTCGGTGACATTCAGGACGAGCACGACACGGAGCACTATGTAGCCAAAGATCTCGGCGGTGGTGAATATCTGCTTTCGGGCCGCTTGGAGATAGAGAAGGCCAACGAGCTCTTTTCCCTCAACCTTCCCGAGAGCGACGAATACCAAACCGTCGGTGGCTTCATCCTGGCCGTGTACCAAAGTTTTCCGAAACTCAACGAAATCATCACTTACAAGCATTTTGAGTTCAAGATTGTGGAGACCACAAACACTCAAATCAAACTCGTTCGCCTCAAAATCACGGAATAAACGAAAAAACTCTGTTCTGTAGACCCTCCAAGTCGTTTTTTTTCCATATTTTTGCGTTCGGATTTTGCATTATGCAATAATTGTATTAGGTAAAAAACATAAAAACATAAATTATGGCCGCATTAAATTCAGTCAGGAAGCACGGCAAGTTCCTCGTCATCATCGTGGCGCTCGCCTTGTTTGCCTTCATTGCAGAGGAGTTTGTCCGTT
>Ga0256405_10008175_pt1 | contig 15177 bp, 9 predicted proteins | sample RumenRJG_02DNA_FD_189096 | JGI IMG/M metagenome (GOLD analysis project Ga0256405, IMG submission 189096) | Bovine rumen microbial communities from Lethbridge, Alberta, Canada - RJG_02 | ecosystem: Host-associated > Mammals > Digestive system > Stomach > Rumen | place: Canada: Alberta | collected... | reverse complement strand
ATGGAAAGTGAAGGGAAAAAGTATTTTTCAAGTGAAGATGAAAATTTAATATTTACAGCTGCATTTATTCCGATTCCCGCAGACAGAGAGTTTTACCAAGAGTATTACCTGCTTATAAAAGATAATGAATATTTCATATTTAATTATAAAAGGGTCTCAAATGAAACTGTAAAAAAAGATAATATTATATATGCTGATATAGTTAATGAAATATTACCTAATGATAAAATTGATAATTGTAATGAAAAAGATGAGATTCTTCATATCATAAGCGAAATGATTAAAAAATCTAACACACCACATTTTAATGTTATTATTCGCGAGAAAATTTTATATAACGGAAAGGAAATAAAGTAATGGCAAAATTAAGTAAAGATGAATGGATAGCATTATTTAATAAGTTTATTAATGAATCAGATAGTTATGGCGAAGCGATTGAAAAAGTTCAGCAGTATATTGCGGACAATTATTCTTTTTCGATTGGAAAAAATGCTGAAGGATTTGTTTATTATGGAACAACAACTGATAAAGAAGCCGGTATTTGGAAATTAGTAGATGGCATTACTGAGGCTTCAAATGGAAATAGCGGATATATTTCTTCTACAGAAGCAGGCAAACTGTTTAATGACTCAAATTTTAACGATGCTTTAGGTGAAGTATTTGGGACAATAGCAAAAGAAGGCAGCATTGCAGTTGGTGGAAACCTTTTATATGAAGGAATGGATTATAGCGGTAAAATTAGTTTTTTAGATGGAACATCTGCGCAGGCGTTTAACGATTTCTTTTCTGAAAATTACGTTAGCAATATTAATTCATCAAATGTAAATGCTATTTTTTCAGGTGAACCATTATGCAGAGGTGAAAAAGGTACTCTTAATTGCTTTGGTAGAACAGAATTTGAAACAATAATGAATAACTCATCGATAAAGACAATCAACGGGATTGACAAGGAAGTATTTTTAGATATATACAATAACGCTCCAGCAGGTGAGGAAATGTTTTATGTTACCGAAGCTGTTAAGGCTACTCAAGCTGAATCATGCAGTAAAATAAATTTTACTCTTGGCAAGAGTGTTAATCCTGATGGTTCAGTAAGATATTTTATAAATGGAGTAACAACTCCTGATGATCCGAATGCTATTAATCTATTAGACAGTCTTATAGCTGATGGTAAAGCAGGTGATACATCCAAGATATCCTCTCTTTTGGAAGATGAAAACTTTTTAAATGGAAGTAATAAATCTTCAATTGAAAAGATACTTTCTGAAAATGAAAGCTTCTTGAAAAAATATGCAGCAGAGAACAGTGAACGTATTTTAGAAACCGCTAAACAGGAAAGTACATTATATTTCGGCAAAGATGCCAAAGAAATAGGTCGTTCTTATGAAGGTACTGTGCTTGAGAAGTATGTTGAATCAAAAGTACCTGACAAATATGAATTTACACTAAGTGGATCAGAAGCTAAAAATTATAATTTAGAACAGCATGCTGACGAGCTTGAGATGATAGCAAGATATGGTGATGACTATAAAAATGCATCACCAAGAGAAAAGCTGGATTTCAAGGAATTCAATTATCTCAGCGGTTCACTCAACGAATGCAAGAATGAAGCAAAAGTTCTTGAAGCCGCAGCTAAATATATTGAAGGTTCAGGAAAAACAGCAGAGACATTAAACGCTGTAGATAAGGCTCTCATTAATTTCTGTGCCAATACTAATTTAGGCAAGGTCGCAGATCTGGGTCTCGTAAAAAAAGCCAACGGATTTCTTGAAGCCGCACAAAGTTCAGGCAGGCTTGCTAAGTTTACATCAGCTGCTACAACGTTTGGTCATGTTGTTATCGGTGTAACAATTGCTGTAGAATCGGGTATTGCTATATATAATGCCGCTAAGGCTTTAGATGAAGGTAAGCCATTTACTGCGGGATCGTATATAGCAGGCGCAGGTGCTAATATGGCTATCACATTTATTGGCGGTGAGGCATTAACAGGTGCGATCGCACCATATTTGATGGGCTTGGGCATGGCTGTAGGCGGTCCTGTAGGTGCGCTTGTTGGCGGATTGCTTGCAGGTGTTATCGGCTATGGTGTGGCTGCATTTGCCGGAGGAACAGTAGACAAACTAATACAGAAAATCGGCGGTTGGCTCGATGGTCTGTTTGGTGATGCTTGCGGAGCATTCCCACCACGCGATCCACTTGTAATCGACCTCGGCGCAATGGGTATAGAGCTCAACTCTGTAGATAATGGCGTTCATTTTGATCTCGACAGAAACGGCTTTGCAGAAAAGACTGCATGGATCGGAGAAGAAGACGGTTTCCTTGCACTTGACAGAAACGGAAACGGATTTATTGATGACGGCGGTGAACTGTTCAGCGATCAGATCGTATTAAAGAATGGAGAGCTGTCAGAGTCAGGCTTTGAGACACTTGTCGATCTTGACGATAATGTTGACGAAGTGACCGGCAAGGTCGGTGATGGAGTTATTGACGAAAATGATTCTGAGTTTGAGAACCTGAGAGTATGGATAGATGAGAACCATAACGGTATTTCGGAAGAGAATGAACTTAAAACTCTCAGTGAGCTTGGTATTGCTTCAATCAGTCTGGATCACTCAGACAAGAATGTTGTTGACGAAGAAACAAGAACTATAATCACTGAATCCGCTAATGTAACCTTTATGAACGGTTCTAAACGTGACATAAGCGAACACTGGTTTGAATCAAAGACATATGATACAGAGGAGAGAGATGACGAAGGACAGACTATTCATACTGATTCAATAGAAGCATTCGGTAATGTTAAGAATCTTTCTTCCGCTATTGAAGAAGACGAAACAGGTCTGCTCGGAGAGCTTGTAGATGAATTCAAGAGATCAAACAGCTATAATGAAAAGCGTGTACTCATAAAGAAGATCTTGTTCCGTATAACCAACTCTGATGAGCTTTCGCCTAATAGTAGAGGCGGCAATATTGATGCGCGTGAACTGAACGTTATCGAACAGTTTATGGGACGTGGATTTATTGGTACAGAAGGAGGTTCAACTCCTAACAGCAATGCAGCTGCTATACTGAAGAGACTGTATCATAATATCGAAAACACATACTTCAACCTTCTTAACCAGAAAACAGCAGTTGGCGATTACCTCAACTTCATTATTGTAAAAGAAGATGAAGCAGGAAACAATACGTTAGATTTCTCATTGTTCAGATTTGTCATAGATAATCAGATTGCTCTGGGAGAAAATATTGATGATATCGTTATAGGTGTTGGTTCATGGTTACAGACATATGATTCAACTAACTCTTATAATGCGTTATCACAGTATCAGGCTGATCTTTCAAAGACGTATGACAAGTATAGCAATATCAAGGAAATGATAGATATCACCAACGTTATTTACGGCGGTGATGGAAATGACACTCTTTCGGGGGCTTATGGAAGTGATATCCTTTGGGGTGATGACGGAAATGACGTTATCAATGCTGGTGCAGGTAATGACCATATTTACGGCGGCAGAGGCGATGATATCCTTAACGGTGGTGCAGGCAATGATACATATTACATCGAAGCAAACCATGGCAATGACATTATAAGAGACAAAGAAGGCGATAATAAGATCATATTTGCTGATGGACTTTCAATGGACGATTACGATATGTCAATTGATGCAAGAAAGGGCTTTGTTCTTACACATAAGGAGACTGAAGAAACTATCGGACTCCGTGATTTCATAACCAATCCGCTGAATTATGACTTCATTTCCGGCAACGAAAGCGTTACAGATAATATCGGCGGCGGAAGTCGTGAAATCTTAAACGGCACTGCTGAGGATGACGTTATCGAAGGCGGCGACGGCTTCAACATTTTCTATGGAGGAGCTGGTGACGATGTACTCAACGGCGGTAAGGACATGGACTTCATGTACGGCGGCGATGGTAATGATACTCTTAACGGCAGAAACGGTCTGAATGTACTTTTTGGTGAAGGCGGCGACGATACACTTTATGCAGGTGATGACGGATCATACCTCAGCGGTGGAGACGGCAATGATATGATATATGGCGGCGGCGGTGCCGATGTACTTGACGGCGGTAAAGGCGATGATTACTTACAGGGAGATCACGGTGATAATACATATATCTATGGAAAGAATTATGGCAATGACGTTATAAACGCTTCTTCTGACAACAACACAATACTTATAAAGGACTATACCACCAGAGATATGAAGCTTTCACGTAATATCCATAACGATCTTATCATTCGCTTTGGCGGTACAAATTCAAATGATAGTCTGACAGTGGATCACTTCTTTGACTATAACAGCAACCGTGACATCAGTTTCTTATTTGAGGCTGAGGGTGACAAGATTTACGGTCAGTATGATATCACCGCTAACAGAGAGGTTGCATTCGAACCTGTTGTTGATAATAATAACAGCAACTGGCTTGGCCTTTATGTAAATGATAGCGTTGAGTACCACGGACTCGGCGGAGCTGACGGTATCGGTGCAGGTAATGGTGATGACATTCTCGACGGTGGTTCAGGCGACGATACTCTCATGGGCGGAAACGGCGTTGATACATATATTTTCGCTAAGGGCTATGACCACGATACTATCAACGAGTGGAGCAATGAAAAGAGCATAATTAAGTTCTTCGATATCACTTCCGATGAAGTTGAATTTACAAACAACGGCGGAAATCTCGATATAACAGTAAAGGGTACTGATGACGTTCTCACAATAAACGGCTACCAGTGGAATCAGAGCACATATGAACTTCAGTTCGCTGACCTTATCATAGGTGCAGTCGACAAAAATACATTCGAGTTCACAGCTACAGCAGAGTCACTCAAGCTCAAGGAGGATACTATCGCAGCAGCTCAGGCAGCATTTGAAAACGAAGAAGAATTCGTACTCGACGGTGCAGACTGGGTAAATACAGCATATATGCACCTTGATGAAGGACTTGAATGCTTCGGCGACGAGTCTAAGGTATTCAACATAACAAGTCTCTTTATTCCAAAGGAAGAAGACATAGAGCAGGCAAGTGCAGAGCTTCTCAGTGAGATCTATGACGATGAGACGCTTGCTTCCGACCTCCTCAATGGCAGCGACAGCACAGTTATCACAGACACAGCAGATATTGCCGATATAAGCGGCGAAAGCGATGAGATCGCGGATATCACAGATATTCAAACAATGATACTCACAGAGAATATGTCGGCATTCAGCAATGACAGTCAGATATCCGACAGCATAAAGATAGGCGATATAACAGCCGATTCTTCAGCACTGGATCAGCTTCTAATAAACTCATCAATGCAGTAAGCTTATTGCGTAATAAAATCGTGCAGCAGTGGAAACTGCTGCACCTTTTTACGTAAACGGAGGTATAAAAAATGACAAAAAAACAAGACAGCGGACTGTCCTGTTTTATGATAGTAATGAAGTTTCATGGCATCCCCATAACGAAGGAACAGGCAGAGAATCTTGCAGTCCTTGACCCTGAGCAGAAAGCTGGAGAGGTAGAGATAATACAGTCTGCAAAGGCATTGAAAATGAAAGCAAAGCTTTGCAGGCTTAAAATTGAAAAGCTTAAGGACGTAAATTCTCCAATTATTGCCAAAGGCTATGACGGCGAGTTCTTCATAATCGCAAAGTCACATGAAGACAAGTTCATGATACTCTACACAGACAAGACTCAGCCCGAGATAGTGACAAGGATAGACCTGCAAAGGAAGTGGGACGGCACTGCTATAATAATCAACCAAAAAGGAGTGCTGGACAGGGAAGCGATATTCAGCTTCAAGTGGTTCATTCCAACTATACTCAAATTCAAGAAGGAGTTCATACAGGTGCTTATCGCCGTATTCACGGTGCAGATACTGGGTATACTCACTCCTGTAATGACTCAGGTAGTTGTCGATAAGGTTCTGGTACACCGAAGTATATCCACACTCAATGTCCTGACAATAGGTATAGCTATAGTATATATCTATGAGCTTATCCTCGGACTTGCCAAGAACTACGTTTTCACTCATACCACAAACCGAATAGACGTAATGCTCAGCTATAAGCTGTTCAAGCATTTGTTTGCACTGCCGCTCAAATACTTTGAATCCAGACGAGTAGGTGAAACAGTTGCCAGAGTAAGAGAGCTTGACAGCATAAGAAACTTCCTGACCGGAACACCGCTGAGCTCCATGATAGACCTGATATTCATAATCGTCTACATCGTGGTTTTGTTCATGTACAACAAGATGCTGACGGTCATCGTTATCTGTTCAGTGCCTGTTTATGCCATACTTTCGGCTATCGTCACTCCCCTTTTCAAAAAGCGTCTTGACGAGAAGTTTGAGACAGGCGCAAACACTCAGTCATTTCTTGTGGAGTCCATCACAGGCGTACAGACCGTAAAGTCCTACGCTCTTGAACCCAAGTTCGAGAAAAAATGGGGAGACTTGCAGGCTGACTATGTAAAGGCAAGCTACAAGACCTCAATGGTGTCCGCTACCGCAGGCACAACAGGTCAGTTCATACAGAAGATATTCGACCTGTTCATACTTTTCTTCGGCGCAAAGGCTGTTATGGACGGCAATTTCACCGTGGGACAGTTGGTTGCCTTCCGTATGCTCTCGGGCAGAGTAAGTGGTCCCGTCCTCAGACTGGTACAGCTGTGGCAGGAATACCAGCAGGCATCACTTTCGGTAAAGCGTATCGGCGATATCTTCAATACAGCTCCCGAGCCTGTGCTGAATACCAATCTCACATCACTTCCCAGATTACAGGGAAAGATTATCTTCGACAAGGTACACTTCCGCTACAATCCTCAGGGCGGTGAGGTCATCAAGGGCATGAGCTTTGAGATAGAGCCCGGAACAGTCGTGGGAGTTGTCGGACGAAGCGGATCGGGTAAGAGTACTATTTCCAAGCTGATACAGCGCCTCTACATTCCCGAGGCAGGAAAGATATCCGTGGACGGCATGGATATATCTCTCGTGAATCCCGCTATGCTGAGAAAGCAGATAGGCGTGGTATTGCAGGAAAACTTCATGTTCAACGGCACAGTTGCCGAGAATATATCTATTCATTGTCCCACAGCAACTATGGAGCAGATAATCAAATGTGCAAAAATAGCAGGAGCTCATGATTTTATATTGGAGCTCCCAAATGGCTACGATACCATTATCGGTGAAAAGGGCATGGGACTTTCGGGCGGTCAGAAGCAGAGAGTTGCAATTGCAAGAGCTATACTCAACGACCCGAGGATACTCATATTCGATGAGGCTACTTCTGCACTTGACTATGAGTCAGAGAGCATAATACAGAATAACCTCAAGGAAATATGCAGAAACAGAACTGTTATCATCATTGCGCATCGTCTGTCAACTCTTAAAGACGCTCAAAAGATAATGGTGATCGACAAGGGTGATCTTGTAGAGTATGACACTCATGAAAAGCTAATGGCACAGAATGGTCTCTATGCTTATCTCTACAATCAGCAGAAAAGGGGTGAGGTGGATGGATAATAAGCTCAGTGAATACGTTCTCAAACACAGCAGAAAGCACGACAAGGAGTTGAAATACGACTTCATGCCCTCAATGCTGGAGATAATCGAGCGTCCTGCTCACAAAGCAGGAACAGTCATTATCCTCGGTATTTTCTCTCTTCTCATAGCGGCAGTTATCTGGGCTTGTCTTTCAAAGACAGACATAGTAGTGACATCAAGCGGTACGATACAGCCTGTTGGAAACATCAGTTCTCTCAACTCTTATGCCAGCGGTACAATAAAGTCCATAAATGTGGAAGAGGGAGCCTATGTAAAAGAGGGAGATATCCTCATAGAGCTTGATACTCAGAGCCTTGATATCGATGCAGACACGCTGAATAATCAGAAAGAGGTACTCGAAGCTCAGAAATCTGTCTATACCATGATAAGGAATAATGAAGAGCTCGACAAGATAGATATATCCATGTATGATGCAAATCTACAGCCTTATATCCTTACCATAATAGACAATGACAAAGCGTATCACAACAACCTGAGCACTCTTGAGAGCGATAAGGAGAACGCGGCTCTCAACCGTGATATCGCAAACATAAAGCTTGAAGAATACAACAGAAATCCCGATATTTCACAGGCGGAATACGACGCACAGCGGCTCGTGGTAAAGCAGACCGAAAATGCATTTATACAGGCAGAGACCAATGTACTGAAAGCTCAGACCACCTACAGTGAACAGGTGAACTCCAATATCTCGGAGATAAACAGCAAGTTGAGCCAGATAGGAGCAGACCTTGAAAAGTATCGTCTTTCTATTGAAAATCAGAAGATTGTAGCTCCTGTGAATGGGTACATAAACAGCATAGCTGTGAACAATATTGGCGAGACTGTTACCGCCGCACAGCAGGTAGTGACCATAGTCCCTGCGGATACTTCTGTGGAGATGGTATGCTATGTCAAAAACATGGACATAGCAGATATCAAGGTGGGAATGAATGCAGAGATAAAGCTGGAAGCTTATCCCTACAACAAGTATGGAACGGTCAAGGGCACAGTAAAGTACATAAGTCCCAGTTCATTCAACACCGAACAGATGGGAAGCGTTTACCTTGTAAAGCTTGATGTAGACGACTCCAACGAGAACATAGACATCATGTCAGGACTCACGGGTACTGTTGAGGTGAAGGTGGGCAAACGCTCCATCATGCGTTATTTCCTCGATCCTATCGTAAAGGGCTTCGGAGAGAGTATGAAGGAGAAGTAAGAATCTCACGATCGAGAAGTTGATAATTTTTATAATACAATAAAAGCACCTTAAACAACTGTAGAACTCTCTCAGAATTGATCTGAGGGAGTTCTAATTTTTCGGTCTTGACAAACAAAGATTAGTGTGTTAGAATGAAATAAGAAAGTAATATAAATATTTATTAAACCAATTACAAGGAGGCGTGCATGGAACGACTATTAGTCAGCCATTGGCATAAGAATACAAGATATGAAATACAAAGCATCGGCGGCGTGGAGTATATCGTCCCCTGCGAGTACGGCTCGGTATATGATCCGATAAAGAGCGAGAACAATATGATGATCAATGCTCTTAACCTCGGCGAGTACTTGACTGAGAATAATTTCGGTCAGAACGAAATGGTGCTGGATTTCGTACACAAATACGGCCTGCTTGGTATCATGCCAGATATTGCAGGCTCGGATATAGGCAAAAATGAACGTGTCATAGTCCGCGATAATATCTTCACTGACAGCGGTATGGTTGATGTAAACGAGTTTGCAAAGACATTCTTTCCTCTTGATAACATCGACCTGCTTGATAAAGCCAACAAGAAAGGCAAGCTGAGACTTTACTACCGCAGCCCGATATATTCGACAATGTTCCTGCGAAAGTATAGATACTGCGAGCCGCTTGAATGGGTAAAGAAATACTTTAAATATCTGTACAGCTTCACGATAAGCAAGGAATCAAAGCTGACGGAGTTCATACCTCCTCGCCTGACCTACAAGATAGATAACAGGAACGGTCTGAACCTGCTGTGCGAGTATGATTCGCTTAAGGCGATGATAGACCTCTCATTCGCTAAAGCAGTGACAGACGATAAGAAGCCGCTCCGTACCTGCAAACACTGCGGAAAGCTGTTCTATGCCACCGACATACGCAGCGAGTTCTGTTCTGCAAGATGCCGAAATCAATACAACGTATACAAATCAAGAGCAAAGCATTGACGGCTTTGCTCTTTTTGTTTCAAAATAAAAATGGAGGCCTTGACAAATAAAAATAGCGTGTTATAATATAATCGAAAAGAGTAATAGTATATATTTAATATGCAATTACAGAATTAATATGAAGTGCGAGCAGAGTTCGATTTAGAGACCCTGCTCATTCTTCTCCAAACCGTGTAATATGATATAGCAAAATATATATTACACAACCGGTTGTATAAAGAGGTGACCTGAAATGAACAAGTAAAAACTAAACAGCAACTTGAAAATTGAATATGGGATCAGGAGTTACGTTGTTTCCGATGGTGGGGCGGTGAGCCGTACCAGCCCAGAGATGCGCGATGACCTCGAAAGAGCGAGCGATAACATCTCTGGTTTCACATAGCGCAGATGTTAAGTAAGCAATGAAAGTCGGGAACGGATACTTACACTCAGCCACAGTCCGAGCGTGATAAAACCGTCGCAGGCAATGGGAGTGTGCCAGGGCAGCCGAGCATTTAGGTTGTCTATGAGTTCGATGTGCAGTCGGGCGGCTCCTGATTCGTCAGGCATAGTACGGCGGATACTGCTGTTCAAAACAGTGTGTCTGCTATGCTGGGACGTACTATGTCATGATGTGTTCGTGATCAGCATCCTTAAATAATAGTCAAAAACATACCAAAATGCAATAAGGATACTGCTCCCACATTTTTATTCGGAAACGCACTTTTTGACCTAAAATCATTCAAAACTGTCATCATAACAGTTTTGAGTTGAAATGTCTGCAAAGCTCTATTCTATGGGCAGTGCAGCTGTTTTTATCATTTAGTGAGAAAAGGTCAGTTCTCATAAAAATCAATTTGTGTTTCGGAAAACGTTTCAGAGCAGTAAAAAACTTATGCAAAAACAGGTCGATTTGCATAAAGGATACTGCTCCCACATTTTTTACTTGTGGAGAGTAGAAATTCGCCCGATACAGCCCACACAAATAGTTTGCTCGAGCAGTTGCATGTAACGAAAAAAGCTGTCGGCTGTGTTCCGATAAAAAAGAAGGAGATGATTTTATAGGAAACGAATTAACAATTTACAACAGCGAGTACATAATGACAACTCCGCTGGAAAAGCAGGAGTACATCATCTACAAAATGATGTATCCCGGTCTGTATATCCTTGCAGGCGCGCCGAAGATAGGTAAGTCGTGGTTGGCTCTGGACTTGTGTATGTCAGTCGCAAACGGCGAACAGTTCCTCAAACATGATACGAATACAGGTCAGGTATTGTATCTCAGCCTCGAGGACAACCTTCTGCGCCTGCAGAACAGGATATACGAACTCACAGATGAACCATGTGAGAATCTCAACTTCGCAATCGAAGCAAAATCAATCGGCAACGGTCTCGAGGAAGAACTCGAAAAGAGTAAACAGGAGCTTCCTGATTTGAAAGTCATTGTTATCGACACACTGCAAAAGGTTCGGTGCAGCACCGATGTCAATTACGGCTCCGACTACAAAGAGCTCTCTGTACTTAAGTCGCTTGCGGACAAGCTGAAGGTCGCAATACTTGTCGTGCATCACACTCGCAAATGTTATGACAGCGATCCGTTCAATATGGTGTCGGGCTCGACAGGTATCATCGGAAGTGTTGACGGTATCATGGTCATGATCGAAGAGCGTCGCGGCAGTGGTAAAGCACAACTCTATTGCGCTGGGCGTGACATTGAACACATGGAGTTGTGCTTGGAGTTCAACAATCATCGTTGGAATGTAGTTGACGATGTGCCTGAGCGTCAGCCCGACCTTTTCCCTTTTGCCATACATGATCTCATGGTTGACGAAAAACGCTTCACAGGTTCGGCGACTGAACTTTGCAAGCTGATGTACAAACACTTCGGTCATGAGTATGCTCCCAACTGGATGACGCGCAATCTTGTTCAGCACACGGTCGAATTAAAAGTGTATGGTGTGCAATTCAGTATGCGCAGAAGTCATGGCTCCAGAATACTTGAACTCGTTTATGACCAGTCGGGTGACAGTAAAAACGGAAGCCTGCTGTGGGTAGAAATTGCTGACCATACCGACACCCGAAGTTCAGAAAACGTCTATTTACCTTTGTTTGAGGCGGGTGACGGTAAAACTGAGGGTGACGGCATTTGTGGTTTAGGGTGACGGTATAGTGCTCTCGGGTGACGGTAAAACAACGCACAAAACGCCCATTTTTGCCGCAGCAGTCCAAATCGGGTATTTATGCCATCTGCGGCGGTGAAAGCGGCTGTTGCACAACGTCGAAAGAGTGTGGGGATACCGCACTGGTACTATCTACGGCGGAAAAGGTTGCGGTACCCGAGAAAAATCTTCCCCACAGGGAAGGCAAGCATAGCAGCTGGCATTCCGCCTGCCGCCTTGCTTGTCGGGCAGAAGCCCGAACCCACTTCAATTCATAGGCATACACCAACAAAAGTCAGGAGGTAGATAATATGAGAAAGAAGAATACCACAATAGCGATACGCTGCACAGAGGAAGAAGGCAGACGTATCCACGAACTGGCTGAGAGGCACGGCTTGAAGCTGAATGATTTCGTAATGCGGTGTGCTCTCGGCAAGAAAATCGTTGTCGCTAACGGTATAAATGAGATAGTTAAGCAGCAGAAAGCTATCGGACGCAACCTCAATCAAATAGCTACACTCGCTAACATGGACAGGCTGACCGCGGTCAACTTTCAGCCGCTCCTCGATGAGCACAGGAAGATCACGGAGCTGATAGGTCAGCTTCTTCGGGAGGTGAAATAGTGGCGACGGTCACAGCGATAAGCACGAAAGGCGGTGGCGGAGGCAAGAAGAGCCTCGACTACATCTGCCGCGATGATAAGACCGAGGGCAAGAAATATGTGACGGCTCTCAATTGTTCGCTGCCCACAGCCTATCAGGAATTCAAAAATACTCGCGAGATGTACGGAAAGACTGACGGAATAAAGTATTATCATTTCGTTCAGTCTCACCCCAGCGGCTACAATATCGCTCCCGAGCTTGCTCACAAGATAGCAGTTGAGTTCGCAGAGAGAGCCTTCCCGGGACACGAAGTTGTAGTCGCAACTCACACAGACGCCGACCATATACACTCGCACTTCATACTCAACGCAGTCAACGCTGATACAGGTCTGAAGTACCACTCAAACAAGTTCACACTGCAAGACCTGCGCCAGCTCAGCGATGAAATTTGTCAGAAGTATGGAGTGACAACGCTCAGCAAACCTGAGATACACAAGCAGAGCAACGGTATAACCAACGGAGAGTATCGAGTTGCAATGCGAGGTGAGAGTTGGAAAATGGCTCTCTCCAATACCATTGACGTGGTCATGAAGAGAGCAAAAACAAAGAAACAATTTCGCTTCTACATGAAGCAGTGTGGCTACGATGTGAAATGGGAGGACAGTCGAAAGTACATCACATATACTTGTCCAAACGGAAGAAGATGCCGCGACAACAAATTACACGAAGCGAAATACAGGAAGGAGAATATGGAATATGAATTCGAAATACGAAGAAGCGAAAGAAGCCTCCAAGCAGAATTTGGAGGAGACACAGGACATACCAACTATGGTCTGCGTTCAGGAACACAACTGGCTGGCGCTGATCTCGCAGCTGAAACTTCTGACAGATACGATGTTCGATGTCAAGGCTCAGACAGACGAGACAATGACATATGCACAGATGGAACGGTACCTGCGAAATCAGCAGACGATATACGATCAGCTGCTGGAACAGGGAAAGGAGATACAGGAGCAGACGTCACAAAACGTGACGGCAGAGGTATCGAAGCTGGATCAGGCGGCGAAGGACCTCGTATCACAGGCTGGGAGGCTGAACGAGCGGACCTTATCGCAGCTGAAATGCTCCGAAGAGCAGAGCAGAAGTCACAGCTTCAGGCTTCTCCGACTGGTGGTGCTGATAGAGTTTCTGCACCTGATATCGTCGGTGGCATTGCTGCTATGGCTTCGATAATTGAGGACGAGCCTGTCGATGACGATACTGAGTATGCTCGAGAGCATGTTGACAGCAAAGCACTTGTTGAGGAACGAGAACGAAAAGAAGCTCACGGAATACACATGGGCTGATGCTCAATCAAATAACGAAAGGAAAGATTAAAATGAACAACGTAAAGATCACAGGAAACATGAACAAGACAAATAGAAGGAGTATGATCGAATGGCTGAAAACAAAACAGAAACTAAAATCGTAATGCTTACCATAAAGGAGGCGGCAGCTCTTGTGGAAGGGCTGACCGAGTATCGTGTCCGTCAGATGTGCATCAATGGTCAGGTGCCGCACATCATGGCTGGCAAGAAATATCTCATAAACAAGGAATTATTCCTAAGATATCTGCGCGGAGAGACTGCGTAAAAAAATAGTAGCAACGGCGCGATTTTGCTGGACTTCCACAGAGAGTTGTGGTATGATGTCGTTGGCAAAAACGCACCGTATTACTGAATGGAGGTTTTATATGGCGACAATAAGACAAAGAAAAAGCGGCACTTATGAAATAAAGGTCTCCTGCGGATATGATGTCAATGGAAAACAGGTTCTCCAGTTCAAACACTGGAAACCGCCCGAAGGACTGACCAAGAGACAGATTGAAAAGGAGCTTCAGCGACAAGCGGTGTTGTTTGAGGAAGAGTGCAAGAAAGGCAAGATAACAGCCTCAATAAAGTTCCAGACGTTTGCGGAGCAGTGGTTTGAGGAATACGCCAAGATCAATCTTCGTCCTACTTCATACGAAAGAATGCGGCAGACTACTCAGCGAGTCTATCCGGCACTCGGTCATATGAAGCTTGATAAAATAACTGCAAGGCACATACAGGCTTTCATCTCGGACTTGTATGTCAATGGAAAGAACCAGCGTAACGGCAAGCCGCTGTCAAGAAAAACAGTAGTCCATCACCTGAACTTTATCTCAGACATATTTGCATACGCAATAAAAATGGATATGCTCAGTGACAATCCCTGTCGCCGAGTGACTGTCCCCAAAGGCGAGTCCAAGGAGAAAGAAATATATACCATTGATGAGGTCAAGCAGATATTTCAAAAGCTCGACAGCGAACCGCTGAAATGGAAGCTGTACATTATGCTCGCAATATACAGTGGCTTCCGCCGAAGCGAAATGTTGGGACTTGAGTGGAAGGACATCGACTTTGAACACAGCACAATATCTGTCCGCAGAACGTCACAGTACACAAAGGAGAAGGGGATATACACAGACACAACCAAGACTAAGCGATCAAAGCGTATGAGCAAGTTCCCACCTGTGATAATGAATATGCTGAAACAGTTCAAGGCAGAACAGGATGCAGAAGCCGAACAGCTCGGAACTAAGTGGGAGGATCATGACAGGCTGTTCACAAAGTGGAACGGCGAGCCTATGAATCCGCAGACACCATACGGTTGGTTCAGAGAGTTCTGCAAG
>Ga0256405_10008174_pt1 | contig 15178 bp, 10 predicted proteins | sample RumenRJG_02DNA_FD_189096 | JGI IMG/M metagenome (GOLD analysis project Ga0256405, IMG submission 189096) | Bovine rumen microbial communities from Lethbridge, Alberta, Canada - RJG_02 | ecosystem: Host-associated > Mammals > Digestive system > Stomach > Rumen | place: Canada: Alberta... | reverse complement strand
ATCACCGTTTCACACAAAGGTTTCATTAAGCGTACCGACACGGATGAATTCCGTTTGCAGAAGCGCGGCGGGAAGGGCGTCATCGGTGCGGGACAGTATGACGAGGATTTTATCGAGCACTCCTTTACCGCGAGCACGCACGACTTCATTCTCTTCGTAATGCAAAACGGGCGCCTCTACATCCAAAAGGTCTATGATATTCCCGAGGGTTCGCGTACGTCCAAGGGGCGTGCGCTGGTGAATGTTCTTCAGTTGCAGGAGGGCGAAACCATCGCGGCGATGCTGTGCTTCAGGGATTTCGATGAGACACGTTCGCTGGTGATGGCAACGCGCAACGGTATTGTAAAGAAATCCTCGTTGGCGGATTACAGGAATTACCGCGCATCGGGATTGATCGGCATGCGTGTGGACGAAGGCGACTGCATTATCGGAGCGGAACTGACGGGCGGTGAGGATGAACTGATTTTAATTACCTATAGAGGCATGTCCGTGCGTTTTTCCGAGAACGACTGTCGCGAACAGGGACGTGCCACGCGCGGGGTTATCGGTATTCGTCTGCGCGACGGCGATTATGTGAAATCCCTGTTGCGCGTTGAGACCGAACGTACATTGTTGATTGCCGGGTGTAACGGTCAGGGAAAGCGGTCTGAATTTTCGGAGTATCGTCTTCAAAAGCGCGGCGGAACGGGCGTGATCGCCATGCGGACGGAGGGCGTCGCCGGGGCGATTACGGTTTCCAAGGACGATGAAATGATGCTCTTTACCCAATCGGGGCAGACGGTGCGCGCACCCGTCAAGGGCGTACGCGTTATCGGGCGTTCCACCGGCGGCGTGCGTCTCATTCATCTGGAAAAAGGCGATCGTTTGGTCGGCATCTGCAAGGTCGTGCAGACGGATAAAGAAGAGGCGTAAGAGGCGTAGGGCGATCGTATTCGGCGGTGACAAGCATCGCAAAAGCGGTTACCGTAAGGCTCGTATGAATTCGGGCGACGGCACGGCGGGTGGCAGCTTTTCCTACACGATTACGGCACGTGCATCAACGGGTCGTGCGCATTGTGCGCACATCGAAACGCCGCACGGATGCATCGAAACGCCGAATTTTATTTTTTGCGCCACACACGGTGCGATTAAAAGTGCGACCATGGCGCAGATGAAGGATGTCGGTGCGCAAATTATTCTCGGCAACACCTATCATTTGTGGTTGCAGCCGGGATACGAATTGGTTGCCAAACACGGCGGATTGCACCGCTTTGTCGGTTGGGACGGTCCGATGCTGACCGACAGCGGCGGTTTCCAGATTTTCAGTTTAGCCTACGGGCGCGTGGTCGACGAAATCAAAGGCAAGGCGCATCGGTCGGATTTCCAAAAATCTCTCTTAAAGGTGACCGAGGATGGGGCGTTGTTTCGTTCGCACATCGACGGTTCGCAACGTTTCCTGACGCCCGAAAAGTCGATTGAAATTCAGCAAAATCTCGGTGCGGATTTAATTCTGACATTGGACGAATGCGCGCCGACGCACTTTTCGAAGAACGAAACCGCGGCTTCCATGCACCGCAGTCACCGTTGGGAAACGAGAAGTCTGAATTACTTCCAGGAGCATTTCGACGATCGGCAACGTCTGTACGGCATCGTGCAGGGCGGCGAATTTGAAGATTTACGGCGCGAAAGTATCGATTACATCAACGAAAGTCCCTTCTTCGGGCAGGCGATCGGCGGCAGTCTGGGCGTCGATAAACAGCAAATGTATGATCTGGTCGACTTTGTCATGAAAGGGTTAAAGGAACGCCCGACGCACTTTTTGGGTATCGGCGGTCTTCGGGATATTTTGGAAGGCGTCAATGCGGGCATCGATACGTTCGACTGCGTTCATCCGACGCGCATTGCCAGACATGCCTGCGCGCTGATTGCGAAACCCGAAGCGGAATACGCCAAAGAGCATTTAAATTTAAAAAACGCCCGTTATCGCGAGGACATGAACCCGATTGATGTCAATTGTGATTGTTATACCTGCAAAAACTTTACGCGTGCTTATTTGCATCACCTATTCAAAGCCCGCGAAGGTACCGGCGGGTTGCTGCTGACAATCCACAATGCGCGCTTCATGGTGCGGTGGATGCAGAGCATACGCGAGGCGATCAAGGGCGGTCGGTGGGAGGTGTTTTATAAGGAGCATCGGGTGGACTAAAAAAGCCAACCGTTAACGGACACATAACGGGATATCGTTCGAGATGCATCTGTCGGCGGCGAATTGCACCGATCGAAAGCGCGTTCGACGCGGTTGTTGCGTTTATTTTGCGGCTCACGGGTGGTCGAGGACTGTCGGAACCGTGTATCGCGAAAGGCGTTGCGACAGACTCAAAGATTGCTTATAATTAAAATATGTCCGATGCTCATCAATCCCTGTTGTTTTTCAGTGCTCAGCCGTACGACGAGCAGTTTTTTACGCACATCAACGAAGCGCAAAACTTCGGGTTTGATTTGAAATTTCTCAATGCTCCGCTGAATGAACACACGGCGTCGCTTGCGAGTGGTTACGAAAACATTTGCGTGTTTGTCAACGATACGGTCGATGCGTCCGTTATCAATCAACTGTATGAAGGCGGAACGCGGCTGGTGGCGCTGCGTTGCGCGGGTTTCAATAATGTCGATTTAAAGGCGGCAAAGGATAAGCTTCGTATTGTGCGCGTACCGGCGTATTCGCCGCATGCCGTTGCCGAATATGCGTTGGGACTGATGCTGACCGCCAATCGCAAGTATTACAAAGCTTATAACCGTACCCGCGACGGCAATTTCTCCCTAAACGGCTTGCTGGGGTTTGATATGCACGGCAAAACCGTCGGTATTGTCGGAACGGGAAAAATCGCGCGTGTCCTCATCAAACTCCTGCAGGGCTTTGAGATGAAACTTTTGGCGTATGATATTTATCCCGACGAAGCTTTTGCAAAACAATACAACGTTCAATACACGGATTTACAAACGCTTTACCGTCAATCGGATATTATCACGCTCCATTGCCCGCTGACGAAGGACAATGTTCACATGATCGATCGTAAAGCCGTCGACGAAATGAAAAAGGGCGTGATTTTAATCAATACCGGTCGCGGCGCCCTCATGGACGCCAAAGCACTGATTTACGGTTTAAAGAAGCGCATCATCGGTGCGGCGGCACTGGATGTGTACGAAAACGAAAGTTCTTACTTTTATCGCGACCACAGCGACGAAATCATGGAAGACGGTGTTTTGGCGCGCTTAATGACGTTCCCGAACGTTTTCGTCAGTTCGCATCAGGCATTTTTCACCAAGGAAGCTCTCACCAACATTGCGACAACGACGCTGGAAAACGTTCGCGCATATTTCAATGGTGAGCCGTCGGTGAATGAGGTAAAAGCGGAAGCGTAAAAAAGGGCGCGGCTTGATCGTGCCGTGTCGGTATTGCAATGCACGGGATAATGTGCGTAACGGTTGCGTTGTACTCCGATTACACGAAGCTGTTACGTCAAGTGTGTTTCGTGCGGGTTTGTGCGGGCTTATCGGACAAATGCTTTGAAGAAGCGGGGTTTGGGGTGGATTTGTTCGGGGCACTTGCCTGTTTTACTTCGGGCTTGAGATAAAAAGTTCCTCCTGCGACGAACCGCTGTATTCTTCCGCGCCGTCGCCCTCCTTTCTGGAGCGGTTCGAACATGATAGTCGCAGGGTTGTCCTTTAAGCGACGTTTTGCGAAAAAAGCTTGCCCGATGCCTCCAACCTCCTCCAACATGAGAGTGTTCCATTCGTGCCCGGATGGCGGAATCGGCAGACGCGTCAGACTCAAAATCTGATTCCTGCAAGGGAGTGAGGGTTCGACCCCCTCTCCGGGTACCAGAGGGGCGGTTGATTGGTTTTTTTGATCGGTTTTAAAATTTAGTGACGGGGTGGGTGTTCGTTCCGGCAGGCGGGAGTTTGCGGGCGCGGTTTTCGTCGAGCGTTGCTCGGAGCCTGTCGGCAGCTGGTTTTTCGGAGTAAGAGCGGTTCGTATTTTAATCAAAACTTGGTGAGAGTTTCATTCCGTTGATCTAATTGTTCTTGGATCTTTGAGTTGTGCGTAGTACCTTTGTTACCGCTCGCATCCGTTTGAAACTTGTTCGTTGTATTCCAGTTGTTTTTTGATGCATCAAACGTGTTGTCCGTCTTCATTCCTTTGAGTTTTTCGGCAACGAAATTTTTGTCATACTCTTTCATCTTGTCCTGAACGGATGGAGCCCTTCGGTTCTTCCTTTTTTTCGGCTCTCTTTTTGAGATTTTTGTTTTTCTTTTCGATTTTTATGCCGAATTGCTTCATCCGTTCAATTTTGGACAATTGATCGTTTTTTTTGCTGTACGTTTATTCTCTTTACATCGGGCTGATGTTTTGATGGTGATTTTTTGTAGGAGGGTTCGTTATTTTTTTTGGTTCTAATCCTAACTTGCTGCTTTGGAATGTATATTCCCGAATCTCTTTTAATATCTTTTTAGTCTCGTTGCATAACGTGTTACAGATATCGTTCGAAGACATCTTCTTTTCATCTTCTGTTGGGGTGTAGAGGTTCCCCTTAAGAACCATATCGTGCTTTTTGTGATCAACAATTTCACTGTTGCTTTTTTCTAGTACACCGTGCTTTTTATTATATGTTTCTTTGTCTTTGTCGCTTATAATACTTGCTATGTTATTGAGAATGGAACCAATGGTATTGGTATATTCACTATCTATTCCCGGTTGATTTTTTTCCGACAGTTTCGACCCTAGACGACCGATTACGTGTCCAAGTATTTTTAGTTTGAGTACGGGGTCTTTGATGTTGTTTAAATATTCAAAAATTTTATCCTCTTGCTCTGCTGTGATGCCTTTTTCTTGTAAAGATGTAATTTCGGTTTCCAATAAAGCTTTCCCTCGTGTGTTCATTTCTCTTTCATCGATACCCTCGATAAGATCAGAGAGACTTTTTGAATCCTTTTCTTCGTCATTATGTATTTTGTCCCAAAACGCAAAGTACTTACCAAGCAACACTCTCAATCTGCTCTCGATGTTTTTTGCTGTATATTTTTTCTGTTCTACGGCGTCTAATTTTTTGGTTTTTTCCTCTTCCTGTAACAGTTGGGGGTCTTCCAGTTCTTCCTTTTTATAGATCTTCGAGTCTCTTTCTGTTTTGTATACTTGCTGATTCTCCGATCCAAGATTTATCGAATCAACCTGTTGTTTAATGTTTTCCGGATTCTTTTTTGAAAGCGGTTTTTGCGCTTCAAACGTCAGCTTTTCGTTATGTTTTACATCCAATTTTTTCCCCTTGTCCTTATTGCCTTCCAAGGCAAACTGCACGACTTGTTCCGATGTAAGGTCCAGAAATCTTTTGCCGTTAATGATCGGCGAATAATAAGAATTCGGTGATTCCAGAGCCGGGCGTTCCGGTCTGAAGCCGGTGTGCGGGACGCCGTTCGAACTTTCTTTAAACATCACGCCCATGTTGCCGTTTTTATTGTGGAAATTATTGTCGCCGAGATGACCGATGTTAATATCCCCGATATGTCCGATGTTATTGTGGTAGTGATTGATGATGGTCGGCTGTCCCCGATCGGCTTCGGGTTTTGCGTTGTTGTTTTCGGGTTTCGCGGCATCGTCGCCGTGCATCTTCAGCTTCAGGAAGTTGGCTGTGCTTCGGAAATCTTCCGCCAATACGGTCAATGTTTGCCCCGATTGGTTTTGAACAAACGTACCGATGCGAACATCGGCTCTTTTGTCCAGCTCATCGGCGACACTATTCAAATGTTCTATGACTTTGTCGAAATACTGCGGATTTGCTTTGGCAATTTTTTGGTACGTTTCAGGCGGGATTTTAAATCTTACGTAGCTGTTAAAGCTTTTCCAGTCGGAAAAAATTTGTTCTGCCTCTTTCCACGGTTCATAGCTGATAAAGCCCGTCCAGGTACCGATCCGCCTGAGAAAACCTTCTTCAACTTTTCTGCCGTTCACGATGTGTTCGTGTGCATTGGGCGAAATGTTACCGAGGCTGTTTCCCCATTTTTCCGCAAAATTCCTATAGTTGCAGTTGCTCAAAACTGCTGTTTCGTTTTTGTTCAGACCGGCATTTTTGAGACTGTCGCGATCGTAGAAAGGATTCTCTATGGGGATACTGGTATCGTTATTAACGGACATGATGTTGACCTTTGTTTAATGGGTTTGGTGACGGATTGGAAGCGGGAAGGGTTCCAACATTATCCAATTCTTCTTTTGCCGCCATTGACAAGCGATGCTGTTTGTTGTGCTTGAGTTTTCCAGATACTGTTGTCGGACATAACGAACTTTGTTTGGGTTCTTCGAATATATTGCCGCAAACGGAACCGTTCCGTTGCTACAGTATCATTCGACGTTACTTCGTATATCGGTCGGATTTAAAAATTTATCAAAAAATTTAATTATTTTTTTTACGCCGAAAACAAGCGATGTCTTTCATGAAAATCATTGCGACAAAGGTATATTTTTGTTTCCCTGGAAACGGAACGATGGCGAAGATTGATTTGGAGGTGGTGAAGCGCATTTTGAAGCGCGCGGATTTGGAAAGCTCCGTCGTAAGCGAGATTTTGGGTGAATTGCAGTCGGCGGTGGCGGATGCCGCGTCGGAGGACGGCGAACCGAAGGCGGCGCCCGAGAAGAAGCAATTTATTATCGTCGTCGCCGACAACGAAGGTTTATTGACGGACAAAGAAATGGTCGGTTGGGTGTTGCAGTTGCCGGAGGAGGACGATATGACGTCAGTGTCGGAAAAGTTACTCAAAACCGCCAAGTCATTTAATTTAAGCAAAAAAGGGCGAAAGCATCCGGTGGAGACGCTCGGCGAATTGTGTGAGTACGTTCCGTCGCGGATCTTTAAGGAGCAAAAGTTGTCGTTGAAGACGAAAGTTCCCGTATTGGTGGTGCCGATGGCGAATGCATTGGAATTGGATACGACGTCGCAACCGTCGTCACGGAAAGTTTTCGAGGATGATGATGCGGAGGTGTTCTGAGAAAACTTGCCTTTGAGATTGAATTTTTAAAACATAAACATCATGGAAGAGGTAAATTGTGAAAAAAACAAAGCGTGCGGTTGCGACGACAACTGCGAGTGTAATTGTTGCGACTGCGGCTGTTGCTGCGAGATGAGTGCGCCGACGTCGCTGGTCGGGCGAAAAGCACCGTGTTTTACGGCTCCCGCCGTGTTGGAAGGTGCCGAGGTTGTTGAGAATTTCTCCCTTTCGAAGTACCTGGGGCGGAAGTACATTGTGCTCTTTTTCTACCCGAAAGATTTCACCTTTGTTTGCCCGACGGAGTTGCACGCGTTTCAGGATGCGTTGCCGGAATTCGACAAGCGCAACACGCATGTAATTGCCTGTTCGACGGATACCGTCGAGAGCCACTATGCGTGGTTGCAACAGCCAAAGGCGCAGGGCGGCGTGAAGGGGATTATCTTCCCGATGGTTTCAGACGTGAATAAAACTATCGCGGCGCGTTACGGTGTGCTCTCGGGAACGTATTACATTGAAGACGGAGCATTGAAGACCTGCCATTTCGATGCCGACGGAGAGTGTCAAGAGGGCGGTACGTTGGTGGCGTATCGCGGGCTGTTTTTGATCGACAAAAAGGGCATTGTCCAACATCAAGTCGTCAACAATATGCCTCTGGGGCGTTCGGTGCAGGAGACGTTGCGCATGATCGACGCCCTGCAACACTTCGAGCAGTACGGCGAAGTTTGTCCCATTGATTGGCACAAAGGCAATGCCGCCATGAAGCCCGATGCGGACGGTTTGAAGGGATATTTTTCGAAGTAGGCGAGCAGACTGCGGAGACCGTCGGCGGGGCGTTGATAAGATAATGCGCTTCGGCGATTTATTCAGGCAGGTGGGTAGTGTTTTTGTCGTTTTGCCTCGTATTGTACGGGTGATGGTTGGAGTGTGCGCCTCCGCTTGTTTGTGTAATCTGGCCGCGGGTGATTGTTGGTGTATTGTAGCGAAGCGGGTTCGTTAAAAAAACGGCGCGGTTTTATGAATTGCACGGGGCTTTTTTTACGTTTGAACACAGTCGTGTGGGATGAGAAAATAAAATCATTTCATGGCGTTTCTTCCTTCAACCCTTTCGGATGCGGAAGCACGGCAACGGTTTCGGGTTGAGATTGACAGGGATTTTTCGGTCACGGCTCCGGCGGGCGTCGGGAAAACGCACGCGCTGGTCGAACGCATCGCGACGTTGGCGGAGTTAAAACCGCAACGGTTGCTGGGGTTAGTGGTTATTACGTATACCAAAAAAGCCGCGAATTCCCTCAAACAACGCGTGTATGAACGGTTGCGACACGGCTGCGATGCCGTTCGTACGCTGTTAAACCAAAGTTTTTTCGGAACCATCCACTCCTTTTGTTGGCAACTGATACAAAAATTCGAAGAAACGCCCTATGAATTGTTGAAGGACGATAATGATGTCAGGGAGCGGTTTCTATCTTCTTTAAATTTGGAAGAACCCGATTTTGCGCGTTTCCAAGATTTGTTTCGGTTTTTGGATGTCGATGAACTTTTGGATGTCGTAAAGGGCGATGGGTCGGCAACCGATGATACGGACGACATAACGAACGAAGGCGTTTGCACCGTCGATCCGTCGGAAATTTTCAACTTTCAACCGAAACGGAAAGATCCGCGGGTGCTCAAAAATATCGAGGCAACAAAAAGAAGCCTTCGACAGTGGTTATTTATTTATCAAAACACGCAACGACCGTTGGAATTGCCGCGGTGCGAAAAGGGCGGGAAGGATTTTGAGAACATTTTTTATGAAACCTTTCGCCCGTTTTATCGGCAATTACATGCGGAGGCAACGGCGTGCGGTCGGTTGTTGCAACAACGTTATGCCGAATTTCGGCGCGAATACGGTTATTTCACGTATGATGATTGCATTGTGTTTGCGCAACGCATTTTGAAAACCGACGAGGCAAAAGCGTTCTATCAAAAGAAACCGCTGTACATTCTCTTGGACGAAGCACAGGACACCGATCGCGCGCAATTTCGTTTTCTGCAAACGTTGATTGCCCTGCATCCGCATAATCGCTTTTCGATGGTCGGCGATCCGCAACAATCAATTTACGGCACTCGGGCGGATGTTCGGGATTATGCGGAGCTGCATCAATCTCTGGTGCAGTCGAAACGTTGTGAGGAATTGGTTTTTTCGGAAACCTTTCGTTGTCCGTCGAAGGTCGTATCCGAGCTGAATGTACGTTTTCCGAAGATTTTTCAAGACCCGAAGCAGGTTTCATACGTGCCGTTGCATTCATCCGTTGTCGGCGACGGTTGCGTGAAAGAAATTGCGGTTCCGTGTGAAAGTGAAGGGGAGAAGGTTGCCAAAGACGATGCGGTTGCGCTTGAAGCGCGCGTGCTGTCGAATTTTTTAACTGATTACCTGAAGAAAAAGCCGCGTGCTTTATCCGACATTTGTATTTTGTCGCCGCGCAATGACTGGTTGCGTGAGTTGAAGGTTCCCCTGGAAGCACTCGGTTGGAAACTGCAACTGCATTCGGAGCAGGCGACGGGACGCGACAATGCGCTGTTTTGCAACGCCCTTGCCGCGATCCACTGCATCAATTTCCCGCAGGATACGTTTGAAGAAGCGGGTTTGCTCCGTGAAACTTTCGGCTGTTCCGATGAAGCACTCGCGTATGTGTTTAATTCCGATCGGGTGCGTCGGACAAACGATGCGGATCGGTTAAAAGACGATTGTTCGGAAGAGTGCAAGCAGGGAGCGTCGGCGACCGATGACCTTTTCGGCGAGCAATCGTCATTCGCCTTGGAACGACAGGTAAGCTTTGTGTTGCCGATGGGTGGACATTGGGAAAGCCAGTCAAAAAATGTCCTAAAATTTCCCCTAAACGCTCACGTAACGGAGGATGTCAAAGCCGCGCAAGACGTGCGCCGTCGCTGGCGGCAAACGTTGAAAGAACTTTCGAAGCAATCATTGTGTGCCGGAACGGCACGGTTGATTGAATTTTTTAAGGCTTTCGTTTCGCTGATGCCGACGGATGCGTATTTTGAGGAAATTCTTCTTGAAACAGCATTCCAAACACAACAACTCGGACAGTCTTGGGTGGTGCTCGAACAACGTTTGCGGGCGCATTTAAACGAAGAAGCCGAAACGGAAGAGGAAATCCAATCGGACGCGTTGCAGGGATTTTCGTGCCACAAAGCGAAGGGGTTGGAATGGAAGACGGTCGTTATGCCGTTTTTCGACCGCCCCGTCCGTTACCAGACGCCGCATTACCCCTGTGCGTATCGCGGGTACATTTTGTGGAACAAAAAGGATGCCGAAGCTTTGGAGATTGCTTCCGATCGCCGACGCGAACTGCAACGCTTACTGTACGTTGCCTGCACGCGCGCGAAGGAGGATTTGGTTCTTATGCGCGATGACGCGCTTTGGGGGAAGAGAGATGTCGGTGTGTCGTTGGGGGATTTGTACGATGCTTCGTGTGAAGTGTAGGTAGTTTGAAAGCATCCGATATTTGCGTTTCGTTGAAAAAAAACCTTAAATTAAGGTCATGGGTTACGGAAATTTTTTACAAAAGGCGGAAGCATTTTGCGCACAATACGGTTTAACGTTGGCGCAGGCGGTATGCATTTTGTCGGCAATTGTCGGACTGGTATGTTTTTTAAGGCGTTTTCGTTTAAGTCGAAAATCACTTTTTTCGCCGCATAAACTGAAAATTTTGGAATCGAAGTCGCTCGGTAATCGGCAATTTTTGCTGGTCGTTGCCTACGAAAGCGAAAAATTTCTCCTCGGCGTTTATCCGAACGGCATGCGGTTTTTGTCGAAGTTAGGCACCGATAAAGATAGTGCGGCAAAAACGGAACCACAACATTCAAACGTACCGCCTCTTTAAAAGAGGCTTCGCAAAATGAAATGCCGCGAAAAAGAAAAACGGTAGGGATGAATGTTGCGGGATGTTTGTCCTTTTAGAAAAGACTGCCTAAGGTACTGCTACGGATGCCCCCATCTTAAAAAGAGGAGCATGAAAAGATGAGGTGCTGCGGATGGTTTCGTTCTTTAACAAAGAATACGGGCACGAAGTATAGCGACGGTTTTTATCTTTGCAAATAAAATTTGTAAAATAGCGAATTACAGAGGTTCCCTTTAAAAAAGGTAGAGCGGAATGGAGTTTCTCCACACAACCAAACGACGCTCACGGGTAGGCACTTCTTCCTATCAGAGTACTTTTTTGTATTTCTTCCCATATTTTTATACCTACGCAGGCGGTTGCCCATTGCTCTTAAACAAAATTTTTAAAAAAACGCAAAATTTTAAAAAATTTGTAACTTTTGAGCCGTCTTATTATAATAGAACTATGAACAAACACATTGAGCGATTTTTGGAGCAGGACGGCGGGCGGCTGTCGAAGCACGTCTGCAAAACGATTGCGAAAGAGAAATTATACCTGCCGGGGGCGGATTTTATCGAGCGCGTGTGGATGAACAGCGACCGTTCGAACGCCGTTCTCAATAACATGGCGCGGCTGTATCATCACGGGCGTCTGGGCGGAACGGGATATTTGTCGATTTTGCCGGTCGATCAGGGCGTGGAACATTCGGCGGGCGCCAGTTTTGCGCCGAACCCCGATTATTTTGACCCGGAAAACTTGGTGCGCTTGGCAATGGAGGGTGGTTGCAACGCGATTGCTTCCACTTATGGCGTCTTGTCGGGCGTTTCACGGAAGTATGCGCACAAAATTCCGTTTATCGTTAAACTCAATCACAACGAACTTTTAACATACCCGAATAAATTCGACCAAATTTACTTTGCCGACGTGGAGCAGGCGTGGGATATGGGAGCGGTTGCGGTCGGTGCCACGATTTACTTCGGTTCGGAAGAATCGAGCCGACAAATCGAGGAAACGGCAGCGGCGTTTGCCCGTGCGCATGAATTGGGATTGGTGACGATTTTATGGTGTTATTTGCGTAATTCGGCATTTAAAGCCGATAAAAATTACCACACGAGCGCGGATATGACGGGACAGGCGAACCATCTCGGTGCAACGCTCGGCGCGGATATCGTAAAGCAGAAGTTGCCGACGAACAACGGCGGGTTTAAGGCGTTGAATTTCGGGAAAACGCACGAAAAAGTCTATTCGGAACTTACGACCGATCATCCGATCGACCTGACGCGTTATCAGGTGGCGAACGGTTACATGGGGCGCGTCGGTCTGATTAACTCGGGCGGAGCTTCGGGAGATGACGATTTTCACGATGCAATCGAAACCGCGCTGATCAATAAGCGTGCCGGCGGAACGGGGCTCATTCTGGGGCGGAAAGCGTTTCAGCGACCGTTCAAAGAAGGCGTCGAATTGTTGCACGCGGTACAAGACGTCTATTTGGAGCCGTCGATTACCGTGGCTTAGAATTTGTTATTCACAGTTATTCTTGTTTTTCATTGTTATTCGCAAAACGGCTGCCGAAAGGCAGCCGTTTTTGCGTGGCAACGATCGGAAAAGTAGCCGGAAATTATTTTTATTATCTCTTCCCAATCCGACCGTCATTCTGCCGGTGTGTTATTTTGATGCATCGAATTTAAAAAGATCCGAAAAATCATCAACACCCGAAAAATCGTGTTCAACCGTCTGTCGGACGTGCCGCGGTTGCGCCTGTTGCGCGCGTGTCGGCACTCTCCAACCTTGTCCGATCACCTTCATTTGAAGTTGATCGCACGAAATTAATTCTCCGGGGCAGAGTTCGGCGTCCCGAACGGTATCTGTTCGGACATCATAAATAAAACGGAAACAAATTTTGTTTCTGTAGTGATTTTTCCTTTTGATGTGGAGGATAGGATTTATCTCTATGCTTACGCCGTTCGGATTCTCATTAACCACTTCGGTTTCTTTAATTTCAAGTTGAACGGAGAGGGCTAACGGGTTTGCAACAACATTTTCCGAAAAATTCACACCGTCTGCCGACCAGCGGATTTTACCGCGTACCTCTAGTTCGTCTTCAGCAGGAAGAATTCCTAATCCTTCTTCCCGCTCGTGGGTTTGCATATCATTCCAAAATTGTTTCCCGAGGACGTTTTCGAAAAATTTATTGCTTGAGATCACTTGAAGAAATGATGCGATTTTATGCCTGACAAAGTTTTGATTTGTAATTTGCAGAAGCGTAGATGACGTAATTTCCCCGGTGAAACCGTCATCCCCGATGTCCTCAATCCAAAAGTCAAAAGGTCTGTATCCCTTGCATGCGTTGAATTTCTCCTGAAGTTCTTTATAGATTTTTGGAAGCCGGCGAAGACCATTATATACACTACAGGATCCACTGCCAACCGAATGCGGTTTCCGCATCCATATATGACCGATCTGTTCGGTTCTGTGGTGATTTTCGTCAAAAGACCCGATTTCTACCGTACCGTCCAGTGCGACCATCTGCACAATATCGCCCGTTTTTTCGAAAATGAACCGAAAATCCGCGTCGATATCTCCATGGCTCGATTTTTGAAAAACCGACATCTCTAATCTGATACGTTTCCCATCCTTAAACAACCGTTCTCCGAATTTAGGTTTATACACAATCTTCGTTGAACAACCTTCATTTTGATTGAGCGTGATTTTAATTAAATTCTCTATCCCAAAAATGCTCATCAAAAAATGTTCACTGCTCAGTGCCTTATAGATCCTCATGGCTTCTACTCCTCCGAATTTCTCTGGCAGTCCGTTAAGTTCCCATTTTCCGTTAAATGAATAGTTGTCGTTGTATTTTCCATTAATGAGAAAACGATAATCTTTGGTAGTTTTGACAAAAAGATTGCCAGAGTCCTGCCATATGTATCCATCGTTATTATCTAACCAAAGCCGATTAAACTTTTCCGGAATTGCGCTTGGTTCTTCCCGCCAGTGCGCTTCCAGTTCGTCGAGACTTCCGTAACCGTAATCGGCCATTGCGTTATTAACTTGTGTGCCGACGACCAGTGCCGCCGCACACCCGATGATGTTGTGTATATTGTGATATTTATGCATAAGATTTCGATATTCTGATTCTAAAAACCATTTTTTTTTTTTTGTCAAGTAAATTTTTAAAAAATTTAGATTAAAAAAATTTGCGGGGCGAATAAATGTGCATGGAAAGCCTAATATATAAGATGATGGTAGCGAAAAAAGGAAGTGGATACGGGAGATGTTTTAGAAAAAAAGACACTGCGTGTTACTGCACGGATCTTGTTACCCGTTTATTTCTTCCGATAAATTTAGATTGTCGATAAATTCTGCCCTTTGATGCAGATATCGCCAAGGTATCAATAGAGCTGTCTGCGAGCTTTTCCCTGGCGGGGAAAGCGGGACTCGAACCCGCGACCTACGGTTTAGAAAACCGCAGCTCTATCCGCTGAGCTACTTCCCCGCAATTTCAACGCCGATATTTCAAAAAAGTACCGGCAAAAACTGGTGCCGGAGAGTGGAATCGAACCACCGACCAAAGGCTTATGAGGCCTCTGCTCTGCCGCTGAGCTACCCCGGCGGGCAACAGCTTCATTATTTCCCGTGTTGACGGAAGGTCAAGAGAAATAGGGGTTGTTCGGCGGGTATTGTAGGGCGACGGAAGGCGGATGCATGTTTTTAAAAGAGTTAACATTTGAGAAGATCGGAGCGTTTATGTTCATAAATGTGCTCCGAGTTAAAGAGAATAAACAGAAATGGAGGCATGTATGGGACGAATGATGATGAATTTCCGAAAATGTCATATTGGAACCGTCGCCTGCCCGCTTGGATCTATTTTGTTACGAAACGCGCCGTTCCATTGAACGAGCGACGGTCAAAAGTCGCCTTCTCCCATCGTTTTTTGAGCATTTTTTCGCAACAACTGCCTGCAAATGAGACGCACCTGTCTTCCGAAGCTCTTTACCTTAGAACAGCGCGCTTGCGGCGGCACCAACCGCCGTGACGGGTCCCGAGTTGGAAACGCTGTTGACGGCACCGTCGACCTTATCGAGCGCGGCTTCGGCTTTTTTGTACAGCGAATCATCGGAAATAATCCGTCCCAGCGTGCTGTGTTCGTTGTTGAGGCGGGCGGAAAATTCCTTCAAGTTTTTCATCATGGTGTTTGAATTTTCCATCAACGTATCGAACGATTGCGAAGTTTTCGGATCGTAAAGTAATTTCCCGACGAGCCCTTGCCCGTTTTCGATGCTTTT
>Ga0256405_10008173_pt1 | contig 15179 bp, 12 predicted proteins | sample RumenRJG_02DNA_FD_189096 | JGI IMG/M metagenome (GOLD analysis project Ga0256405, IMG submission 189096) | Bovine rumen microbial communities from Lethbridge, Alberta, Canada - RJG_02 | ecosystem: Host-associated > Mammals > Digestive system > Stomach > Rumen | place: Canada: Alberta... | reverse complement strand
AAAGTAGAGAGACATTTGGAGGCGAAAGGGACAGTACTGTCTTTCCAGATATTAAGTAAACCGGATTTGCCAAGCCGGTATCCAGGTTCGCCATAACGAACCACTGCAGACAACGCAGTTGAGATAGTACTATCATTCTTGCCTAAAAGGCGCTGAGAAATCCTTATCTGCCCTTGCAAAGCAATGGAATTGCTATTGAGCGCAGGTTCACCAATTATTTCAGAAAACATATTCTGCCAATGATTAACTTGAAATCTTAGCAGACAAATATATAGGACTACAACATATAGGTCAAGTTCACATTGGTTCAAATCAAAAAGAGACGTGGGACGGCGACATTATCCCTGCTGGCTGGCCCTAGGAAACCTCCCAGCTGGAAAGACCGGACGATCCGGACCCCCCTCGGCAGCAATACGCGCATCATTTTGACGACGGGAGCATTAAATGATGACCCGGCGTCAAAGAAAGGGGTATAACGGTACCACTCTAACAGAATGTGACCTGGGAAAGCCACTCGGAATAAAGACGGGCCTACTCTTTCCCTATCTCGTCTCGGGTCATTCGCAGAGTATCCTGCAACTCATCAACCTTTATCATAGCAACTAATAATTCAAGAAAGGAAACAAATCTATGACTCGATGCCCATTTCTCTCCTGCCTTTTCCTCTACTGGAATCCAAGACCCATCCGGCAGCCTTTAGTATTCTGTGAAACTCACTGTATTTCATTTTTCATTGTCAAAGTTTAGTAGCACAAATATAGACACCCCCTCTCGGGCAAGGTCTGATTTTAGGGTGGGGTACCTTGCCCTGAGAGAAGGCCTCTGACGGCCCTGAAACGCCACTTTCCCAGGCAAGGTCCTGGCCATTAAATTAGACATTGCCCGAAATGGAGAGGTGGAAGTAACGACTATTCCCAGGGGAACATCCTGTAGTTTGCTTCCATGTCCTTGCCGAGCTTCCAGAAGATAGTGTCGAGCACTTTCATGCAGCCCATCTCCTGGCAACCGAACCTGATGCGGAAATCCTCGATGACGGGATGGTGTTCCAGCGACTTGTATGTGTCTATAATATCTTGATATACAGATCCCTGATGGTCCAGGCGGGTTTCATCGGGGCCGAACGGTTTTTGGAAAACAGCTGCCACATTCTTGTCGAATATGGGATATTCAGTGTCGGAAAGGAGGTTGAGCATCTTGGTCACGAAGGAGAAGTTGCTTTTCCCCATGGCCGGGCGAAGATCCTCGGTAATTCCCCGAGCATCCTGACCGGCAAAACAGCCTCTTAATGATTCCATCTTCCGGAAGAATGCTTCTTTGGCCTCCGACGAGACTATTCCCATCCCGTAAAAAGAAGAGAAGCTCCATTGGAACAACAAGTTATAGCGAATGTCCCCTTTCTCAAACTCTTTCTTAAGGAAGGAGAAAACGGCGGCATTGACGGCGAAAACGGGATTATCCAATAAGTCCGGATAATGGCTGAGGGAATACTCCAACAGCCGGACAGCATTAGTATTAATCATAAAGGGAAAATTTTTTTTGTTCTCAATTATAAATCAAATAATCCAAACAACCAAAAAAAATCTCCATGCTATTCAAACAGTTCGGTGGCTTGGCGGAAAAGCTCGTCGATGAGGTGGGTGTCGGTGGTTTTCTTTGGGGTGGTGGTTTTGGGGTGTTGCTTTTTGGCGGGGGCGGCCGGCCCTTCGGCTCCGCTCATGGACCGTTTTGTGAGTGAATCAGAGCTGGTGAGCGGAGTCGAACCACCGTTAAGGAACTGGGAGGTGTCGGGGAGATTCTTCACTTCGTTTAGAATGATAGATGGTGCAGCAGGGGCAGTGGGGACGACAGGGTCAGCAGGGGCGACAGGGCGGAACCAGCGCTCGAAGAGCGGGATGAGCGCCATGACGGCGATAAACAAAACAAACACTATCCCAGCGACAGCGGGCATGTCGCTCTTCAGGGCTTTCTGGACTTCAGTGACGGAGCCATACCGTCCTTCTGGCCTGACTGACAGTAGTTTCCGCACAATCGGAGAATATTTCCGGACAGGGAAAAGCGACATCACTACCCCGAGCGAATAAAGGTCGCTCCGCACACTGGCCTTCCCTCCGGAACGAACTTCCGGAGCGGCGAACACGGCGGTCCCCGCAGGAGTCTTCAGCACGGAAGATGAGTCAGCGTCCGAGAGCCCGAAATCAATCAGTTTGACATTGTCTCCGTTGTAGGTCACGAGAATATTCGAGGGCTTCAAGTCCCTGTGCAGCACCTGTTTGGCATGCATGTATGAGAGCGCCGAACAGATTTCGCCTACAACTTTGTCGTAAAGCGACCGATCACGTTTACCCTCGGAAAGGAACTCCTCCAAAGTCCTGCCATCCACCCATTCCATCTCTATACAGTTCCCTAGGTCAGGATCCGAGCCAAAAGAATAGTACTCGCAGATGTTCTCATGGTTAAGGGAATATCCGATGTCAAACTCTTTGAGCAGCAGCCGCTCATCGAGCGGATCGCCCCTGAACTGGGGCTTCAGGCACTTCAGAACACGGAACCGTCCTCCCCTGTCCACACGCCATATCTCAGAGTAGCCCGACTCCGAGGAAGACACGATCTCTTTTGCTGAAGTCCCGGCAGGGGCTCCCTCAGCAGGCGACTCGAAGAACCCGGAAGTGTTTTCCATGCTCAAATATATACATTTTTGACTACATTTGTATTAGTCATGCGGACACTCATCTCATACATTGGCGTATTCGCACTTCTGGCATTGTCATCAGTGACGGCGGCCTGGGGGCAGAGCGACCGCTGGGACAGGGCGCTGGACAGTTACCAGACTATCTGCGACCGGTGCATCCTGCTTAGGGAGCAGTCACTGCGGGGTGACGAGATCCCAGCAGATGAATTGCGCTCGCTTTTGGAGCAGGTTAGCAGCCTAAGAGCCTCACTTCAAAGAGGTTCCGGAAGCATGTCGAAAGCCCAGAAGGAGAGGTTTGAGAGGATAAGGAGCCGTTATGTTGAGGCTTTCTCGAAGCAGGGATATTCCACGGACGGCCCGGCGCTTCGGATTGCCAGGCCGGCTTTGGACCTGCCGAGGGTCGCCAGCGGGGAGGAGATTCTTCGCTGCGCCTTCGGCTCCGCTCAGAATGACAATTCACTTATCTCTTTGGGCTCCCCCTTCGGCTCCGCTCAGAACGACATGCGTCTCTGTCATCCTGAGGAAGCGAAGCGACCGAAGGATCTGGCGAAGCGACCGAAGGATCTCTCATTCAGCCAAACTGGCGCTGGGCCTGACGGTTTTACGACCGGACTGATGGTGATTGGCGCATGGAGCCCCAACACCCTCTCCTACGGGGCTATGGCAACCCTGACATGGGGCAAAGCCGGAATCTATGCCAAGGGCCGCTCGAATTTCCAAAACAAGAAAGGCGAATATTCCTGCCTCAGTGACGGCACCTCGGACGGAAAAGTCATCTGGACTTCCGGACAGGAAAGCCACCCCACATGGGTTCTCGGAGCAGGAGGATTATTCAAGATCGCAGGGCCGGTCAGCCTCTATGCGGGATCCGGCTACGGAGCCGCTCAGACCCTTTGGGAGGACGCCTCCGGCAAGTGGGCGACAGTGGAGGACTATTCAGCCAAAGGAATATGCGCCGACGCAGGTATAATATTCTGTAAGAACCACTTCCAAGCCTCCATCGGCATCAGCACGATCACCTTCAAGAAACACGCCATCGAACTCGGTCTGGGAATCCGGTTTTAATTTGGTCCTTGGCATCCGGTTATGATCTGCCCTACGGATCCCCCAAAGCCCTTACCGGGCAAGGTCTAATTTTACATGGGGAACCTTGCCCGCTGAAAAAGCCCCTGAAAGCCACACAACGCCATTTTCCCTGGCAAGGTCTCGGCCCTCAAATTCGACCTTGCCCAGCAGAAAGACATCTGCCGTCACTAAACCATCAGCCCTAATCCGGAAGGATGTCCAGGACGTTCAGGCCGTCGGTCTTGGCGGCGACGTAAGGAGGGGTCAGGGTGCCGTCGGAGCGGCGGACAGAGCTGATGAAAAGCGGGGCGCCAAGGATGAACTCAGAGGTTTCGAAACGATCTCCGGGACGGAGCTTGGCATTCTCGGCTGACTCGACCTCAAAAGTGGTCCCACCTAGGAATCTCAAGTGTAGCAGGCGGTTAGGAGCCCATCCTATGAGAAGGGCGGTTCCCTCGACAAGAGAGGCAGCCTCAACAGTTTTGGAGGTGAAGAACGAGGACACGACCGCTCCGGAATCCCTCAACACTTTGCAGAACACCTTGAAATCCTTATGCCCGAGATAACGGCTGAGAGTGTCCATCGTCGCTATCCTCGGTGTGGATGAATATGAGACATATCCCCAGAGCCGCTTGAGGGTGGATGCGGAGATAAGTTCCCCTATCTCCCGCTCAATGACAAAGGAAAGGAGTTCATAATCAGTCGTTGTGGAGAGGCGATGGCCGAATTTCTCCTCGACCTGGTGGAGAAGCTCGCCTAATTCAGGTATGAAAGGTGTTCCCATAAGTAGCCGCGAAGATATTCTCTCATCCTGGTTCAATCAAGTCCACATTGGTTCAAACGAAGGGCGATCATTTGGACACAATCTTTGTGGCAGTAGGAATATGATCCTGGCTCCGTCCAAGCGTCACTCCCTTTATCTCAATACCTTTCTTGACATATAGAGTCTGAAGCAAGTTGTTGCCGGCATCGTCATCCATCGGAGAGCAGAACAGGCCTGTTATGTCATCCCCGTTGGGTTCCTCAAAATGCGGGTTCTGACTAACATCAAGGGATGTTAGACGATTATTACCGCATATCATCCAGCGAAGTAAAGGACATGAGGACACATCCAACGCCACAAGTGCGTTCGAAGAGCAATCAAGTTCCTGAAGAGCATGGTTATTGGACAAGTTCAAATCAGACAACTTGTTATCATCGCAATAAAGCCCCCATAGCGCTTGATTTGAAGACACATCAAGTCTCGAAATGGAATTATGGGAACATCTTAAATCCCAAAGATCAGGATTATGCGAGACATCAAGATCGGACAGTCCCGCATACTCACAAAACAGCTTACGGAGCCACCTGTTATTCGATAAATCAATATTATTCAACGGGTTCCCCGCCACGTACGCCTCTTCAAGCAAAGGAACGCTCCTGAAATCGAGGGAAGTGATTGAGTTCCAACCACATTCAAGATATTCCAGATCCTTCATCCCCGAAAAATCGAGGGATGAGAGTCCGCAGGAAACGCACACCAATCTCTTCAGACCGGATAGTCCAGAGAAATCCAACGAGCCCAAAGGATTGTCTGAGACCGCCAAAGACTTCAGGTTCTTAAGACCGGACAAGTCCATGGAATGCGAATCACAGCCGATCCTATCATATTCCTCAAGAAGAGGAACCGCTGAAAGATCTGGTTCGACATCTGCGCACCAACTGACTTTCAGCACCTTAAGCTTCGGATTATTCCTTAGGTCCGAAATACTTGATGCCGCAGCGTCTACATTCAGTTCCTCAAGGTTTGGACTACCGGAGACATCGATTGGCTGTAGCCTTCCATGCTGGTCATGACTGACATCCAGCCAACGCAGATTCGGCAGATTTGAGAAGTCCGGCATCTCTCCATGTCCATGAGAGAAACTTATTCTTTCCAATAAGGGACATGCGCTAATGTCCGGATACTTGATCCAGCACATGGAGAGATACAGTTCCTCAAGTTCCGGATTATTCGACAGATCCACTGTCCCGGTACCATTCTCCCCTATCCCGCTGTTGTGCGTGAGTTCCAAAACTCTCAGTTTGTGATTATGTGTGACATCGACATATCTCAGCGTCCCGATAGGTCCAATGCAATCGTCCCAATGGTAATGTTTGCTGAGATAATAATGCTCCCGCACGAGGACTGTTGTTCCTATCCAATTTCCAGGGCATCTGAGGACTTCCAAATTCGGCATAAACTCGATTCCTTTCAGGGAAACGATGTTAAGCTCGTCGGAACAGACATATATCTCTCGAATATCTTCCGCTTCCACCATAGAGATTTCCCCATCCCTATCATTGTCGTAACGTCCTAACAGCCAAGCCTTGAAACCTTCGTCAGGAATAATTACGGTACCGGCCTTGATTGGTACGATTTGGGTGTCTTCCGGAATATTCTTAGTGGAACGATTGACGGTCACACCCTGGATCACTTGATCTTCCGAGACATACAGTCTTTTCAGGATATTCGTACCCGAAGTGCCGGTCATCGGGGAACATTCCAGAGTCTCGAGTTTAGGCAACATGCTGACATTCAGATCTTCCAGCTGACAATCCCAGCATTTCAACTCATGGAGTTTAACACATGGTGAAAGATCCAGCTCCTTAATCGGAGAATTCTGACAATTAAGCAGCTCAAGATTCGGATTACGGGACAGGTCGAGTTTAGAGATGTCTGTATCATAAGTGCCGAGCCAAACTAGCATTGGATTGCCGCTCAGATCTAACTCCTTGATTCTCAAATCACCGACATTGAGGGTACCAAGCCTTGGACATTTCGACACATCAATGGAAGTGATATGATTGCCTCCACACTCTATGGTATGAATCAAAGGAGTGTTGGAAAAATCAAGAGAACCTACGTTATTGACCCACATCCGGAGGAGCATAAGCCTTGGAACCGCTGAAAGATCAATACTTTCCAGAAGATTGTACGAACATAGTACCTCCTCCAGGAAAGGATTGTCCGAAATATTCAAGGACCTGAGCATGTTCTTGTCGCAAGCCAGGTAACGGAGCTTGCGGTTGGAACTGACATCCAGGGAATCCAGAAGACCAGGATGGCCTACATCGTCATATTCACCGACAGCAGCACCTCGACAGAGGAGCGAGTCGAGGTTCTTGAAATGCTCGATTCCCTTCATTGAGGAAATCTTATCCGTCACGACATCTATCTTGCGGATAATGAGGGCCTCATCTTCAGACAACGCGCCATCACCATCGACATCGAAGTTTTCCAGAACATAGCGCTTGAAATACGGGTCTGGAATATTGATGCCGACCGGCTCTTCGGCAGGACCAGGAACCGGGGTGACAGGCTTTGGAGCAGTAAAGGTGCTGGTCTGTGACCGGATTTCCGAGTCGCCAGCCCTGGCAAAAGCATACCATTCATATTCCTTTCCCGGGATAAGGCCAGCGATAGTAGAGCTAAAGGAAGTGGTTGATAATTCAGAAATTACGGTCTTCTTTTCATCCCCTTCCACCCAGAATACGAACCCACAGGTCTCAGCTCTGGGCGATGACAACTCACATTCCAGGCTAACAGATGATCCATCCACTGTCGCCTCTGCCGAGACAATCTCGGGAGCCAGAAATCCCTCGCTCTCCTTTTCCGGCTCGCAGGAGAAAAGAAGGAACAATAGCAAAAGGGATATGACACGCCACGGCTTCATCTTCACAAAAATAAGAAAAAACGGTCAGAAACTCTGACCGTTTTTCTATTTTGGTCGGGATGATCCGACTCGAACGGACGACCCCTACGTCCCGAACGTAGTGCGCTAGCCAACTGCGCTACATCCCGATTGCTCCTTAAGCGAGCTTGTTGATGTAGACGGCGATACCGCTCTTAAGATTGGAAGCCTTGTTCTTGTGGATGACACCGATCTTCGCGAGTTTGTCGATCATGGCGTACACCTTGGGAGCTCCCTCTTCGGCGGTCTTCTTGTCTGTCGTATTCCTGATAGCGCGGATCGCGTTCCGCGTCGACTTCGCATAATACTTATTATGCAGTCTGCGCCTTTCGCTCTGGCGATTGGCTTTTTTTGCTGATGCGTGGTTTGCCATTGTTTTTATTTTTTAATATTTTGGTAGTGGGTAGGAGAATCGAACTCCTATTGCGGGAATGAAAATCCCGAGTACTAACCGTTATACGAACCCACCAGGATCCCAAATTAAACGCGATGCGCCAAATTGGGTTGCAAATATAGAGATTATTTTCGAGCCTTCAAAATAAATTTACTCCTTATCCCACTCGAAAGAATAGAGAAGAGACTCGACCTGACGAAGATACTGACGTTTGTCATATTTCGCCGCATACACCCATGCCTCGAGGACTATAATTTCCTTACCGTCCTTGCTGTAGAATGAGTGGGAAACGAAGGGCCCGCCCATGAAGTCGTTGTAAACCTCCCAGAGTCCCCTGGTCTCAGCGAAGTCCATGTCGTGGTACTTCAGGAACTTGACCCCGGGCGTGATGAACTGACTCGTGATCATGTAGGTGTTGTCAAACATTCCGGGGACATATTTCTGAAGGAAAGCGTCCCTGTGAGCGATGATACGCTCCTCAGTGAAAGGCTGCTCCTCGGTGGCAGGATACTTATAGATAAAGACACCCTGAGTGGTGTACTGCTTCTCATCGGCGATCCAGATGAAATCATCCGCGACTTTCTTGAGATTGTACCCGGTCGGGAAATGGACTTTACCTCCGATCATCTGATCGACCACTTCGGCAAGTTTGGCCTCCTCATAAAGGAGAGTATTGGCTATCACCCTGTTTCGCTCCGCCTGCTCGATCGCTCCGGTGATATTCTCACCATTGTTCCGAAGGACTACGATGGCGGAATCCGGAGTGGAGGCGTTGACTTGGACGACACACTGCGGCTTGGCCCAGACATTAGTGCGGTAGATGACTCCCTGCTTCTGGACGGTTGTGTCCACATTGAATATGACAATATTCCTGTGATATTTGAACATGTCCGTAAAGGAACCGGGGGCGAGGTTGACAAGGGAATATAAAGGCTCCCTCTGGGGCAGGAACTCGCAATCCCTCGCGAGAAGCCCTCTGATCTCGTTTCCAAGGTTTCCTTCCCATCCTTCCCTATCGACGACGACAATGACCTCACCGGCCTTTCCGCTGACGTTGGGAAGCAGGGCTTTCCCGTTGCTGCCGCAGGACACCATGGCAGCGACCGCAGTTACCGCCGCTGCCACATATCCGAAAATCCTATTCATAACTTTATAATTAAAACACTTTTTCACGATGCAAAGTTACGACGGATTGTTGGATATCGCCAAATTTCCGGCCCTGAAAAATCTCTCGCCCCGTACCATTACATCAATGATTATCAACAACTTCCAAAACTTCAATCTCTCACTTGGCATTGGGGTCTATGCCGCGGTGCCAGAAACGGGATGTGATGTCGGTAAGGCGGTAATCAGGTTTGGCGGAAGTGTCGTGGGTGACTTTGTAAAGACGCTGGTTGGTAGTCGGGGAATTCAGCGGACCGAAATGCTCGATATATGGCCCGACCTTGACATAGTCGAAGGTCATGTAAAGAGCCTTCTCAACATCGCGGCGACCGGAATAAAGCGCCGGCGAGAGGCCGATCTCACGCACATGGTCAGCCAAGGCGATAAGAGCCTCCGGATCATTCCCCTCTCCCAGGAACAAGAAGCAATTCACGCCGTAATTGTCGGCGACAAGCTTGTCAATAATCTCATTGGTAAGTTCCTCACCGACATCTTCCTTCAAAAACGGGGAGTGGCACCCAACGCAATTACCTTGGCAGTTGCTGATGTCAACCGCCAAGGTAACCCTGTCAGGTATCTCCTCAATGACCACTGAGGTCATCTGGGGGACATATTTAATCATATTTTCGTCTTCTCGACGTAAGCAGGAGCCGAGGCCTTGACAGTCTCCCTCGCTCCCTCATGGATGTAAAAACGGTGCGCCGCCTCTTCCTGACGCATCTCGCTGAACGACGAGACCCTCTTGAGGTAACCGATAACCCTGGTCAGATAATCAAGGTTGTGGCTTCCGCACTTCGGGCAGACCTCAAGGGTGTCCTTGCTGATGTACCCGCAGTCATTGCAGACAGTGTTGCGGCAGTTGAATGTGAAGTAGTTGGTGCCGTAGTGGGCGGCGGTCTTCAGAAGCTGCCTGTACTGGTCCTTGGAAAGGTGCTCAGCGACGTTCATGTGGAGAGCCGAACCTCCGTCAAGATGCTTGACATAGTCGTTGCCGTGGAGCTTGAACTTGTCGATCATCGAGAGGGTGTCGTCCTCGGGATTGTAGAAGTACGAGCTGTACATGTTGTGCTTGGGAGACACATAGTAGCCGTCCTTCTGGTCCCACTTGTAGTTCTTCCCGGAAAGGTTCTCGCCAGGGACAAACTCAGTGTTGAACATCGCGTCCGGAGTCTTGTCCTTGCGGTTGGAGCGGTTGATGGTCTCAAGGATCGTGTCCACGAACTCGTTGTACTCGGGGTTCGGGCTGATCGTCAGGCCAAGGAACTCAGCCGCGTCGGTAAGACCGTTGACTCCGACCGTCAGGTACTGGCGCCTCATGTCAATGAAGCCGGCCTGGTACACGTCCAGCATACGGGCCTTCAGGAAGTCCTTGATGATCTCGTTGAAGGCGGTCTGGTACTTGTGGACCCTCTCAGTCTCCTCGGTCACCGCGGCGCGGATGTACTCGTAGAGCTGGTTCTTGTCGTAGTCACCTCTGCTGAGAGCCTTGCCACCCTGCATCATCACACCCTTCTTCTCGAGGAGGTAGCGTCTCGCGGCATCCTGGATCAACCTGTTGAGGTTGATAGTCATCACGGACTTGGAGCCGGTCGATACCGAGGCGGTACCCATCGAATACTGGTGCGTGGTGTGGTTGTGGGAGGAATCTGACTTGTCGAGATCGGTCAGGGAGTTGCGCAGACGGCAGCAGCTCGCAAGGCTGTCCGGGCTGTCGGACAGGTAGCAGAAGAAGCTGTGTCCCTTGGACCACATCTCAGCGGTGAAGTCAGCGTACTCGGGATCGGCGAAATCATCGGCTCCGTCAGTCAGCAATGCCATGGTCTCGACGGGGAAAGTCAGGATGTAGTGGTTCCTTTCCTCGTTGAACCAGTTCATGAAGTGCTTCTGGAGCCATGAGAGCGTCTCCCACTTGGGAGCGCTGCCGTCCGGGAAACGGAAGTCGCCGAAAACGCCGCGGAAGTAGGGCTCGTCAAAGTAACTGATGTTCCAGAACACGGTCTGGTAACCGCGGTTGCCGGCGGGCATATTCATGGAATGCACCACCTGCTGGAAATAGTTGTCGATAACCTTGACGAGGGTCCTCTTCTTGACGTTCATCTCGACAACATCCTCGAGATGCTCGATGTAGTCGTCGCCATAGTCCTTGCGGATGAAATAGTCGAGATACATCAGGAACTCGGGAGTAGCCACAGCGCCCATAAACTGGGAGGAGATGGAATACACGAGGTTGATGAACTCACCGCAGAACGACTTGAGGTCAGTCGGGGCAATGGAGACGCCACCGAGGTTGCGCAGACCGTCGGTAAGGAAAGGATACATCGTGATGGCCACACAGTAAGGGTAGCCGGGAGTGCCGCTCTCGTCGTGCTTGTAAAGAACATGGCTCTCAAGATCCTTGATGTACTGGTTGGCGAGGCCACGCCCGTACAGGGACTTGATCTTGTCCTTCATGATGTAGCGGTTCTGCTTGATGTTGTTCTCCTTGTAAAGCTCCTGGCCAAGCGTCACTATGTTCTTGCGGGTCACATTGGCGTTGGCGTCGAACTTCGACCCTGTGGCGGCGTTCGAGGCGGCGATATAGTCTTTGATGAAGTCCCTCTTCTTACGGAGGTCGAGACCGGCATCGAATTTCTCGATGTAGGCTACCGCCACCTTCTTGTTGATAGACATGAGGCTCTCCTCGACCTGCCTGCGGATCTCGCGGCTGGTGATCTTGTCGTAGATGTAGAGGTTCTCAGCGATAGAAACCACTACTGCCTCGGGGCACTCCTCGCCAGCCGTCTTGTAGGCCTCGCGAATGCCGCTCATCAATTTGACCTTGTCGTATTCCTCAAACGAACCGTTGGTCTTGCGTACAGTTACATCCATGATATATATATTGAGTTGATTGATTTCTATAGGAAGTCTAGATCAAGTGGGTAAAGTTGTTCGGACCGCAGGCCGCGGTCCGAACAACCGCTAACAAATATAATAGATAAATCGTCCCTTGGGTTAAAGAAAATGCTAAAGTTATCAACAGGTACGTAACGTTGTTGTTAATTCGTTTATTACCAGCTGATTACAGGAAAATATACTTTAACACGAACAAAATAGCCAGGACTATCATGAACCAGCTGACTTTTTCCTTCTTCCCAGTGCAAAGATTCAGAACGACATAGAAAATGAGGCCGATCAGAATACCATGGGAGATGGAATATGTCATAGGCATGAGAATCATGGTCAGGTAAGCGGGAATAGCCTCGGAGAAATCGTCCAGAGGAATATCCTTGATAGGGCTGAGCATGAAAAGACCTACTATGACAAGAGCCGGGCAGACAGCCGATCCAGGGATAGCCGTGAAGATCGGGGCGAAGAAAAGGGCCAGGATGAAGCAACCGGCGGTGGCGGCGGCGGTGAGTCCGCTGCGACCTCCCTGGGCGACCCCCGAGGCGCTCTCAACATAGGTGGTGACGGTGCTGGTTCCGAGGGCGGCGCCGGCCATGGTGCCGATGGCGTCGGCCAGGAAAGCCTGGTTCAGGCGGACCGGCTTGCCTTTCTCATCAACCATGTCAGCCTTGGTGGTGACTCCCACGAGGGTACCGATGGTGTCGAACATGTCCACGAAGAGGAAGGTGAACACGACCACCAGCATGTCGAGACTGAGGACCTGGCTGAAGTCGAATTTGCAGAAGATCGGAGCGATGCTCGGAGGAGCGGAGATGAAACCACTGAGTTTGGTGATTCCCATGGGAATACCGATCAGAGCAGTAACAATGATACCGATCAAAAGGGCTCCGGGAATATTCAGTATCACAAGGATACCGGTGATTATCAATCCGATGACCGAGAGGAGACCAGGGCCGCTGGTAAGGGTTCCGAGATCCACCAGAGTGGCGGGGCTGTCAACGACAATGCCGCCGCCCTTCAGGCCGATCAGCGCGATGAACAGACCAATACCGGCTCCGATCGCCTTTCGCATCGACATCGGAAGAGCGTTCACGATCGCTTCACGCACATTCGTCAAGGTAAGGATCACGAAAATGAGACCTTCGATGAGAACGGCGGTGAGGGCGAACTGCCAAGAATATCCCATGCCGAGGCACACTGAATAGCAGAAGAAGGCGTTGAGCCCCATTCCGGGAGCGAGGGCGAAAGGAAGCTTGGCGTAGAGCGCCATCACGAGGGTGGCGATAATGGAGGCGATCGCCGTGGTGGTGAACAAGGCATTCTTGTCCATCCCGGTGTCAGCGAGGATGGAAGGGTTCACTGCAAGGATGTAGGACATGGCGAGGAATGTGGTGATTCCGGCCATAATCTCGGTCGAGACCTTCATCTTGGACGGGTCAAACCCGAATAGTTTCGTCAACCAGCCCTTCTTCTCGGCAGGCTGGGACACAGTCTTAGTTTCAGCCATGTGTTATTACTGTGATTAGAGTGTGGTGCCTTGTGTGATTAGAACGCCCAACGGAGACCAAGGCAAGGATTGACGAGGAAGCCTTCCGCGACAAAGTTGTTAGAGATCTCAATCTCACAACCGAGATCAAGATGGTTGTCAAAAGCGCTTCCGAGGTTCATCCATAGCTGAGGCTCAGTCAGGAAAGACCAACCTGTCTCTTTGCCACCGAGGCCCCATACCTGCTTGTTGCCCCAAAAGTCAGCAAAGCCCTTGAAGGTCAATCCCTTGACTCCGAACAAATTATTAAGTCCCCACACAGCCGTGAACTTGAGAGGAACTCCCGGCTTGGGTGTGACCTTGGAGTTGAAATGCTCATACATCGCATACAGGGAGAGCGTCTTGGAGAAGTCCTGGGAATGGAAGAAATACTTGGCTCCAAAGCAATATGTTCCCTGGTTGAACCCTCCGCCGGTGATCAGACCGTCATACTCGAGGTGGAGGCTGAAGTCCTTAAGGTCGCTGTCCTGCCAGAAATTGATTCCGCGCTCGATCTCGAAGTAGCTGCCGTTGGCGGGACCGCTGTTCTGAAGACCCTTGAGATTCTTGTCAGTTGAGTTGTAGTAGTGGTCGATGAAGAAGAAGGTGTCACCGAACTTGTCGCCCTTGAACATCTCGAAGGTGGTGGTCACGTACTTACGATCCTTACCGAAATCGTAAAACGTCTGGACATTAGTCTGGGCCTTAGCCGCAAATGAGAAGGCCAGCGCCGCGATAGTGGCGGCGATAATGGGTTTTGTTGACATAATTTATAATAGTTGGACAATAGTCACTCAATCTATTCACAAATTTAATCCTATAACCAGAGAAAATCCATATCTTTGTTATACAATAATCCACAAAGTTTTCAACAACCATGTTTGAGGAACACCTTAAATTCTACCAGGACTTCCCGACCCCGGGAATCAAGTTCGTGGACATCATTCCCTATCTCCAAAACCGCGAAGTTTTCAAAGGCGTTACCGCCGAGGTCGCGAGGCACATCACCGCACCTTCCGTCGCATGCCCCGAGGCGAGGGCTTTCCTGTTCGCCTCTCCGCTGCTTATCGCTGACAACTGCGATGTGGACAACATCATCCTGTTCCGCAAGAGGGGCAAGCTTCCCTACACGGGAGACGATCTCAAGACCATAGAGATCATGAAGGAATATGGTTCCGACAAGCTTATCTACCGCAATTCCGACATCGCGGCCGGCAGGGCCGAGGACGGGATTATCCACGTTTCCATCGTGGATGATGTGCTTGCCACTGGCGGCACTGCGGAAGGAGTGGCCAAAGCTCTGGAATCCACGAAGTTAACAATTGACGGTAAGGAATATGGGGTCAAGGTGAACGAGTTCATATTCATCGTTGAGCTCGACGGTCTCAATGGGCGTGACCGCCTTGCCGAGATCGCCCCTGTCTATTCCATCGCCAGAATATAGTCATTCTCCGTGTCAGGAGACCCTTCATCCCCGAACCGCCGCTTTGCGGCCCCACCGCTCGCTTCGCAAGCGAAGCTCCGGTCCCCCCTCTTACAGTGCCGAGGGTGGCATGGGTTCGGGTGACGAAGGGTCTCCTGCCACCGGCAAAATAACACTAAATAATGATAATGAAGCATGTGTGTCCACTAAAAGTTGTGGACGATTATTATAAAGTTTAACATTTAAAACAAAGTCGGTTCACTTGAACCATCCAGTTCATTGACAATATTGTAGTTAGGTTTTCCAAAGAGTTTATCGAG
>Ga0256405_10008172_pt1 | contig 15179 bp, 15 predicted proteins | sample RumenRJG_02DNA_FD_189096 | JGI IMG/M metagenome (GOLD analysis project Ga0256405, IMG submission 189096) | Bovine rumen microbial communities from Lethbridge, Alberta, Canada - RJG_02 | ecosystem: Host-associated > Mammals > Digestive system > Stomach > Rumen | place: Canada: Alberta... | reverse complement strand
AGAATATTTACAGAACTCGATTTGTGGGATGCCTGTGGCAGTTGTATGGCTTCAATGTCATCCCTACTGCTAGTTGGGGTGGTTTAGAATCATTCGCTTATTGTTTTGAAGGGCTTCCTGATAACAGTGTAATAGCGGTAAGTGCAATGGGAAGCCATAAGGATGCAGATGCTTTCAATCTCTGGTGCCACGGCCTACGGTGTCTGGAAAAAGAGAAATCTCCCATTCTAATTCTTGTATATGGGCCGGAGGTGATTGTTCCGGGCCTTCAAACTCCACTCAAGTTTATTCCTGATTATATCTCAACTCACTTTAGAAATGGAAAATAGTAGTAACAAGTTATGGGATGTTGATGAGAAACTATTCGCATCTCTTGAAGGTCATTACCAATCTAATAACGAGGCCGTATTTTTTCGAAATATGAAATTCAAGCAGGAGTATGAAGTTGCCCTGTCAAATGATTTAATTATTTCTGAGGCAGATAATGCTGATGAAATATATCTCGTTCGCGTGGAATATGATGAGTATATCATAGGTAAAGGTTGTGATGAAACGCATGAAATTCATGTAATGAATCTTTCAGAAGCATTATCGACGGACTTGAGTACTTTAGGCTTGAGTAGGAAAATCACGCTACTTGATTGGCTTAAGGAACGAGACTATGCCGGAGTAATATATGACCATAATTATGACAAAATGTGATATGGGTAACGGTGTAGAGTTCTTAAGAGGTATTGCGCTTGGCGGCGCCAAGTATGAATATGAAGTCATAGGGAAATCACGAGTCGTGGGCGGCATAAAGGGTGAGATTTTGAAAAGGAAGGATAGTTTAGGGACGCATTCTAATCTTCCTCAATATGCAGTTACATCAAATATGTATTTTCGTCAAAATGTTTATGGCGTATGTCAAGGACGCGTCTATTTGGAACATAAGATATGCATAGATTTTGACTGGAGTCATCAGCATATTAATAAAGGCACAAATGGACGAGTGTTTAAATCAGGAGTGGTGCATGTGCAGGTCTGGAAACAGAATTTTGATGGCACATTTACACGAGTTTCTAACCGAGCGAGAAGTATGAGTAATGATGAGATGAAGAAATACGGCCCTTTGATAAAATCGTTTTGTCCGACAGTGAAGTTTCGATAATATTTACTCCGGTTGTTTTTTAATCGTTATTGAATATAGTAGACCGCAAACTTTTGTAACCACAAAGTTTGCGGTCTACTAAATCGAAATTAGGAACTATTTGGGAAAATTATTAAATTTGCACCCTTATGGCACAAAATACATTATTAGAGAGAGTTCTTTCACTTCAAGACAAGTTTCAAAGCCTTCAGGATCAGCTTGCGAGCCCTGAAGTGATGTCTGATATGAAAAAGTATGTCCAGCTTAATAAGGATTACAAGCAGTTGGAGCCTATCATAAAAGCCGGACTCGAATATAAGAAGACACTTGATAATTTAGCGTCGGCTAAAGATATATTGGTAAACGAGAAAGACGACGACTTGCGTGAAATGGCACGCGAGGAGATCGCCGAACTCGAACCGAAGATTCCACAGATGGAAGACGAAATCAAACTCCTTCTCATTCCGGCCGATCCGGATGACTCGAAGAATGCCATCGTCGAAATTCGTGGTGGAGCAGGTGGCGACGAGGCCGCCATCTTCGCAGGTGACCTTTTCCGTATGTATCAGCATTATGCCGAGAGCAAGGGCTGGAAACTGGAAGTAACCGACCAGACCCCTGGTACGTCCGGAGGCTTCAAGCAGATCGTCTTCAAGCTCAGTTCATCGACAGACGGCGTCTATGGTACTATGAAGTACGAGTCCGGAGTACACCGCGTTCAGCGTGTACCTCAGACAGAGACACAGGGTCGTATACAGACTTCCGCTGCTTCCGTGGCAGTGTTCCCTGAAGCGGGAGAGTTCGACGTGGATTTGAAATGGGATGACATTCGTCTGGACCTTTTCTGCTCGTCCGGTCCGGGAGGACAGGGTGTGAACACGACCTATTCGGCCGTTCGACTTACCCACATTCCGTCGGGACTTGTCGTTCAATGTCAGGAGGAGCGCTCACAGCTTAAGAATAAGGACCGCGCTTTCGAGGAGCTTCGTACCCGTCTTTACAATCTCGAACATCAGAAATATCTCGACGAGATAGCTTCAAAGCGTAAAACTATGGTTTCCACAGGAGACCGTTCAGCTAAAATTCGAACCTACAACTACCCGCAAGGTCGTGTAACGGATCACCGCATTAACTGGAGTATGTATAACCTCCCGGTGTTTATGAATGGTGACATCCAGGAGGTTATCGATCAACTCCAAATAGCTGAAAACGCCGAGCGACTTAAAGAAGCCGGCGAATAATTCAGATTAGATAGTAGAAATCTTATCCAATACTAACTTTACAAGCTGCGCTACGCGTGGCTTGTAGTCTGTATTGGCATCCTTAAGATAACGATGTGCTATCGCGCAGCAGACTGTGATGGCCTCGTGTCCGAGGTGTCCGGCGATACCTGCGATGGCAGAGCCTTCCATCTCGAAGTTCGTAATCTTCCTGTCCTCGTATCTGAAGGACTCGATGTCCTCGAGCATATTAGGCATAGCCAATCCCTGACGAACCACGCGTCCCTGAGGACCATAGAATCCCGGAGAGGAGATGGTCATACCGCGCACGGTAGAATCTGCGAACAAGTCGATGAGCTTCTGCGAAGCGCTTACGAAATACGGAGTAGGGAGGTCCTTAGGCCAATTCATATGTTTCATAAATGCCTGTTCCATATCTACATTAGTGACTTCCTCGCGATTGGCGTACCAGTTCATAAGACCGTCGAATCCTATGGAGATGTGCGAGAGGATGAATGCTCCGAGCGGAATCTCCGGCTGGAGTGCGCCGCAAGTGCCTAATCTTACCACGTTCAAGGTGGTGTGCTCCGGCTTTACTTCGCGAGTAGCGAAGTCGATATTGGCCAAAGCGTCGAGCTCGGTCATCACGATGTCTATGTTATCCGTACCTATTCCGGTAGAAAGTACCGTAATGCGCGAATTATTGTAAACGCCTGTAGCCCATACGAATTCGCGAGATGCACCTTCGCACTCGAGTGTCTGGAAGTAAGGCTTGAACATCGCCACGCGACCAGGGTCACCTACGAGGATGACGTTACGGGCCAATTGCTCAGGACGGATGTGAAGATGGAAAATGGAGCCGTCCGAGTTAATGATAAGTTCTGATTCTGCAATTCTCATAATGATAGTGTTAATTATTTTTTTCTTTTGGCGGCGCGGAGTCTGGAAGCGTTCTTGACCAAAAGCTCATCTGCATAGATACCCCTTATAGCGAGCACCTCGCATATAAAGGCGAATATCGGCAGGATGGCGGTCCAACTGAACACGAATTCTTTGCCCAATGTGAAATAATCTACTCCGATCCATGCTTGAAGCGCAAGCAAAAGCACTGCGCTGCCACCTGCAAGCCTTATTTGGATAGGTCTGTGACCCCAGCTGAACAAGGCTACCACATTAGCTGCAAGTGAGATGAAAATCAAGATGGCGTAAGGCAACTTGCTTATGTATCTGACGCCCTCGATGGTAGCCGGGTCGGAATAATCGACCCCTACATTGCCGAAGGCAAGCGCCAGCAATATGCCTGTGATAATAGCGAAATAAAGTGTTTGAATTCTTTGCCACATAATGAATTAACGTGAATTAAAACGAGCGAAGAAGCTTTCCTCGTATGTCTTCGAGACGGAAATGGGCTCCATTATTTTCTGTAGCCCCAAGTCTATGCTGAAAGTGCCGTCTTTCTGTCGGGTCATCTGCTCGATTTTGTTAATGTTTACTATATATTTTCTATGGCAGCGAACCAAGTCGCTGTCTGCGAAACTCTCTTCTATGGTCTTCAGTCGGCAGCGGAGCATATACTGCTTAAGTTCGTCGTTACTGTCTTGGTACCAGACTTTTATGTAGTTGTCGTCTGACTCTATGTAGTAGAGGTTATCCTGATTTATGACTAATTTCAGGACCCCTGAGCTATCGTAGAGCATAATCCGCTTGTCGGTCTGCGGGGTGCTCACGGTATCGGAAACCACCGTGCTGAAGTTCATAAGGCGTATGGTCTGGTCCCTTTCCGAGATGGCGAAGTACTGTATGGAGATGATGTTAGGTACTCCCAGCCCGAATACGCAGAATATCATACAGCTCAAGAAGTGCATCCCCGCGCCGTAGCTCTCCGGAGAGATAATCCAGCCGTATTTGATTCCAAGATAGGAAACGACGGTGTATAGCAGGCTCACTACGACGGCCTCTGCCGTGCACCATAGAATATACGTAAGCGTAGTGATGTTTTTCTCCCTCAGAGAGTAGAGCCCCGCTCTCGAAAAACCTAATAATAGGAAGCAGAAAGCCCAGAAGGAAATGGTCAGGACCATCGCCTTTCCCGGGTCCAGGCGGAACCATCCGTTAGCCGAAAGGGGAGCTAGTAGCAGGGCCGCCATAAGTGAAAACAATGCAGTGAAAACTACATTGAATGACGTCTGCTTTTTACTCAGAATGTATTTAGGTATGTTTCCGCTCAAATTCATACGTGGACAAAGATACAAAATTATTACTATCTTTGCCCACGGAAAAACTACAATATGATTTTTATTTATGTCTAAAAGAGTAGTAATAACAGGACTTGGTGTCTTGTCGTGCTTGGGACACGACGTGGACACTTTTTGGAAAAATCTTGTCAACGGAGAGTGTGGAATAGACTATATTGAGGGCTTTCCGACCGATGGATTTGAAGTGAAGATAGGAGGCGAGGTCAGGGATTTCGTCCCCGAAAACTTCGGTATGGATAAGCCATTTATACGAAAGCAAGATAAATTTACGGTATACGCCGTAGCTTCGGCCTATCAGGCGATGAAGGACAGCGGACTCGTGTCCGGCGAAAACATCGACCCATTCAGGCTGGGCGTGTACATCGGCAGCGGAATCGGCGGATTCGAGACCATTCAGCGCGAGGTGTCTAAAATTTTGGAAGATCCTACCGGACGCTGGATTTCTCCTAATTTCGTTCCCTGCATCATAGGAAATATGGCAGCAGGCCAAGTGGCCATTAAGTTTCAGGCCAATGGTCCCTGCATCGACGTAGTTACCGCGTGCGCGACTTCTACCCACGCCATCGGAGAGGCCTACAGGGCCATCAAGCACGGATATGCCGATGCGATTCTTTCCGGCGGTACGGACAAGGCCGTCATTCCTATCGGAGTGGCCGCATTTGCGAATGCGAAGACTCTCTCGAAGATAGAGGACCCTAAGAAGGCATCCCTTCCTTTCAATGCCAATCGTGACGGATTCGTTATGGCCGAAGGCTCGGCCGTGCTGATGCTCGAAGAGTATGAGCACGCAAAGGCTCGCGGTGCGAAGATCTATGCCGAGGTAGTGGGCTACGGCTCTACTTGCGATGCATATCACGCTACGGCTCCTAATAAGGAGGGAACTACACAGGCTCGTTGTATCTCCGATGCGCTTTCCGAAGCGGGATTCGATCCTAAGAAGGACAATCTCTATGTAAACGCACACGGAACGGCCACGCATCTTAATGACTTGTCGGAGACTAAGGCTTGCAAACTGGCTCTCGGAGATTTCGCTTATAAGGCGCACATTTCCTCTACCAAATCCATGCACGGCCATATGCTCGGTGCTACCGGTGCGGCGGAGGCCATAGCTTCCGTATTGGCCCTTCGCGACGGAATCGTTCCTCCTACCATTAATCTGGACACTCCGGATCCGGAGCTCGACCTGGACTACACGCCTAACGAGGCCGTGAAGAGCGATTTGACGCTGGCCATTTCGAACTCATTCGGTTTCGGAGGTCATAACGGATGTCTGGCTTTCAGACTGGTGGAAGACTAGCTGGCGATTTTATCCGGAGAGGATATTATTTTCAAGATACTGACGGGGCTGCTCTGTGTGGCTCCGTCTTTTTTTACTACGGTCGCCTTAAGCGTTCCCTTTTCCTTTAGGTAGGCCTTTATGGCTGCGTGGTCCAGTCCTCTTTCCTTCAGGTAAGAAAGCGAGTGACTCTCGGATGATGCGCAGATGGCCAGGAGCAAGTGGACGGGCAGCACCCTTTCGGATGCGGCGATATTGGCCTCCAATATGCTGAGGTTAAGGGTGTTCTTCGCACTTCTGGAGAAAAGCATCTTGTTTTCGTCGTCGAAGGACAGACTTCGCGGGCGGAAAAGCTTCTTTTCTACGTAGGATTTCAGGTCGTCGACATCGATTCCGAGCTCTTGTAGGGCGCGGCAGGCTTCGTTATCCTTATGACGTAGAATCCCCAGAAGGAGATGGTCCGTGGAGATCGCATAATCTCCGGTTCTCATAGCTTCTTCCTTCGAGTACGCGAGAATGCGTATGGTATCTGTAGATGCCTGTGTCTGCATATGCAAAAGTAGTAATAATATTTGGTTCTGAGCTGGTTTTTTGTTAAATTTGTATGCTTTGGACAGCACTTTCCCGAGGGGAAAGCCGTGAATGAAAAATTAAAGGAAAATGAGTATAGAAAATATGGATAATGAAGTAAAGCCACAGGGGATAATCGAACCTGTGGAGATAGACCACGAGATGCGAACCGCCTACATAGACTACTCTATGTCGGTTATCGTGTCGAGAGCGCTTCCTGATGCGCGTGATGGTTTGAAACCGGTTCAGCGCCGCGTGCTTTTCGGAATGGACGGGCTGGGCTTGAATTATGGCGGACAGACTAAGAAGTCGGCGAGAATCGTCGGTGAGGTGCTCGGTAAGTTCCACCCTCACGGCGACAGCTCAGTGTACGACGCTATGGCCAGATTGGCCCAAAACTGGAATCAGAGGTACCCGCTGGTCTTCGGACAGGGTAATTTCGGTAGTATGGACGGCGACCCGGTGGCTGCCATGAGGTACACCGAGGCTAAATTGGCCAAGATATCCGAAAGCGTGCTCTGCGACCTGGATAAGGATACGGTGGATTTTATGCTGAACTTCGACGACACGATTATGGAACCGACGGTGCTTCCTACGAAGGCTCCGCTGTTGCTTCTGAACGGCTCTTCGGGTATCGCCGTAGGTATGGCCACGAATATGGCTCCGCATAACCTTTCGGAGATCTGTGACGGTATCTGCGCATATATCGAGAACCCGGACATCGACGTGGCCGGACTTATGGAGCACATAAAGGGCCCTGATTTCCCTACGGGAGGCATCATTATGGGCCGCCAGGGCATTATTGACGCTTATAACACGGGTCGCGGTAAGGTGGTCATAAGGGCTAAGGCCGAGATCGAGGACAGGGGCGGACGCCAGGTAATCGTGGTGACCGAGGTGCCTTATATGGTTAACAAGGCCGATATGATCTCTCGTATCGGAGAGATGATAAGGGACAAGAAGATAGAGGGAATCTCTGAGATTAAGGAACTTACGAACCGCGAGGGCATACGCATCGAGTTCTTTGTGAAGAAGGACGCTAACGCTAACGTGGTTCTCAACACTCTCTACAAATACACTGCGCTGCAGTCCAGCTTCGCCATAAACAATGTCGCTCTGGTGGGTGGACGCCCACGCACATTGGCCCTGAAGGATATGATCAAGTGTTTCGTGGATTTCAGGCACGAGGTAGTGGTTCGCAGGACCAAATTCGAATTGGAGAAGGCGAAGGCTCGCGAGCATATAGTAGAAGGTCTGCTTAAGGCGATAGACATCATCGACGAGGTGATTGCGGTAATTCGCGGCTCCTCTAATGTCGACGAGGCTAAGAGCGAACTCGTGTCTCGCTTCGGATTTACCGACATACAGGCCGGCGCCATCGTCGAGATGCGACTCAGGCAGCTCACCGGATTGGAAAAGGACAAGCTCGTGGACGAAAAGGACAAGCTCGTGGCATTCATCGCGGAGTGTGAGAAGATTCTCTCAAGCGAAGAGCTTCAGTTGGAGGTAGTTAAGAACGAAACTATCGAGCTTAAGGAAAAGTACGGCGACGAGCGTCGTAGCGAGATAACCTTGAGCGCCGACGAGTTCAATCCTGAAGACTTCTATGCCGATGAGGACGTGGTCATCACCATCTCCCATCTTGGATACATCAAGCGTACTTCCCTGAACGAATTCAAGGTGCAGTCACGCGGCGGCGTGGGCAAGAAGGGCGGTAGCGTGCGCGAGGAAGATTTCATAGAGCATATCTATGTGGCCAATATGCACTCTACCATGCTGTTCTTCACGGAGAAGGGTCTTTGCTACAGGCTCAAGGTGTACGAGATACCTGAGGGTAGCCGCACATCGAAGGGCCGCGCTGTTCAGAACCTGCTCACCATAGACCAGGACGACAAGATCAAGACTTATCTGAATGCGGCGAAGATCGAAAGCAAGGAGTACACCGATAGCCATTTCGTAGTGCTCTTTACGAAGAACGGTATCATCAAGAGAACTTGCCTTACGGAGTTCGCTAATGTGAGAAGCCGTAATAAGGGTCTTATCGCCATAAGCTTTAAGGAAGGCGACTCACTTCTCGATGCGCAGCTTACGAGCGGAAATGATCAGATTATGATCGCGGCCCGTAACGGACGTTGCGTACGCTTCGAGGAGAGTGAGGCACGTGAGCTCGGACGTAACTCCATGGGTGTGCGTGGCATTAACATTGCAGAAGATGACGAGGTGATAGGCGCTGTCAGCGGCGACGTGAACGCTCCGGATGCCGAGAATACCACGATTCTCGTAGTCAGCGAGAACGGTTATGGAAAGAGGTCTCACTATGAGGAGTACAGAGTTACGGCTCGTGGCGCGAAGGGTGTGAAGACGTTGAACATCACCGAAAAGACGGGTAGTCTGGTGGCCATCAAGAGCGTAACGGAAGATAATGACATAATGATCATTACTCGTGGAGGCCTTACCATCAGAATGGCAGTGACGGACATAAGCCTTCTCAGCAGAGCTACGCAGGGCGTCCGCCTGATTAACCTTAGGGAGGGCGACAGCATAGCTGCAGTGTCCGTGGTGGCTCACGAAAGTGAAGAAGAGGGCGTAGAGTCCGAAGGTGAAAATGGAACGCAGGAAAGTGAAAACTAATAAATTTGTAATATTATGAAAAGATTCTTTTTAGCGGTAGCGATGTTAGCTTCGCTCGGCATTGCAAATGCGCAACAGTCTGTAAAGAGTATATCGGCAGCGGAAAAGGCGGTAGAAAAGGCTCTTGAAAAGACGGAAAATCCTAAACAGGCCGTAAAACCGGACGCTTGGATTAAACTCGGAAAGGCTTACTTGGACGCTTACAATGCTCCTATGGGAAATGCTTGGATAGGTGCACCGCGCGCCGACTTGGCTCTCGTATTGGGAGATGACAAGCCTTCAAGCGAGGAATGGGTGGAAATCCAGGGAGCTAAATTCATAAAGGCCGTATTCGAAACTCGTAACTACTACTATAACGAGCAGGAAATCCTCCAGATCATAGAGGTAACCAAGCCTGTCTTCCCGGACGTGCTCGACAGAGCTTTGGGCGCATACGAGAAGGCAGCATCTCTCGACGCTAACGGAAAGAAAGCAAAAGACTTGAAGGAAGGATTCAAGATGATTTCCGCTAAGTTCACGGACGAGGCTTACGCTTCATATACCTTAGGAAACCTCGAGCAGGCATCGAAGTATTTCGAGAAGGCAGTGGAGGCATCGGAACAGCAGCCATACGCAGTGGTGGATACTAACGCAGTATATAACTCAGCCCTTACTTCATATATGCTCGGTAATTTCGACACGGCGAAGAAGTATTATGAGAAGAGCCTCGAACTCGGTTACTACGGAGACGAGGGCGACGCATACGCTAAGCTTGCCGACATCGCTATGAAGCAGGCAGATACAGTGGCTTGCCGCACCTATCTCGAGGAGGCATTCAAGCAGTTCCCACAGAGCCAGAGCGTGCTTATCGGTCTCATTAACTTCTATATGAACTCAGGCGAGAATACGGACCGTCTTTTCGAACTGGTAGACGCCGCTAAGCAGAACGAGCCGAACAACGCATCTCTTTACTATGTAGAGGGTAACATTAACCTTCAGCTTGGTCGCGAAGAGGCAGCCATAGCTGCTTACAAAAAGTGCGCGGAGATCAATCCTAGCTATGAGTTCGGATATATCGGAATCGGTCAGCTCTACTATAACAAGGCTGTCAAGCTTCAGGAAGAGGCTGCCAACGAGCTCGATGACGCTAAGTATAACGCACTCGTAGAGCAGTTTGAAACAGCGCTTAAGAACTGTATCGAACCATTCGAATTGGCATACTCGATCAGCACCGACGACAAGATCAAGGTCGCAGTGGCAGAGTACCTCAGAAACGCTTGCTATCGTTTCAGCACAGACCCTGCATTCGAGGCTAAGTATAAGAAATATAAGGCTATAGTAGACGGCGAGTAGTCTTACTGCTTGTCGAAAGCCTTAACAATTTTACCTACTAAAGGGTGTCGGACGATGTCTTCGTTAGTGAAGACGATGGTTTCGATGCCCTTTATGTTTTTAAGCAGGTTTACGCCTTTAAGCAGCCCGCTGTCCTCGCGATTCGGAAGATCCACCTGCGATGCATCGCCTGTCACTATGAACTTGGCCCCGGTGCCCATACGGGTGAGGAACATCTTCAGCTGCCCGATGTTCGTGTTCTGTGCCTCGTCCAGGATGACGCAGGCCTTATCGAGGGTCCTTCCTCTCATATATGCCAATGGGGCTATCTGTATGGTGCCTTCGGAGATGAATTCCTGCAGCTTTTTAGGTGGAATCATATCTCCCAGTGCGTCATAGAGGGGCTGTAGATACGGGTCCAGCTTATCCTTCAGGTCACCGGGCAGAAACCCGAGCCTTTCACCTGCTTCCACGGCCGGCCTGGTCAGGATGATTCTCTTGATTTCGCGGTTCTTCAGCGCTCTCACGGCCAATGCTATCGCGATGTAGGTCTTGCCCGTTCCCGCCGGGCCAATCGCGAAGACCAAATCGTTCTCGAAATAGGCTTTGACCATCTCTTCCTGACGTGCGTTTCGTGCCTTGATGGGCTTACCCTCGGTGTTATGGACGATAACAGCCGTGCCGTCGAGCTTGAAGTCCGAAGCTTTGTTCTCGCCTTCGAAGATGTCTTCAACATCGTAGACTGACAGGTTCATCTTATGCATCATCCTTTCGGTCAGGAGCCCCATTTTCTGAGTAAAGTCTTCCACGTCTTCAGACTTTCCGTCGAGGATGATTTCGTCGCCTCGTGCCACTACTTTCAATGCGGGGTAATACGAACAGAACTCTTTCAAAATCGAATCACCGGCTCCATAAAGCTTTACGGGGTCCAGTCCTTCTATGCTGATATTTTTCTTCATAATGCAAATTTATAAATACTTTTCCTAAAAATGTGAAAATTTTTATTTGGGCATAATTTGATATACTGAAAGATTTTTCTTATATTCGCATCGGTAAAAAGTATTCAAAAAACAAAAAAGCATAACACTTATGAAACTTAACAAAATCATCACAGTTGCAGGACTCGTAGTTCTCGTAGCACTTGGAACTTCCTGCCAGAGTAAGAAGGCTAAGGAAGCAGCAGAAAGAGCAGCAGCAGAAGCAGCAGCTCGTGCAGCAGCAGAAGCAGCAGCCGCAGCAGCTAAACCGGCACCGGTTTTCGAACTTTCAGACGCTGTTAAGGCAGTAGCCGGAGAGTTGGTTGCAGACGATGCAGAAAGTTACAGACAGGCAGTTAAGGACGCTATGGCTCAGACAGCTTATGGCTCAGCTACATTCGCTATGCCTACAGCAGGTATAACCTATGAGAGCGAGAGGTGTGATCTTAACCCTGAGACAAAGGCTCTTCTCCAGGAGTTCCTCGATGTTTATAACGCTACCGACAAGACAGCCATCATCCTTATCGAGCCTTACGCTAACGACACTAAGGACAAAGAGTATAACAAGGCTATCGCAGTAGAGCGTGCTAACTTGGTTCGTAATTGGCTTTACGCTTACCAGGTACCTGCAAGAAACGTTAAGGTTCTTTGCCCTTGCAAAGCTAAGAAGACTGACCTTAGCAAGCGTAGAGTTAACGTATCTATCGCAGAGTAATTCTTATTTCTGTGGAATATAGAGACTTGACAGAAAATGAAATCCGGGACCTCGAGTCCCGGATTCTTTTTGAAGATAACCACCTGCTGGTGATTAACAAGAGAGTAGGCGAGATAGTCCAAGCCGACAAGACCGGCGACGAGTGTCTCTGCGAGACTCTTAAGTCGTATATAGCGAAAAGAGACGCGAAGCCTGGGAAAGTCTTTATGGGACTTCCTCACCGTCTCGACAGGCCGGTAAGCGGCGTGTGCGTATTCGCCAAGACATCTAAGGCTCTTGAGCGTCTTAACGAGATGTTCCGAGGGTCTCAGATGCACAAGACCTATCTTGCACTATGTTGCGGATGTCCTCCGCAGAAAGAAGCCGAATTGGCGGACTATCTATGGCGTAACGAAAAGCAGAACAAGAGTTATGTCTGCAGCGAGGACAGGAAGGGTGCGAAGCTTGCAAGGCTTCGTTACTCCCTTATAGGAAAGACGGACAGGTATTATCTGCTTTCCGTCGAACTTCTTACAGGACGTCACCATCAGATTCGTTGCCAGCTTTCGAATATGGGATGCGTAATAAAGGGCGACCTCAAATATGGCGCCCCTCGTTCTAATCCCGATGCTGGAATCTGTCTGCACGCCTATAGCATCGAGTTCACACATCCTGTAAAGAAGGAGCCGATACGAATCGAGGCTCCGATTCTTTCTTCTTGGAGTAGTATCGTAAATCCTCTTTTAGCTGAAGAGAACGCACATACTCGCTAGGACACATAGACATCACATCCTTAAAGGAACTGTTGAAAGACGGTATCGAATTGAATCCCGAAAGGGAAGCTATCTGGGAGAGTTTTACCCTGGGGTCCTTTTGCATCAATTCCAGTGCGTATGTTACTCGGTAGTTGTTTACGTAGCTTCTGAAATTCGTATTTCCTATTCTGTTTATGGATCTGGATACAAGCGAGCGGCTCATATATAGTGAGTCGCAGAGGTCTTGTATGCTGAAGTCTCCATCCAGAAAGGGTGTTTTCTTTCGCATAAACTTTTCTATGCGCATATACACCTTTTCCATATATACGTAGTCTTTGGAGTTCTTCGGTTTTTTGCCGATTCGGCCTACTACTTTTAGAGTAAGTTTTCCCTGTTTTTTTCTTAGAATTAATCTCATAATCTTATGATGGTTAGTGATATCAAAGATAATTAAAAAACCCGTTAGACGATGCTCTAACGGGCTTTTTATGCTTAAAATGTGGTGAAATCAGCTAAATTCTATTTCTTTCGTCCGGTTTTTATGGACTCGAATCCCTTTCCGTACACGCCGGTAACCGTAGATACTGATAGGAAGGCCTCCGGGTCTATGTTCTTTATGTATCTGAGAAGTACGTTGAGGTCGTATTTTCTAGTGAGAACCATCAATACTTCCGTAGGCTCCTTAGTGTACCATCCCATTCCGTTAAGGACCGTGACGCCCCTGTGAAGGTCATTAGTGATGGCATCGGCTATCTCCTTATGCTTCTTACTTAGTATGAACAGCTGAACGCTCTGTCGAGTACCGGCTATGACCATATCGAGTACGGTTCCGTTCACGACTATCAATATGAAACCATATACGCAAGTCGTTATCTTTTCGTTAAACTGCATAATGGAACCATCGGCGTCCTGGATAGGAACCAGCAGGGACGAGAGGATAATCACTACGTCCATCGCGAGAATCATCTTGCCAGGTGAAACGTTACGGTATTTGTTTACTATCAGGGCTATGATATCCGTTCCTCCTGTGCTTCCTCCCTGTGACATACACAATCCTATACCTACACCGGCCATAAGTCCACCCATGATGGAACTCATCAACTTGCCATTCTCCACGGCCAGAGTCTGGCAAATATCCGCAGGGATGATTTCCTGGAAGACGTTCAGTCCGACAGACGCTATCACTATCGCATAGATGGTCTTGAATCCGAACTTGTTTCCTAGAATGAACATCGCGATGATCAGCAATACTACGTTGACCACGAAGTAGGTGTAACCCATCTTGACGGCTCCGTTAGTGGCGTATTGAACTACCGATGCCAGACCGGACACGCCGCCGCCCACCAATTGGTTAGGAACGAGGAAAACGCTCCATCCCACGATGTACAAAAGCATACCTAGAGTAATGATGACATACTCTTTCAAACTTATGAAAATTGATGTACCCTTAAGCATTTTTAGATTTATTTCTTGAAATACCGGCTTTTATCTCTTCAAAACCTTCTCCATAGACGTTATTAGTAGGGGATACCGACATAAATGCCCTGGAATCCAGTTTCTTAATCTCTTTCATTAGCGAAGGCAGTTCCTTACGTCCTATGAGAATCATCAGCACGTTCTTTTCGCTCTTCGTGTACCATCCCTGCGCATTGAGCACAGTGACGCCGCGTCCCATATCGTTTATGATGTGGTCTGCGATTTCCTTATATTTCTCGGAGAATACAAATAGCTGATAGGAGCCTTTCGAACCTCCGACCACCACGTCGACGAGTATCGAGAATGCCACGATTTCCACTATGCCGTATATCATATCGGCGAAAGTGCGGTCCGGGAGCAGCAGAATCAGTCCGACGATTACGAGGTCCATTATCATAAATGCGGCGCTCAGGGTAACGGGCCAATACTTATTGATCATCAGTGCGATGATGTCCGTTCCTCCGGTGCTTCCACCATTTCGTATGACGAGTCCGATGGCCACCGCTTCGAGTGAACCGGCAATCAGCGGAACCAGCAGTCTGTCATGGACATAGAAAAATTGGCCCGGAGCACAGTGCAGGAACTCCAATTTACTCACAATGGCCATCATAATGGTAGAAACCACTATGCAGTAGATGGTCTTGAATCCGAACCCGATACCCATAAACCACATCGCGACCACAATCAGCACTATGTTGATTACGATATAGGTGTATTGGGCCGGAATAAACCCGCCAGTAGCGTATTGGATGACAGTCGAGAGTCCCATCATACCGCCTGCCGACATCTGACAAGGGATCATGAATCCCTCCCAGGCCATCGCGAATATGAAACAGGCTATAGTTAAAAGGATGTATTCCTTTATTCCTGTGACAACTTTCTTTT
>Ga0256405_10008171_pt1 | contig 15180 bp, 7 predicted proteins | sample RumenRJG_02DNA_FD_189096 | JGI IMG/M metagenome (GOLD analysis project Ga0256405, IMG submission 189096) | Bovine rumen microbial communities from Lethbridge, Alberta, Canada - RJG_02 | ecosystem: Host-associated > Mammals > Digestive system > Stomach > Rumen | place: Canada: Alberta | collected... | reverse complement strand
TCGTTCGTATTTAAATAGTCATAAAAGCCTAACATATCATACGATTTAGTGTCATAGTTGCAGGTAAAAACATTTCCACCCGCATCAACATCGAAAGTAATATCGTCGCCCATTTCTAAAGTAACATTGGTAGGACGGATCCATTTAGCATCAAGCAAAATTTCCTTTGATCCATCAGAACCAACAAGATAATAAATATATCGACCATTTTCAGTTTTGTGCTCAATAGTGTACGTTACTATTTGTTCTCCAACAGCTTCAGCCGTGATAGCAACCGGACTGAATATATCCGACATAGGCTTTATCGGCACACCGCCAGAAACGATCAGAAGTGCCATGACCGCCGCCAACGATTTTTTCCAAAATTTTCCTTTCATATACTATTACTACCTCCTTGTATAAATACAACAAAAGCGTACCCCACAGGATATAATTATCCCACAGAGTACGCTTTTATCATCATATATAATTTTGTAAAAAGGGCAGACTTAGCCTGTTCTGTTCTGAGTTTAGCACCGTTCGGCATAGTTGTCAACCCCTTTCTGAAAATCCGGCTGTAAATTTTCCATGAATGGGAAAGGCAGCCAGTTTATTTTTGATTTTAACACTTCAAGGGGGAAAAGTCAATACTCTCTGCGTGAACGGTCATTTTCTTGCGTGAACGGTCATTATGAAAGCTTGTTTTTTCATTTTTCCTATGATATAATATCTATATCAGAAAATCCCACTTTAGTGAGGTGAAGTATATGGACTTGAATATTGCCGTTGTCGATGACCTTGAAATTGACTGTGAACGTATTGAGAAGTGCATTGAACAATATTTTCTCGACCGACACAAGGCAGCGAATGTCGTTCGCTATTGCAATGCCGAGGATTTTTTGAAAGCCTACCGCAAAGGTGAGTATCAGATCATGTTCCTTGATGTCATTATGGGCGAGATGAACGGTCTGGAACTTGCAAAACGCCTGCGGAACGGTGATAAGGATATTTGTATTATTTTTATGTCCTCTACACGGGATTTTGTATTTGAATCTTTCCCTTCTGCTCCCGAAGGTTATCTCTGCAAGCCGTTTGAATATGCCGCCTTTGCTGAGGTCATGGGCAGAACGCTCAACAAACTATTTGCAGAAAAAAAGTATTTTAAGATACGGCTGACGAGCGGTGAAATTGATGTTGCTTCCGAAGAAATTGTTGCTGTACTTTCTAATAACCATTCTGTCAGTGTAAAGATGATAACAGGTGAAATATTGGAAAGTAATATGCTGTTCTTGAATTTTCAGACGATTCTGGAGAATGAGCCGAATTTCCTTGAATGCAACCGTGGCATCATTATCAACATGGATTACGCTTTGCAGTTCAGGGGAGATACCATTATTATGCAGGATAAAACGACTTATCCTGTCCGCAGGCGTGGACGAAAAGACATTTCTTCAAAATTCACGATATACCTGGCAAGAAAATTACGGCAGGGATTTAGCACATGAATACGAATTTAACTGTACGGTACATGATAGAGCTTGCCATGACCGTTCCCGCCGCTGTCATTGCGATCATGCCCGTGTATTACAGCCGAAAAGTCAAAAAGCCGTTTCTGTTCGGATTGCTTGCAATTATGCTGACAGCCGTGATCGTCGGCGGTGGGATTCTTTGTGCTATGACGGGTATCACATCAAATGCATTTGTATTTTCGGCTATGATAGCTTTTTTCATAGCATATAACTTCTGCTTTTCCCTTTCCGTACCGAAAAAGCTGTTTTGCTTTGCGAATGCCACGCTGTTATGCGGATTTTCCACCACCTACGCCACATTTCTCACCGCCCCAATGGAGCTTGATAACCCTGATCATGTGTACACCGTCAGTTCGGGGCTTATCTGTTTAGGGATAGCCGTTGTATTCGGCGCAATATTTGCACGGACGCTCCTTGTAAAATTTCCTGACCTGTTTGAAACAGATTCACTTGAATCAGCATGGAAAGTGCTGGATATTGCGCCTATCGTCACAACTGCATCTGTTGTCTGGATGAACCCCGTCAGTGCTGAGAATGTCATGACGGGCAGACTCCGCATGATATGTCTTGTGGTGCTGCCCTCTATCCCTGCGGTTGCGTGGTTCTTGTATCACATCTTCTGGTGGCTTGCGAAAAAAATGACCGAAACCACGAAATTACAGCATGGATATGATCTCCTGCAAATGGAAGAAAAGCAGTACCGCAGGACACGGAGGTATTTACAGGAAACAAGTGAGATACGCCATGACTTTCGACAGCATATTGTTTACATCAGTGAGCTGTTGGAACAGGGACAGATTGAAAAAGCAAAAAAGTATCTCTCTCCGATCATGGAATCCGTCAATCGAACTCACAGGATAATATGTACCAATCAAGCCGTCGATGCAATAGCAAATCATTATGACGATATAGCAAGGTCAAGAAATGTTGTGGTAAGCTGGTCTTTTGACCTCACAGACAAGCTGCCGATAGATGAAGCAGATATGTGTGCAGTCATGGGGAATCTTGTAGAGAATGCAATTCAGGCGGCTGAACAGCTTGAAGGCGACAACAGGCTCGTGAATGTCAGGATCGGATTACTGCCCCCGAAAACACTTGTCATTTCCATTTATAATGCCTATAAGGGACGGCTTATTCTCGACAAGAATGGTTTGCCTGTCACTGAAAAGAAAAATCATGGCATTGGTCTGAGGTCTGTCAGGAATATCGTTGAGCGATACGGCGGTACAATGGAGATAGAAACGCATAACGGAATTTTTAATGTCAGCATACTGATGTATGCACCCGATTAACAGAATAGATAGAATGACCGCCCATGTACTGCGATCAGTACATAGGCGATATTTTTTATGGCTTTAAGGGTATTATATCATTATACCTCGTTTTATCTCTTTTGGACAGGGCTGGAAATGGTTGACGGTTACTATAGAGCAAAACTAAACCGCGTTGATGTACGGTTGATGTATTTTACTCATTTTGGCATAAAAAATAGGCACTCTCGATTTCTCGAAAGTGCCTATATTACGTTGTAATTTCAAGGCTAAAAAGATGATATGCGGCAAACGACTATTTTTCTGACTTTGTCAAAACAATCGTATCATTAAAATATATGTAACTTCTTCTAGCTTTGTAAATTCAGCTCCATGTTTGAATGGCACATGGAGCTTTGGAATTTAGAAGCTAAAAATCATATCAGGTATTTTTTATTTGAGATTAAATTCACGTGCAGTTTCCTTGAGAAAGATGTCGATACGGCTGTCACAGAAACGTTTTATTTCTTCGGAAATATTCTTATAATAACTGATACAGTGATCTCACGTATCAGCTTCATTTTTTTGATTATAAACCGCTCACATTATCAGCCAGAAATATCCGCATATTATGCAAACAAATGTAATTACACCATTTTCTGGCCAAAACCTCGTGACGAGAAAAATCTCGGTGCTTTAAGGTTTCCGCTGTTTCTGCTGTTAAAACATGAATAAGCAAGTACAAGATTTTTGTTACTTATGTCAACTGTACTTTTCCCTTTTTCTGAGCGGTATAGCTGTCTTGAACCTAATGAATAGTTGTCATACACGTCAACAGCCGATGAAGAATCAGAGGAAGTGAGTGCAGAATAATAAACAGCCGGATCGCATGCTGCCCAAATAAAAGTTTCAATGGCATCACGCTTGATGCTATCTTCACCTTCATTTATTTTGTTTGAAAAATAATTATTCATACGCGCTCTTACATTGGTCGTTGATTCCGCATCACTCTCGCCCAATAACGTGGAAAATCCACAAGCAATTCCTGTTACAAATCCTGAAACAGCACCAAAACCTGCACTTATAGCAGCGTTTAAACCGCTTGGAGATTCGCCGTTGATTATATCAGCTACTGGACTGACACTTGCCTGTGCACCTGCATTTACAAGCGTAAGTGCAATGCCTCTGGTTACGCATATAACAGCTTTCGATGCTTTTTCAATAAGAAAGTCAAGTCCCTTTGCAAATCCACCGAAAACAAGTCCGGTTACGGCTGAACTAAGGAGTATCCCATATGCAGATTCGGCAGCGAACGATTCTCCATCGACAAGACACCTTACACCTTCAGATGCAAAACCGCTTGCAGCTGCAACTAAGGATGCAGCTGCCATATTGTAAAAGATATGAGCAGCAATTTGTCCAGCAGTAAGGGTAGCTTCGGCTGCAACAGCGGTAGCTTCACTCGCAACAACTCCGGATGCAGCAACCGGAAGCACAGCGACTCCAACTCCAGCTGTTATGAGAGTTAGGCCTATCGTCAGAACAATTCCAACAACTGCACCAATAAGAGCACCAATCCATGAAGCTTCACCGTTTTCATCTATAATTGAAAACGGATCGTTTCCGCAAAATGTATAAGGAGAAGAAAATTCGCCCTGTGGATCGGTTGAAAGGAAACGCAAAAGTTTCGGATCATAAAGTCTTGCCTTAGCATAGTAAAGGTCAGTTTCACTGTCAAGCTCAAACCCACCAAAGAGCATATTCACAAGCTGAGACTCCTCAATTATTTTAAGTACCTCGCCGAAAGGCTTATAATGGTATGCCTGTATTATTTTTTTACTTTCCGCTACAACTCTTGTATATCCTAATCTGTCGGTAATGACGGATATTTTTTTACCGTCCTGCAATACAGCGTTTATACCTGATGTGCCGTAGATATATTTTTTATTTTTTCCGTCGGCAATTTCCTCAGTAAGTCTTGTGCCCTCATAAAGATATATTTTTGAGAGTTTTGAACCATCCTTTTTGTTTACTGTTTTTTGCAGACGCTTTCCGTTATCATCATAAACAATGTTGATATCACAGTCATCAGTTGTAAACTTTTTCGGCAACCTGCTGTAAGGATAGTAATCAATGCTTATGTTTTTCTTACCGCTGATCTTGCTTACTGCACCGTTCGCGTTATATTCATATGTGTTATGACCTGTTGTTTTTACCTTATCAGTTCCGGATTCAAGCTCGAATTTTTCTGTATCATTATATGATATGATATTACCGTTTTTATCATATGTGATATTCTTCATTGATGCCTCTTCATATTCACTGCATATAGCAGATGAAAGTTGTCCGCAGCCGTCATATTCAAGCTCGTAGCTCAGTTTATTCGGAGGATTGGTTTTGGAATCGGATTTTATTTCAGATTCAAGTTTTTTAATCTTACCGCCGTAATACTTTTCACCATCAAGGTATGTTATTTTTTCAGAGAAAAGATCCGAATCAATGTTTGTGATCTTATTTCTGCAATCATACTTGTATGAAATAGTACTTCCGCAGGAAGTAACATTCTGTGGAAGGCCGTTTGCAGTATAAGAAGTTTTCGTTATAGTCTCGCCCTTGCTGCTAATACAGGTATTACGCAATATATGGTCATATGAATACTCCAGCTTCTCTGAATCGCTTCCGGTTTTTTCTATAACATTTCCAAAATTATCGTATTTTGTAACTGTAGTGATGGTGTTGTCATCGATGCTTATACTCTTAGTGAATATATTGTTTTCCTTATCCATGCTGTAAGTAATAGTTGTTATGATATCGTTACTGTTTTCTGCTTCGTTGAACAATTCCGTTTTTGTCAGCATTCCCATAGAATCTTTACTATGATCACCGTCATAATAATACTTTCTGCAAATGCACTTTTTATCCTGCGGATATAAAGCTTCTTCTGTTTTTTTCTGTAACTCGTCATCAGAAAGATCAGTTTTGAATACACCTTCCTCAATGATACGATCTATGCTGTCATATATCTTGTATCTGAAAGTTTTTTCTTCAAGAGCACTGTCCTTTTCAAAGCGGAGCTTATTATGGATATCATAAAAGAATTTGCTTGAACCTGAATTTACATCATTTGATTCAACAAGATTTCCACGAAGATCAAATTTGCTCCATTTTTGATTTCCGTTTGGCAATGTCAAAGTCTTATAGCTGTACTCACTATCTTTCTTCATAGAATAAACCGTACATATCTCTTTATCTGCAAGCTTGATATAGTCCGCAATCTTCTCCTTATTGATATCATATACCGATATCATCTCATTATTGTCAGGATCAAGAACTTTTGAAACAGTGTAGTGTTTTTCACCTGAAGATTGAGCAGCTTTTATTTTTTCAAGCTGCGGACAGTCAGGAATATCCGTTGAATAAGAATATCTTGTAGTATGTCTTTGTTCTCTCGGAATATTCTCACTTACAGCACATTCCTTTGATGACATACCAGTTTCAAGAATTCTGCCGTTATAGCGTTCTTCGTATATAGAAGGGATATATGGATATTCCTCGCACTGAGGAGCAAAATCATTTACTCTTCCTCTGATCTTTCCTGTCTTCCAGTCAACGCTTCTGATATAGTCCTCGATATACATAAACGGCAAATCATTATTGTATGCCGGAACGGTATCAATTATCTGTCTGCCTAACTCATCATAGCCGAAAGCATTTATGATAGTCTTGTCATCACATAGTTTTTGAACCTGTCTGACTTTGCCGCTGCCGTCGCTATAGGTCATTTTCACAACAGGAGAAAGACCGATAGCAATATCATATATTATAGCGTCTCCATTTATCGTAAACGGACCTTTCAGTTTTGGAGCAAGTTTATCACAATAGACTATCTCACCGTCAATACAAAGCAAGAGAATATCGGAAAAAACTCCGGTGATAAATTTATCCTTGTATTTGTCAAGGTCAATTATTATAGGACGCTCTTTAGAGGTAAGATTTATTTCCAGAACTTCCTGGGTAAGCTGAAGAACTGAACCATCTACGAAAGTTACATCAATATTACCTTCTGCCCGAAAATTAGCAAAGAGAGATTCTTCAAATTGTATCTGTTGATTCGGATGATTTCTTAGCTCAACTCTTTTTCTGAATATGCCCTCACCTGCATTTTTAATGTAAAGGCTGGAATTGACAACTGAGTCTCTATCTCGGCCGAAGGACGGAATCAAACATTCAAATATTCTCCGCTTTTCCACAACACAAATCGACCTGCTCAGTTTATCATAAATCGGTTCACTGAGTTCACCGTATCCGCTAAGAGAACCTGCGATAAGTGAACCTCCTTGGCAGTAAACATTAACCTGTGGAGGGTTATAAAGCGGGAAGAACATAACAGCATCTATATACATATTCTTCTGGCTTGTGAACTCGATCTCAAGTATATAATCTTTTCCTTTTTCAATTTCAAGAGATCTGAGGTCAGAAAACTCATAATGAAATCCGCCGCTGTTTATAGGGATTTCTTGTGTTCTATCTCCGCATCTTACTATAACTTTTGATACTGAACTACATTGTGCGTAGAATGAAAGTGCGTATTCTGTCCTGTAAGCTTTGAATTTATGTCTTATCGTATAAGAACCATCTGCTTTTATATATGCACATTTTGTTCCAATACAATAGGTATTTTCAACTACAGAAGCATTATTTGAAGAAGTTTCAGGACTTACCTCGTAATCTTCAAAAGTATAAGCAAAGCACTCGCCAAATTCTGAATTAGTAAATGATGCGATACGATTGAAACCATCTTTATCAAAGACGAAATATTCACTGAATTCACCTTTTTTGGCGGTTATATTTCCGAATTTATCACGCTTTGAAACAGTGTATAATACTTCCTGCTGACTTTGTGAATGTGTATTGTTCACAACACTTTTTTCAGTATATATATCATCAAAGCTGTCATATGAATATTCCTTTTCAGCAACCACTTTATCATTTACCATTGAAACTTCTTTGCTTATATCGCAAAGACGATGAAGCTTCAGCATCATGTCCCTATATTCATCCTGAGTATAGGCAAGGAAGGTCTGAATTGTATTCTTTTCACATTCACCCTCAGCATTATAATTATAAGTTACAGCTTCAATACGCTGACCGGAGAAAGGATCCACTTTGAATAAAGTAACTTTCTGAACACCTGCTCCATTTTTATCAATATCAGATATTTCGGTGAATTTACCTTCTAATAGGGTATTTCCGTATATCTTCTTGTTATTGACCACATCTGTCATTTTGTATTCCGAAGTAAAAGAATTCTGTAGTCTATTATCGGTATATGACTTGACAGACACAAGAGTTCCATCATTTACTGATAATGCAACAAGATTTTCATATTTGGAAGTTTCTGCAACAGAATCATAGTAATTGTATATGTTTTTACTGTTCCTGCCATATGAAACCGTTACCTCTGCGTACTGAGCATACTGACTTGTTTCATCCGAGGATGCCTTATAACTTGTGTAACTGTAATTCTTTTTTACAGTATCTATTCCATCAGATATTTTGGCGCACACAGCCTGGTAGAAGAATATCTCACTCTTAGGGTCACAATTTCCGGCGTAGAGAAGCTCAATATCGTTATCGCTGTCTTCAAGAGAGAAACAACAGTAAGAGCCACTGCAATTTCCGCTAAGGATCTTATCATCTAAATAGCTTGCCGCAAGTTTACCATCAGCATAAACTCTTATATATGAGCCGCAAGGAACATTTTTATCGTCCTTTTTACAGTATACATTTGAGACAATACATATGTTGTTATTATATACATCAACAGTACCGTAAGAACTGTCAAGAGTTTCAATAACATGATCAAATGTCATGTCACGTGTGTCATATACCTTGTCGCCTAATATAGCAATATCATAGCTTATTGAAACGCCTACTGACGGAACAGTGCATCTCTTTTCAGCTCGTACAGTGCGAGTAGTCCACTCATTTGTCTCCTTATTGAAAACAGCACTTTTTATCTCAAGGTCACTTTGCTCATTGAGATAAGATGCCGCCGCAATATCATACATAACAGCAAACTGATATTTGCCGCTGTACCTTGCAGAAAGATCTTCGCAGACTGCCCATTTCTCACCGGTATTTTCGCCGATATAACGATAAAGTCTGCCGGCTGTCATAATTGTATTGCCTGATATTTTGGGGATGATGTACTGGAAATCACCGAAATTGTGTCCTAAAACCTCATTTATCTCCTCAACAAGCTTATTTTCGCTGTCTAAACGCCATACGATATGCTTGTACCTGATCGTATTATTTGTTCTATCAGAAACAAAAACACCTGCTATAAAATGTGCATCGGTAGTAATATACATATAGTCGCTATCGACCTTCTGAATAAGTGTATCATGTACATCATGGGTTATTATAGTATTCCACTTATGATAACAATCTATTTCATAAACTTTCAGTTTATTTTCATATTCTCCGTCTTTAGTGTTATATGCAAAGCGGACAAGTCGGTTATCACATACGGCAAATCTGCAATAGTAGTCATAATCTGCCGAACTATCAGGGAATTCGCCTTTTTCCCACTTTTCTTCCAGCTCGTCAAGATAGTAATACTCAATTTCATTATTAGTTACGTTTTGCACTATAAACCAGTTTGGGCCTGTAATAACCTCAATATCTTCCGTATCTATTGAAGAAAGCTCATTTTCATACCAGCCGCCCCTTATCTTGCGGTACTTTGTGAAAACGATGTAATAACATCTTCTTCCGTCAAATGATTTTCCGCTGACTACTGCGAACTTACTTTGCGTGCTGACTTTTATTGTTTCAGGATCAATACACTTCAAATCTGCAGAGGGCTGGTATTTCTGCCATCTTCCTATCCAGCTGTATACGCAAATCTCAGCTTGATTCTGATTAGCATTTATCAGCAGAGCAAAATCAGGTCCGAAACAGCTTTTCAGATTACCTGAAAAATCATTTATATTTTCAGTACGATCGTTAGCAAAAATACTGTGATTCTGTGAATAGGTATAGTTTACAGTTCCGCCCTCAGGATAATTTACAGATTTAAGCGCACCTGAATTCAACTCATTTTCGCCGCAGTATTCAAACTCCATTGAAGGCATAGTCTTGCCCGATGAATTTATCATCTGAATAGATTTAAGCAGGCGCTTGGAAGTTATACCACTTTTATCCGGATCTGATGAAAAGCTCTTCAATATGTATCTAAGCTGTACTGTATAGAGCTTTCCTGATGTATTTGAAACCTCAATATGATCGAGGAACTTCGTTTCGTATCTGCTTTGGTGAAAATTATACGGACTTTCTACATCCTCACAGTAAGGATCAATATACTCGACAGGTTTAGAAATATTATTTGAGTAAAGCTTATCGCCATATACAAGATCAGCTGCATTTCCGAAAGAATCATACATTCTTCTAAGATATACAGCTTTAGTATATTCAGGAGTACTTTCATACAGTTTCTTCATCTCAAAACTATATTCATACCTAACAGAATTCCCGTATGGTGAGCGTACCTCTGCCAATACCCATGCTCTTATACACTGTTTAAGATCAGAGGCATCGGTACAGGGAAATTCCGTAAAAACTCCGTCGGAAACAACCGCATATTCATAATATGAAGCCTCATTGCTGACTCCGCCATAAATAGAGACTATACCGCTTGTATCAGTCAAAGTCCACTGATTTTTCTTCGTATCAAATACTATAGCATTCTGATTGTATGAATCACTTTCGTATATCAAACGATCGTCTTCTTCATCAATAAGATGCAATATCTCACCGCCACCGCTGGCTTCACCGGTAGTAAGGCGGTAATTCCGGTCTTTCGGAGCTTTGCAGATATCCTGTTCGTCACATTCTATTTTTAAATAGGTCAGGCTCCATCCTTCGCCAATTATACCTGTTGAGGAGAAATAGTTTGAGAGTGATATGTATTTGTCTATGTCACTGTTATATGAAGCAGCAATGGTGATTCCGACATCACCGTGCTTAGCAAGATCTACCAAAGTATAATCAAAGCATACAGCTCCACGGTACATATTTACGCTGCTTTCGATGCTGCCGTTTGAGGAAATGTCATAATGGAATGATGATATGCTTGGTGCCTGGTTCATTTAAATCAACTCCTTATACAGATTTTATTGGTATATAATACTAATACCGCACAATAATTGCACGGTATCAGTATTTTCTTATAGCTTGTAATTAGATTTCACGTATACTTACAATTCCTGGCTGGCCTGATTGTGCTCCTTCCTTACCTACATCACCTGCTTTACCATTGTTTCCGTTTGCACCATCACTACCAGCATCGCTGTATTTATTTCCCTGATTACCATGGCGACCACCAATTCCTGCCTGACCGCCATTTCCGCCATGTCCGCCGTCACCAGGTTTAGCGATATCACAGCTTACCAAAACATTATTTTTTCCAAATTCCTTATTAACATATATAGTTATAGACTCACCATTTACAGCATCGCCGCCGTTTCCGCCATCGCCGCCGTTTCCGCCGTCGCCACCGTTTGCACCGTTTGCAGCATCCATTCCTGTACAACCGCACTCTGTACCGTTGCCGCCTTTACCGCCGTTGCCGCCTTTACCGCCGTGACCGCCTCTGCCTCCGTTGCCTCCATTGCCTGAAATTGTGTAAAATGCAATTTTTCCGACACCAGTGTCTACATTACTAAATGTAAGTGTAGTAATTTTGGATGGAGAACCATTTTCTCCGTTATAACCGTTAGCCCCATCCATACCATCTGTACCATTTTCGCCATTTTCAGCTTTATCGCCGCCAATAGGAGTTCCGCCGCCAGGGCCGCATACAGCACTTCTACCGTCAGCACCGTCTCTACCTGGTTCACCGTCAGCACCAGCTGCACCTGTTCTTCCGTCAGTTCCAAAAACACCAAAGTCAAAAGATGCTTTTGCACTTACAAATTCACCTATTACAGGCTTGAGTTCAGGATCGTATTCAACGTTTCCACGAATGAGATTTTCGACTTCCATAGAAAGAACAGATGATTCTGATTTTACAGATGCACCAACACCGAGTGTGAGATTAACAAGGCATAACTGTAAATTGCTTCCCTTTGGAAGTACCCACTGCATTCCGTTAGGAACTGCAACGTCAGGCATAGCTGCAACAGATAAATTTACTGCTGCATTGTTTGGTATCTCGTTGATCTTTCCAGTGATGATATTACGTGTAAGCAATGCACCGGGGTCAAGAGTTTCATGTGAATTCTTGATATCATTGATAGTATCATCATCATAATTCATTAGTTCCTTGAGTTCGTTGATATCTGTTATTTTGAGATTTGCTGCTTTAGAATTACCGCAATGAGTGATAAAACAATTGTTGCTGGCTGCTTTTGAGTTGATTAAGTCTAACATTTTTTCAAAGTTACTCATAATTTTTTCTCCGTTCTAAAAAATAGTGTGCAATGTTTGAATGTGAATGGTCGTCTTAGAAGTGTTTCAGGTCAGATCTTGTGTTACAAATACTGAATTCACATATATCGGTGGGCCTGACCTTGAATGACCGCTTACTCCGTTTTTTCCGTCAAGGCCCTTAACGCCGTTATGATATCCGGAGCCTGCCGCCCCTCCGCTGCCGCCGATGCCGCCTTCACCTCCTTTTCCAGCTTCAGAAACACAGACAATCTTTTCAGTAAGCTCAGGAGGGATCTCGACAAATATATTTGAACATATACCGCCGTTCCCACCGTTGCCACCTCTGCCGCCGTTGCCTCCGTTACCGCCATTTCCGTTTTTCCCCTGGTCAAAACTTAAAATTTCACCCTCAGGTGTAAAAACCTTATATGCTCCACCGCCTTCACCGCCATCGCCGCCATTGCCGCCGTTTCCACCGTTTCCGCCGTTTCCGCCGTCACCTGCTTTGCCTTTGATGTAGAGCGGGCTTTCGCCGTAAAGCTCTATCGAGTTTATAAATATTTCGCATATTTTTGCAGCTCCTCCGCAGCATCCCTTTTCTCCGTCAGAGCCGTTTTCGCCGCTATATCCGTTTGTGCCGTTTTTTTCTCCTCTTTCGTCTCCAAAGTGCAGATCACCCAAAAGACTGCTGTTAAGATGAGGAGTATAATTATCGTATCCATTTTTTCCGTCTATACCGTTTTTTCCGTTGCATCCATCAAAATTAGTTTTAAAAGTATTATATCCTGGTGAATACGAAAATGAAGTTGGCAAAATATTTATATCAGAAGTTCCGTTCCCTTTTTTTACTATCTTCTGACATATAAACGAAAATAAATTGCCTCTTACGCAGACACTCGCCCCTTTTTCGAGTATAAGTGTTCCTATATTCACGCTGCAAAGCAGATCGTCGCCGCAGCCTAAATTGAAATCGTCTGCGTGTGCACTGAAATCAAGACATTCATTTTCCTTAACCTTAACCTCAAAAGCTGAGAAGAATTTAACCGGATGAGGCTGATGTTTTCTGATACCTTCGATATCCGATTCGGAAGGGGGTCCGTTGAAGGCAAAAAGATTTTTTTCAAATCTGTCATGTATACCCTGTCCTATTCTGCTTCGTGAACTGATATTTTTGGCATTAAAAAAAACCTCCGCACGAGCTTTTCTAATTTTTTCATCAGCTCTTGAATAAATGCTCCTTAACTCCTCGAACGTCGGAATAAAACGATACGAAATCACAGTTTCACCGTTTTTCAGTCTTTCCATCTCATCATCGGAAAAGCCGCAGTCAGAAGCTATTTTGCAAACCTTTTCATTGATATCGCTGCAACACTTGAAATAGATGCACCCCATACTCCTGAAATATTCGATCTGTTTAAAAAGAGCATTTTTGTCAACCTCAAGAAATTCAGCAAGGCAGTCCAGACAACGTATCTGCTTTATAGTCCCTCCAAGATACTTGTAGTTCAAGCCTGCAATGTCTGGTTCAATTGGCGCCCCACAAATACTGCACATATGCTTATTGTCATTCATAGTTTATTGCCCCGTTTCATAGTTAAAATAATATTAAAAAAAGCAATTTAATTGTTAATTTAATGAGATTATAACATTGTCTGCAAAAGAATGCAATAGTATACAACGAATTGTATACTTTTTTGGCTAAATTGCAACAAGAATGTATTCTTTTTTTATTTACATGATTATGAAAGTGTCGAATCAACTTAATTTTAAATTAAAACATTGTTGCAAATTTAATTGATATATTTTTATTTAACCACTTTATAATTCCAATATATACCTAATCATAGCCCTGCATTAAATTAAGATTTAATAATCACTATTTGGTCACCTAAAAAATCTATATATACAGAGCGTATTTTTGATATTAATTATTCAAACAATTATTGTGAAAGGAGTAAAACTGTCTGAAACTGTAAAAAAATGTGCACTCATATAGTATTCCTAATTTTTGATGAAAAAGGTGTCCAAGCGAAATGGTCAGTCGGAGTGAAGATTTTCTAATCATAGAATAAAAAGGTAAATTCTACGCCGATGCGTCGGAAGTGTTCATACCTGATAATGCAATGATATTATGAAGTGTTATACTGAAAGAGCAGTCGACAAACACCCAAAAATCTGGTAGAATAAAAATGATAAAACCAGAAAGGGAAAACGTCTATGAAGTACAGTAAAGAATTCAAAGAAGAAGCATTAAAGCTCTCGGATGAGATCGGAGTGAAAAAGGCTGCTCAGCAGTTAGGTATCCAGTATTACACGTTGTCTGATTGGCGCTCAAAGCGAAATGCTGATGCCAAGGCTAAGAAGTTTCAGATGACCGATGATGAAGCAAAGCTGCGTATTACTGAGCTTGAGCGTGAAAATGCCGAGCTTCGCAAAGCAAATGATATTCTCAAGGATGCACTCGGTTTTTTCGCAAAAGACCGGAAGAAGTAAAGACGAGCAAACGTCACCTGTTCGTTAATGAATTCCGCAGCAAGTATGGAGCGAAAGCAATATGCAGATTTCTGAAAATAAGCGAATCAGGCTATTATCGCTGGCTCAGAAATCAGGGCAAGCCCGGTGCAAGGCAGCTTCTTCTGGTCAAAATACAATGAATACTATCAGAGCATCCTGACAACAAGAATTACGGTGTCAGAAGGATGCAGGCAGCTCTTGCCCGGAAAGGCACTCACGTCAGTCTCAGAACGGTATACCGTACTATTTTAATGAATTTTGTGACGATATTACGATGAAGTCGACGCTTGACAAGGGACATGGGAGAATAGAAAAAAGAGAATATCAGCTTCTCACTGAGCTATCCTGGCTGGAACAAAAAGACGAATGGGAAGGCTTAAAGGGACTTGGATGTGTGAAGTCAACAGTTAGCGAAAAAGGAGAAACACGAGAATTTACAAGATATTTCATAACCTCGCTTACTGATCTCGATG
>Ga0256405_10008170_pt1 | contig 15183 bp, 13 predicted proteins | sample RumenRJG_02DNA_FD_189096 | JGI IMG/M metagenome (GOLD analysis project Ga0256405, IMG submission 189096) | Bovine rumen microbial communities from Lethbridge, Alberta, Canada - RJG_02 | ecosystem: Host-associated > Mammals > Digestive system > Stomach > Rumen | place: Canada: Alberta... | reverse complement strand
CAGATGAAGCTTCGCCGTTTCCAGAAGCTCCTTCGGCGCGCCGGCCAGTTTCGCTACGTGGATGCCGTAGCTGCGGCTGGCGCTCCCGGGAACGATCTTGTGCAGGAAGACGATATCGCCGTTCTCTTCGGCAACGTCTACGTTCAGGTTGCGCACTCCCCGCAGGGTCTGCTCCAGCACCGTCATCTCATGGTAATGGGTCGCGAACAGCGTCCGGATCCTGCGCTGAGGCTGGCTGAGGAACTCCGCCGCCGCCCAGGCGATGGACAGACCGTCATAGGTACTGGTCCCCCGCCCGATCTCATCCAGGATCACCAGACTTCTCTGTGTCGCTGTATTCAGGATATAGGAAAGCTCGCTCATCTCCACATAGAACGTGCTCTGGCCCTGGGCCAGATTGTCCGAGGCGCCGATCCTGGTGAAGATCCGGTCGCAGACGCCGATGCGCGCCGCCGAAGCCGGTACGAAACAGCCGATCTGAGACATGAGCACGATCAGGGCTGTCTGGCGCATATATGTGGATTTACCGGACATGTTGGGTCCGGTGATGATCAGCATGCTGGCGTCCTCACGGTCGATATACGTGTCGTTGCTGACAAACAGACCGTCACGGATCGTCTGCTCTATGACCGGATGACGTCCCCGCTCGATCTGGATGATATCACCTTCGTCGACCTGCGGACGGATGTAACCGTTCTGATCGCTGACATGAGCGAAAGACACCAGCGCGTCCAGCCGCGCGACAGCTGCCGATGTTTCCTGGATGACCGGCGTCTGCTCCTGCAGGGTCCGGCGGATCTCCGAAAACAGTTCGTACTCCATCTTGTTGATCTCGGTCTCCGCGTTCAGGACCAGACGTTCCGTTTCCTTTAATTGAGGTGTGACGAACCGCTCGCTGCCGACCAGGGTCTGCTTGCGGATATAATCCTCCGGCACCTGATCGTAGAAGGATTTCGTCACCTCCAGATAATACCCGAAGACCTTGTTGAAACCGACTTTCAGATTCTTGATGCCGGTCCTCTCACGCTCCTTGGCCTCCAGAGACGCGATCCACTCCCGGGCGTCCCGGATGGAAAGCTTCATATCGTCCAGCTGCTCCGAATAGCCTTCTTTGATCAGTCCCCCCTCTTTCACTGTGAAGGGCGGCTCTTCGACGATGCTCCGGTCGATCAGCTCATAGACATCCTCCAGCCCGTGGATCTGCTGTGACAGTTCCTGCAAAAGCTGGCTATGCGATCCTGAGATCAGCTGTTTGATCTCGGGCAGGCTGCCGCAGGAATTGCGCAGAGCGATCAGATCCCGTCCGTTGGCCTTGCCGGTCGCGATCCGTCCCGCAAGACGCTCGAAATCGTAGATGCGCTTCAGCTCTTCTTTAAGATCATTGCGCAGCAGGATATCATCCGCCAGCTCGGCCACAGCGTCCAGCCGGGCGTTGATCCTGGCGCAGTCGTTGAGCGGCGTGCGGATCCACTGCTTCAGAAGCCGGGATCCCATAGCCGTATGGGTCTTATCCAGAACGCCGAGAAGCGATCCGGAGAGCTTCTTCTCGAACAGCGTCTCCGTCAGTTCCAGATTGCGGATCGTCGCCTTGTCCAGAGACATGTGATCCCCGGTCGCGTACACTGCGGGCCGGGCGATGTGGCTCATGTCGTTCTTCTGGGTGTCGTGGATATAAAGGAGCAGCGATCCCACCGCGGCCTCGGCAGCGGAGCCTTCGCCGATGCCCAGTCCCTGAAGTGAATCGGTATGGAACTGGCGGCGGATGGCGTCCCGCATGGCTTCAGGACGATAGAAGGCACCGTCGATCGTATTCAGGTAAGCTCCGGTCAGCGTTCCCAGATCGTCCGTATCCAGCGCCAGGGCCGTTTCCTCGCTCATGAGGATCTCTCTGGCATCGATCTTCACCAGCTCATCCTGCAGGGCTGTTTCTCTGCCCTGGCCGGAAAGGCTGGTCAGGCGCAGTTCACCGGTGGAGATGTCGCAGTAGGCCAGTCCCCACTCCTCTGCTCCCGCGTGGACGGAAGCGATGAAATTGTTCTCGTTTTCCCGCAGCATAGTGCTGGAGAGCAGCGTTCCCGGGGTCACGACCTGGATGACTTCCCTGCGGACCAGCCCCTTGGCGGAAGCCGGATCCTCTGTCTGTTCGCAGATGGCTACCTTGTAGCCTTTCTCGATCAGACGGGCAATATAAGTATCCGCGGAATGGAAAGGGACTCCACACATAGGAGCCCTTTCTTCCAAACCGCAGTTTTTGCCTGTCAATGTCAGTTCCAGTTCTTTTGAGACCGTTTTCGCGTCATCAAAGAACATTTCGTAGAAGTCACCGAGCCGGAAAAAGAGGATCTCATCCTGATACTGTTCCTTGATCTCGATGTACTGCTGCATCATAGGTGACAGTTTTGATGCCATTACCTGCGCCTTTCTGATTTATTTGTTTCCTGCTGCCTTATAAGCCTCAATTCCAAGCTTGATCAGCTCTGCGCCTCTGCGCATGGAGTCCTGATTCAGGACGTAAGCGATACGCATCTCGTTCTTGCCCAGACCTTCGGTCGCGTAGAATCCGGCAGCTGGAGCGAACATAACGGTCTCGCCCTTGTCATCGAATTCCTTGAGCAGGAACATCAGGAAGTCCTCAGCGTCCTCGACCGGCAGCTTGCAGGTCAGGTAGAACGCGCCGCCCGGCTTCTGGCATACGATGCCGGGGATCTGGGACAGCTCTTCGTAAGCAGCGTTTCTTCTGCCTTCGTACTCTGCCTTTGCTTCTGCATAGTAGGACTTGTCCAGACGATACAGAGCCGCAGCACCGATCTGCTCCAGCGTCGGACAGCAAAGTCTGCCCTGAGCCAGCTTCAGGATACCGCTCATCAGTTCCTTGTTCTTGCTCATGACGCAGCCGACACGAGCGCCGCAGGCGGAGAATCTCTTGGAAACGGAGTCAACGATGACGACTCTGTCAGCGATGTCATCCAGCATGCCGAAGGATGTGACATCTCTGCCGTCATAAGCGAACTCTCTGTAAACTTCGTCGGAGATGATCCACAGATCGTGTTCCTTCGCGATCTCGCCGATCAGCTTCATTTCATCAAGAGTCAGTACACGGCCTGTCGGATTTCCCGGGCTGATGCAGCAGATCGCCTTGGTGTTCTCAGTAATGGAAGCTTCGATCATCTCGCGGTCAGCCCATGCGTAGCCGTCCTCAGCCTTTGTGGTGATCGGAACCAGCTTGCCGTTGACCTGATTGCAGAATGTGTTGTAGTTCGTGTAGAACGGCTCTGCGATCACAGCTTCCTCGCCGGGGTTCAGCAGTGCGGTGAAGATCATGGTCAGCGCCTCAGAACCACCGTTGGTGATCAGGATGTCGCCGCGCTCGAATTCCATGTCATACTGCTTATTATAATCGATGATCGCATCGACCAGTTCCGTCACTCCACCGGACTCTGCGTAAGCGATGACCTTCTTGTCAAAATCACGGATGGCTTCCATGAAACACTCCGGTGTCTCAACGTCCGGCTGTCCGATGTTCAGACGATAGACCTTCTTGCCTTCTGCCTCAGCTTCGAACGCGTAGGTGTTGAAACGGCGGATCGGTGAAAACTGCATAGCGCCAACTCTCTTTGATACTTCCATGTTTGATGTCCTCCTCAAATCCTTGGTTATAAATAGCACACAGGCGAACCTGTCATTTCAATTCACGGTGAGACCGCTCCACGACCTGTGAAACGTCCTCCTCACCCACTGTATTATCGCATAGTTTTCTTGTCATGAAAAGTAGATATTCAATATTTCCTTTAGTTCCTGTCACAGGAGAATAATCCAGCCCGACCGAGGCCAGTCCGCACTCGCTGCCATAGCCGATCACCTGGGAGATCACCTGCCGGTGGACCGCCGGATCGCGGACGATCCCCTTCTTTCCGACCTGCTCTCTTCCGGCCTCGAACTGGGGTTTGACCAGGCATACGAGCTTCCCCTCCTCCCGCAGCAGCTTCGCCGCCACCGGAAGCACCAGTTTCAGTGATATGAAGGAAACATCGATGGAGATAAAATCATGGTCCGTGCCCACTGACTCCACATCCAGATACCGCACGTTGGTCTTCTCCAGATTGGTTACCCTGGGATCGTTCCTCAGCTTCCAGTCCAGCTGGCCGTATCCCACATCGATGCAGGTCACATGGCTGGCCCCGTTCTGAAGCATGCAGTCAGTGAAACCGCCGGTGGAAGCGCCGATATCAACAGCCTTTGCTCCGGTAAGATCAAGACCGAAACACTCCATCGCCTTCTCTAGCTTCAGTCCGCCCCGGCTGACGTAGGGACAGGCCGCCTGGACTATGGTGATCTCCGCGTTCTCGTCCACCTTCGTCCCCGGTTTATCGACCCGCTGTCCGTCCACCAGAACGACGCCGGCCATGATGGAGGCCTTGGCTTTTTCTCTCGATTCGAACAGACCGCGCTGGGCGGCGATACAATCAAGTCTGTCTTTCACTTTCTGTCTCTGTTCCTTTCTTCTGTGATCCTGCGGGCGATCGATTCTCCGTCAAGTCCATAGGCTTCATAGAGTTCGTCCTGGGTTCCGTGGGGTATGAACTGATCAGGCCATCCTAAATTGATAACGACGACCGGGTCTTCTGAAAGCAGCCGGTCGATGTGCTCCCCTGCTCCTCCGGAGACTACATTGTCTTCCAGAGTGACGATCAGCGGATGCTCCGCGGCTGACTGTGCCAGCAGATCTTCATCCAAAGGCTGGACGGACGCGATATTCACGACGCCGGCGCGGATGCCCTCTCCTTCGAGGATCTCCGCTGCCCTGAGCGCCTGCGGGAGCATGGTGCCGAGGGACCAGATATCCACATCCGCACCTTCCCTGATCCGCTGCGCTTTGCCCGGCTCGAACTGAGGAAGCTCAGGCCCTTCCGGAGCGGTGCCCCTGGGGTAACGGATCGTACAGGGACCGGAACACTCCGCGGACCAGTCCATCATCTCTTCCATCTGCCGCGCATTTGCCGGCGCCAGGATCGTCATACCCGGCATGGAGCGCAGATAGGAAATGTCGAAGATCCCATGGTGGGTCTCCCCGTCTGCTCCGACGACTCCCGCCCGGTCCAGGCAGAAAGTGATCGGAAGGCCCTGCAGGCAGACGTCCTCCAGAATCTGATCATAAGCCCGCTGCAGGAATGTGGAATAGACTGCTACATAGGGCTTCATCCCTGCTGCCGCAAGGCCGGCGCTGAAGCTCACGGCATGCTCCTCAGCGATGCCGACATCGAAGATCCGTTTCGGGAACGTCCGGCTGAACATATCCAGTCCGGTCCCATCGATCATTGCCGCGCTGACGGCGATGATCTTCGGATCCTGGAAGGCCATGCGTACCAGCTTATCGCCGAACACATCCGACCAGGATGGTCCTCCCCCGCTCTTCAGCGGAAGGCCGGTAGCGATATCGAACGGACCGGTCCCGTGGAACTTTTCCGGATTTTTTTCGGCCGGCGGATAACCTTTGCCTTTGGTAGTCAGTGTATGGATCAGCACCGGACCGCCGATCTTGACGGCATTTTCGAGGACTTCGCACAGCTCTTTGATGTCGTGCCCGTCCACCGGTCCGATGTACTTGAATCCCAGTTCTTCGAAGATGACGCCATCTTCCAGAACAGAATATTTGATCTTTTCTTTGGCGTGCTGCAGTCCGGATACGATATCGTCGCCGATCACTGGCACTTTGGAAACGCCGGTCTTGATCCGGGTCTTCATCGCCGAATAACCTGCTGTTCCGCTCAGTTTGACCAGATGATTGGACAGTCCGCCGATGTTTGGCGATATGGACATGCCGTTGTCGTTGAGGATCACGATCAGATCCGTATCAAGGTGTCCTGCGTGATTGAACCCTTCAAAGGACAGTCCGCCGGTCAGCGCTCCGTCTCCGATCACAGAGACGATATGGTAGTTCTCCCCTGTCAGATCCCGCGCCGCGGCCAGTCCCAGACCGAGACTGACGGATGTGCTGCTGTGGCCGGTATCGAAGATATCGTGCTCACTCTCACAGCGTTTCGGGAAACCGCTCATGCCTCCCATCTGCCGCAGGTGCTCGAATCCCTCTGCCCGTCCGGTGAGGATCTTGTGGACATAGGTCTGATGGCCGACGTCCCAGATCAGTTTATCCTTCGGCGAATCAAAGACGCGGTGCAGGGCGATCGCGAGCTCTACCACTCCCAGACTGGAGGCCAGGTGTCCGCCGGTCTTTGAAACGGATTCCACCAGAAAATCCCGGATCTCGTAGGACAGGAGCTCCAGTTCGTCATAGTTCATCTTTTTCAGATCTGAAGGGAAATCATGCTCTTTCAGGTATTTGCTCATATCTATTTTCCCCGGACCTCCAGCTGTCTTGCCAGGAGGTTGAATAATTCCGCGTTATCATAATAGCAGCTGAGCGCGTCGATCGCCGTGTCGGTCAGCTCCGTCAGCCGCTCTCTCGATTTCTCAAGTCCGTAGATGGCCGGATAGGTCGATTTCTGGTTTTCCTGATCCATACCGGTCATCTTGCCCATTTCCTCGGCATCGCCGACCACATCGAGGATGTCATCACAGATCTGGAAGGCCAGGCCGAGATTCTCCGCGTAGATCGTCAGGTTTTCCAGCATCTGCGGATCGGGAGAGCCCAGCGCGGCCCCTGCCCGGATCGCCGCGGTGATCATAGCGGCGGTCTTGTTCAGATGGATGAAATCCAGAAGCTCTGGAGAGCAGTTTTTGTTTTCTGCTTCCATGTCGGCGATCTGTCCTGCTACGACGCCGCGACATCCGCAGCCTTTGGTGATCTCATAGGCCGCCCGGATACGCTTCTTCAGGCTGGCCGGATCGTCCAGATACAGGAGCATATCCCGCTGCATAGCCTCATAGGCCGCCGACTGGAGCCCGTCACCCGCCAACGTCGCGACCGCTTCTCCGTATACCTTGTGGTTGGTCGGTACGCCACGGCGCAGATCATCGTTGTCCATGCACGGCAGATCATCATGGATCAGCGTGTACGTGTGGATATACTCGATGGCGCATGCATAGGGCAGCGCTTCTTCGAACCTGCCTCCGCAGAAGTCACAGGCAGCGAGCAGCAGCACAGGCCGGATCCTTTTACCTCCGGCCAGCAGACTGTACTTCATGGATTCATACAGAGTGATGCTTTTGTGGTCGATATCCGGAAGGAAGTCTGTCAGATGCTCTTCAATGATCTGTTTGTAATCATCAAAAGTATAATCGTACATTTCACACCTCGATTCAGTCGATGATATCCTATTCTCTCGTCAGTGTTTCGATCTGGGCGGAAGCATCGTCCAGGATCTTTTTGCACTGCTCATAATATTTAAGGCCTTCTTTATAGCTTTCGATGGCTTCTTCCAGCGGCACGTCCTGCCGTTTCAGTTTCTCTGAAGCAGCTTCCAGTTTCTTCAGAGATTCTTCAAAGGATGGCTTGCTCTTGCTCATATCGGTTCCTCCTCGCTGATGCCAGTGACCTGCGCGCTGGCGCTTCCGTCGGTCATACGGATGGTAACGCTTTGTCCCGGGTCCAGATCATGTATGGAATGGATGACCTGATCCCCTTCTCCGGTCACCATGGAATAGCCCCGTTTCAGCAGCTCATAAGGATTAGCGGCTTCGATGCTGTTTTTCAGCAGTTCGATCCGGTGGGAATGATCCCTTATGATCTGGTCCATTCTGTCTCCCATCGATCCTGCCAGCCGGTCCAGGTACATCTGATCGTATTCGATCCTCGTGCGTATCCCGGATGCAAAGGCTGCCGGATCCAGCGCCGAGAGCCTCTGCCGCGCCAGCTCGGTCCGGTGCTGCAGCGCGCGTGTCATCTCCTCCCGGTAATAGAGGATGTTCTGACGGAGTTCTCCGGTGTCCGGTACGGCTCTGTCCGCCGCGGCAGTGGGAGTCTCCGCCCGAAGGTCAGCAACGAAATCAGCGATCGTGAAGTCCGTTTCATGGCCTACGGCCGAGATCACCGGGATCTTCGACGCGAAGATGCTCCGCGCGACGATCTCCTCATTGAAAGCCCAGAGTTCTTCCGCGCTTCCGCCGCCCCGTCCGGTGATGATCACATCCACGTCAGGGCAGCGTTCGTTCACTTCGTTTATCGCAGCAGCGATATCGGGAGCCGCCGATGGTCCCTGTACGAGGACCGGGACGATCAGGATACTCACATGATCGTTTTTGCTGCGTATGATCTTCTGTATATCGCGTACCGCCGCTCCCGTCGGCGATGTGATGACCGCTACCTTTGACGGGAATGACGGGATCGGTTTCTTATAAGCCGGATCGAACAGACCTTCTTTTTCCAGCTTTTGCTTGAGCTGCTCGAAGCGGACTGCCAGCTGCCCCATCCCGGCAGCCTCCAGATCCATGATGTTCAGCGAATAACGCCCGCCCCTCTCATAGACGGAGACGAAACCGGAGGCGACGACCTCCAGGCCTTCATCCAGCGGGCAGCGGATCTGCGGCGCGATCCGGGAAGACAGAAAACAGTCGATCCGGGAGGTCTCATCTTTCAGGGAAAAATAGATGTGCCCGGAGCTGTGGAACTTCAGGTTGGATATCTCCCCGATGACCGATACGTCCGACAGAAGCGGGTCTGTCTTCAGGATCCTGCCGATGTACTGATTCAGTTGTCCTACACGGATCGGATTCAATCCCATAGCAGCTTTCCTCCCAGCAGCGCCGTGCCCACTGCGTTGTCGGTCGCCAGGTCGTTTTCGTTGTCGTCGAAGTAGACGATGATGTCCTCTTCTTCGAGCCGGTCGCTGACATAGGAACGGATGAAACGGCTGGAGGAAACTCCGCCGGACATGATGATGTCCTTGAGGCCGCTGCGCTTCGAAGCCTGCTGCAGCAGTGTCGTAAGGCAGTCGCTGATCTTTATGAAGATCTCCCGGATCAGCTCATCCCTCACCTGCTGGTCCACGTTGATGATGGACTTTGTCAGGGAAAGCCGGGACAGCTTGTTCTTGATCTGGGTGTCGATCCCCGAAAGGTTGATCTGTCCGCCCTCCACCTTGATCGGTGTCAGCATATTGGTCGATTTCTTGGTTTTGAGGGCGATCTCATCCATCTTCGCGCCGGCCGGGAAGGAAAAACCCATCGCGACGCCGGCCCGGTCGAGTACCTGGCCGAAAGAAATGTCCTTGGAGCCGCCGATGATCTGGACGTCATAAAAAGCGCCCTCGCCGTGGATCCACTGGAAACGGTCGCCCCGGATCAGGTTGTACGGGTCATAGTCCCGGCCGCGGATCCGCAGCACTTCACAGGTGCCGCCGGAAAAATGGCATGCCAGGAACTCATCCATGCTGGCCATTTCTGTGTATGACTTGATGGCCTGGATGTGCCCTTCCTGATGGGAGAAGCCGATCACCGGAACATCCAGTACGGCCGCCAGCGATCTGGCGAAGCTTTCGCCAGCCAGAAAACACGGCATGTAGGAGCCTTCCTGCGGGCGCGGTTTCGAGGAAAAGGCGATGCCGCAGATCTCCTCCCGCAGATCCCTGAGATCTCCTTCCCGGGAGAATTCCGCGCCGGCCTCTTCAAACAGCTCCGGAAGGTTCTTCACATGCTGAAACAGAGCGTCAGATTGTCTGAGGCCCCGTTCTCCCTGTTTGACATCGAGGAATCTCCTGATGTCACATACGATATGATCCTGGCTCAATACAGCGAGCGATGTTTTGTAATTGCTCGTATCGATACCGAGGATGTATTTCGGTTCATGCATCGTTTCTTCTGGCAAAAGCTCCGAGGACACCGTGGATGAATTTTGATGATTCTCCGGTGCTGTATTTTTTGCCCAGATTGATGGCTTCATTGATGGCAACCGCATCGGGGATATCCTCCGCATAAGTCATTTCGCCGATCGCGAGCCGCATGACTGCCAGGTCGACTTTGGGCATCCGGGTAGTCTTCCAGCGTGTGCTGCACTCGTTGATGCTGCCGTCGATCTGATTGATGTTTCTTATGATGTCAGTAAGAAGAGCCCTGCCGCGCTCCACATGGTTTCCGGAGAGACGTTCCTCCGTCAGCCGGCGCGCCGTTTCTTCGTTCATTTCTCCTGCGGCTTCCATTTCGTACAGGATCTGCATCATTATTTCTCTGGCCTCATTTCTCGTCATCTGCTGGATCCTCCTGTACTTCGACGATCGTCTGTTCCTGTCCGGCCCCTTTCTCATCAGTCGGGTCTTTTTCTTTATCGGATGACAGACCGACGCCCTGCACGTGGATGTTCACGGCGGTCACATCGATCTCTACCATATCTCTCAATTCGTCTTTAACGTTCTTCTGGATATCCCAGGCAACAGATGGAATGTTGCAGCCGTAATCGACGATAACGGAAACATCCACAGCAGTCTCTTCTCCGCTGCGGCTGACTTTCGTGCCCTTGGCCGCGCTCTCTCGTCCCAGAATGTTCTTCGAGAGAGCGTCATAAACGCCGCCGGCCATGCCGTACACTCCATCGGTCTTCAGCGTTGCGTTGACTGCGCAGACCGCAACGACCTCGTCCGAAAACATATATTTTTCACCCATTGATCTATCTCCGGGAGGCGGCGGAGCCAGCCTCCTTTAATTTCTGTTCTGTTGTTTCAGATTTGTCCATTATTATACCATAAAAAACCCGGAGTGCGCAATGATTGCGCGCCCCGGTGCAGGATCGATAACTGAGGCTCTCAGACAGGGATCATTCCTTTTCTTTCTCTCCCTCCTCCGCTGTTTCCTTCGGCAGGATCTGCAGAGTGACGCGCTCGATCCGTCGGTCTTTGACGGACTGGATCGTAAAGACATAATTCTCGTGAGTGATCGGCTGGTTCAGGTCGTCGTCGTCCGGGATCTCGCCCAGGATGTCGATCAGGAAACCACCGATGGTCTCGCTGCTCTCCGATTCCAGATCGATGTTCAGCTCTTCGTCGATGTCATCCAGGTCCATGCTGCCGTCCAGCTGCCAGGTGTCGGAACGGATCTGTTTGATCTCCGGTTCTTCTTCGTCGTATTCGTCGTCGATCTCGCCCATGACTTCTTCGATGATGTCCTCCATGGTCACGATGCCGGAAAAACCGCCGTATTCGTCGATCAGGATCGCGATGTGCTGCTTGGTCTTCTGCAGCTCGACGAACAGAGAGTCGATGTTCTTTGTCTCCGGAACGAAATACGGGGTCCGCAGGATGGACCGGATATCTACATTGTCGAATCCGGACTCTCTGGCCTGGATCAGGTAATCCTTGATGTACAGGATGCCGATGATGTTGTCGCTGTCGTCCTCATAGACCGGGATCCGGGAGAACCGCAGTTCCATCAGCTCATCGATGTATTCCTCGGACGGATCATTGATATCGATGGCGAACACATCGGTACGCGGGGTCATGACTTCATAGGCAAGCAGATCGTCAAAGGCGAATACGCCGGTGATCATCTTCTTGCCCTCTTCCTTCAGCTCGCCTTTTTCCTGGCCGGCCTCCAGCATGGATACGATATCTTCTTCTGAGTATTCATTATAGTCATAGTCGATCCTCTGGCGGAACAGCCTCAGGAACAGGTGTACGATCCCGGAAGAAATGACCGTCATCGGCTTCATGATACCGATGAGAAAATGACAGAACCCGGCGCTGAACATAGCGATCCCTTCGGGATGGAGCACCGCCAGGCGCCGCGGCAGGAGTTCTGTGAAAGCGCACATGACCAGCGCCAGAAGGATGATCAGGATCGCGATCGAGACCACGGCCAGCATATCCCCTTCCCTGACTCCGAAACTGGCGAGAGCGTATTCGATAGGTCGTACGAAGAACAGGACCGCGAAGGCGGCAGCGCACAGCGTCAGCAGCACACTGGCAGCCCGCATCGCAGGCATATAGCTTCCCGGATCTTCGATGATCTTCTCCAGGTCCTGCGCGCGGGTATTCCCGTCTTCCGCCATCGAGCGGACCTTTATTTTATTGACCGCGGACAGCGCCCGCTCGGCTGCGACCACGTAAGCGTTGGCCGCGATGATCAGAATGAAACAGATGATGCTCCATAAAGGTACCATGTCCGATTCCATTTACTTCTCCTTTTTGAACAGTTATATCTGATGATCAGTCCTGTTTCCTGCGAAGCATCCAGTCCGTATCCACCGGCTGCTGCATACGCATCTTCAGGATCTGCTGCGGATGGGGCGCCGCTTCGATGGCTTCCCCTTCCTCGTTATACATTTCAGTGATTTTCTGAGTAAATCCCATATGTCCCGGCCCGAAGACTTCGATCTCATCGCCCAGGACCATTTTGTTCCTCTGCTCTACCACCGCCAGTCCTGTCTGCGGATCGTAGCTTCGGATCAGCCCGACGAAGGCATAGTCTCTGGAATAGGCGCTGGAGGAATAATTCTGGTCCTCTGCCCCCGGCGTATGGTAGTAGAATCCGGTCGTGAAGTTTCGGTGGCTCGCCTTCATCATCTCGTCCATCCACGCCGGATCGAAAGGCTCTCCTGCTTCATAAGCATCGATGGCCCTGCGGTAGGCGCCGATCACATGGGCGATATAGAAAATGCTCTTCATCCGCCCCTCGATCTTCAGGGACGTCACGCCAGCCTTTGCGAGATCTCCGATATGCTCCAGCATACAGAGGTCGTTGGAGTTGAAGATGTAGGTCCCGCGGCCGTCCTCCTCGACAGGCCAGTATTCTCCCGGTCGCTTCTCCTCCTCAAGCCGGTACTTATAGCGGCAGGGATGAGCGCAGGCGCCCCGGTTGGCATCCCGCCCGGTCATAAAATTGCTCAGAAGGCACCGCCCCGAATAGGAAATGCACATCGCTCCGTGGGCGAAGGATTCAAGCTCCATGTCCTCCGGGATCTGCTCCCGGATCTGCCCGATCTCCTCAAGGGACAGCTCTCTTGCCAGCACCAGACGGCGGATGCCCATGTCGTACCAGAACCTGGCCGACAGATAGTTGGTCGTATTGGCCTGGGTCGACAGGTGCAGATCAGCTTTTGGACAGTACTCACGCAAAAGCCGGATGATCGCCGGGTCCGACACAATGAACGCGTCGATCGGGATATCCGACAGTTCCCTGATATATTTCAGCAAAGGCTGGAGATCCTCGTTATGAGCGTAGATATTCAGTGTCATGTGGCAGCGGACGCCCCTCTCGTGTGCATAAGCCACGCACTCCCGGATATCTTCGACAGAAAACCCGCCGGCCCCTGCCCGGAGACTGAAATCGTTGCCGCCAAAATAGACGGCGTCAGCGCCATAACGGATCGCGATCTTAAATTTTTCCGGATCACCTGCCGGAGCAAGAAGTTCGATATGTTTCATGATCTGATATATACCTGATAGGCCTCCTTGTCGATCCGGCTGATGGAAACGCCATCCCCTACTGTCAGAATGCAGGTGTCGGCGTAAGGCAGTTCTTTGAGGAACTGCAGGAAATCGCGCATGTTGCGGATGCTGGTCCGGTGTTTATGAGCGGCCTCTTCCGGGATGGTAGCGGTCAGTCCCCTCATCAGCACATTGTCACAGACGATGACCGCATCATCGCTGACCAGCGGAACGCAAAGATCCCAGAATTCCCGGTAATGGCTTTTGGCCGCGTCGATGAAAACGAAATCAAAGCCTTCCTGCGCGGCGTTCACATCCGATTCGTTCATTTCCTCCAGAATGTCCTGGGCGTTACCGTGGATCACGAATACCTGTGAATTATATCCCAGCTGGCGGATATTGGAGCACGCGGTGCGGTACAGGGTCTCATCCCGTTCGATGCTGATCACGTCTGCATCGCATATCTCGGCAAAAAAGCACGCAGAATAGCCGATCGCAGTCCCGATCTCCAGGATCCGCGCCGGCTTTTGCAATGCGAGCAGAATGCGCAGCAGCTCTTCGGTGTCTTTCTGGATGATGGGCACGTGATGGTCCTCCGCAAAGGATCTCAGCTCCATCAGAGACTCGTCCTGCTCCTGATAAAACGCATCCACATAAGAAGATATTAGTTCGCTGACTATATTGTCACTGTCCATTTACTGAGCCAGATCCTCCTCGCTCCAGGGGTGTTCGCTGATATTTTTCTCGTGTTCTGCCTCTGTCTTCGCGTAGTAGACCGTTCCGTCCGGCCCGGCAAAGAAGAAGAGATAATCGTTGTTTTCATAGTTGATCACCGCGTCCATGGCGTCGGAAATCACCTGACAGATCGGTCCCGGTGGAAGCCCGGCGACCTTTCGTGTGTTGTAAGGGCTGTCGCTGGAAAGCTGGCTGACCTTGAGGTCCACCCTGTCCTCCTGGAAGATGTAGCATACGGTGACGTCGCTGCCCAGGGACATTCCCTCCTTCAGACGGTTCATGAATACGCCGGCTACTCCTGCCTGATCGCCTGCTGTCGCTTCCTTTGTCACGATGGATGTCATGGTCAGGAATTCATGGATGCTGAAGCCGGTGGCTTCGATCTGAGCCTTACGCTCTGTCAGAGCCTCATCCATCTGATCAAGACACATCTCGGTGAAGCTTTCGATGGTGACATCATCAGATGTCAGATAATACGTATCTGCGTAGAGGTATCCTTCCAGGGGATACATGACCTTATCGCTCAGGACCTCGTCCGTCAGGAACCAGTACTTGCCGATCAGTTCCTTCACGTAGGCTTTATCGTTCCATTTTTTCATGATCTCCTTGGGCGAATATCCCAGCTGTTCTGAGATCTCATCCGCCACCTGCTCCAGACGCGCTCCGTCGGAGACCTTGATGGATTCCTTCATCAGGTAGTCGAAATTGCCGGTGTTAATCACATCCATGATCTCAGGGAACGTCATGGACTTGTTCAGGATATATGTGTTCGCCTGCAGGGAATCGTAGCCGCCGATCTTGGCCTTGACCTTGGCCGCGGTACGGTTCTTGACCAGCCCCTTCTCGTCCAGCAGATCGACGATGTAGGACGCTCCGCTGCCCGATGGGATCTCAACTGTGATCTCATCGGTATTGGATGGATCCGCCGCGCCGAGACCGTTCAGGTAAAACAGGATCCCGCCGGAAAAGGCGACGACGATCACGATGATGATCAGCGCGATCCATTTGAGCTTCGAACCTTGCTTCTTTTTTGCTGCATCAGTAGCGGTCATAAATCACCTCTCACGCAGAAATAACCTATCCTATAGAAAAAGGAACGACAGATCGTTCCTTTTTCGGAATTACTATTTGGATCTGC
>Ga0256405_10008169_pt1 | contig 15183 bp, 20 predicted proteins | sample RumenRJG_02DNA_FD_189096 | JGI IMG/M metagenome (GOLD analysis project Ga0256405, IMG submission 189096) | Bovine rumen microbial communities from Lethbridge, Alberta, Canada - RJG_02 | ecosystem: Host-associated > Mammals > Digestive system > Stomach > Rumen | place: Canada: Alberta... | reverse complement strand
GCATCAGCCGGCTGAAAGTGCGCAAGATCCTGATTACCACAGGAGACGTGGAATATCCGGAGACAAAGAGAATACAGGAACTGCTGGCTAGAGGGATGAAGAAGCAGGATGTATGTGAATACCTGAATATGTCCATATCCACATTGAATTCATTTCTGCCCTATGAGAAGGGTGTGTACAACCTTGCAGATGTCTCGATCTACGCAGAGAACTCGCGTATATATCGTGAGCGCAGGGCTGCGGTTCTCGCACTGCAGTCAGACCCTGCGCCATATAAACTCTGGCACTGTGCATGCCTGTTCACCGGATATCCATTTGTCACAAGCGGACCCGGAGACCAGGCGGGCGTGAAGTTTAGATATGAGGTTCGCACAGCGGGAGATACAGGCGAAAGACAGTTTGCAGGATCGGATGCGGGTGGATTCGGAGATGAGCTGATAATCATCCGGACAGCCGGAGGAAAGCAGGAGAAGAGGATTGATCGGGGATCACTGGAGGATGCATTGAAAACAGTGCTTGATCTCCGGAAGAAGGGAGAGGCGATTACAGATCCGGAACAGCTTAATGTGGAGGGGGCATGGTATATATTCAGTATGTTCAAGAGGTTTGGGGTGGTGTGAGGAAGCGATCGACTCTAAGAAGAGCTGATGTGGTATGAGCGTTTTCTGCTTTGTGGAAGAGAGTAAGAATCCAGAGAACTAAGGGAATACAATATGCCTAGAAGTACAGTTTTTCCTTATGGTATGTGCGGGGCTTCCAAATTGGCAATAAACCTTTTCGTGAGAAGACCTGAACTGAATGAGCGAAGAAAGCCTTTTCAGAAGGAAAAATGAGCTAAAGAGCATGATTGATTATTTCAGGGGGGGTAAAATATGTTTCGCAATTTCATAAATAGATAGACATGGTCTATTGCCACTCGGTATGATTGAGTTACCACACAACAATTAAACCGGGAGAAAGGTGCCTGTCACCGTGAACAATTTGTAAACAAAGAGCAGTAGTAAAAGGATCAATGTGACTGAATAACTGTTTAGTGCACAATAAAAATGTAGAATAGAAAACTGTTCTTATCGTCACTGGAAAATTCTTCTTACCGTTGTAGAAAAAAGTGCTTACCGTTATCGAAAAAACTGCTTGATTTTCGCACCTAAACACCTACGCACCTTTACTGTTGCTAGGGTTAAGTATGCAAGAGGACTACGGCGTGGCTGACTGTGCTACGTATCCGGCTATGGAAGCGCCTGAAAGTGCCTGTCACTGTGTACACAGACAATTTCATTTCTCCGAGCAGGCGCGGGGGTAAGATTGCCTAAAAGGACATTGATATATACACGCAAAACGGGTATAGTATAGCCATATGATAAAGAGCTTTGCAGATAAGGAGACGGAGAAGGTCTACAACCAGATTTTTTCCAGGAAGCTTCCTCAGATTATTCAACGAGTAGCATTGCGTAAACTGATTATGATTGACAATGCAGGATGTTTGGAGGATCTGAGAGTCCTGCCCGCAAATCATCTGGAAGCACTGCACGGAAACCGGGAGGGACAATACAGCATTCGTATTAATGATCAGTATCGGATTTCCTTTTTGGTCGAAGGAAAGAATGATTTTCAATTGGTCGAAATCGTTGATTATCATTGAAGGAACACATGTATACCATGGAAAACAGAGAGGAGGAGCATGATGTCTGACTATATTCCTACTCCAACGATGGGTGAGATTCTCAGGGAGGAGTTTATGGAGCCGATGAATCTGTCGGCCTATAGATTGGCGCAGGAAATACATGTTCCTGTTTCCAGAATTCAGGCGATTCTGAATAGTGGGAGGAGAGTTACTGTTGACACATCTCTTCGTCTTGCGAAGTTTTTTGGCGTTTCGGACCGATATTTTCTCGATATTCAGAACGACATTGATATTCGCAACGTGAAGAGACGAATCGATAAAGAAATCGAAGACATCAAGACGTTTCAGGCGACCGGCTGAAAAAGGTGCCGGTCATGGTGAACAGGCTTGCTGCCAGTCAATGGAACAGTGATAAATAATTAGTGATTGGATGCCGTCAGTTGGTCGACTGGCGACATTTTTTATGCTGCATCCGAGAAAGCTATGTGAACCCCTATCAGGGACATCTGGTCTTTATATGGATCTTCATAATTTGATAACGTAAAACTGGAGCAGTATTTGTCGCCTTTTTGGCGACCTTCTGGATTGCTGGTAAGCATATGCAGAGATCATGGCGTTTATTAAAGGGGAGGCCGGAGTGGAATGATAAAGTATAAAGCATCAGAGCGGCGTGTGGACCTGTATGATATCGGGGATGGACTTACGCTCATGAACATCATACTGAAAAATGATGAGGGGAAAATGCAGGAAGTTCATTCTTATATCGGTCAGGAAGGAAATGGTTTTTCGTGTGTAGGCCACACAGAAGGATTAGATGAACCAGGAGTTATCTTCAGCTATACGAGCTATGTACGGATGCTGGAAACAAATCTGCCGACCTTGCTGGACTGTTTCTATTCGAATATCGGATATGTCGGATAAAAAGCAGCCGGCTGTCAGTCGCTTGAAAAGACCGGCAGCCGGCAGTTGTAATCTCTTTGAGTGTCAAAAATGCTGGAAGTTAAGATAGAAGACGAGGCAATAGGAATAGAGATGGTTATAAAATGGAAGCTTACACTTACCTTTTTGGTTGGCAATGGCTTCGACATTTCATGCGGCATTGATACTTCATATAAGACTTGATTTTAGAATGGTTCATAGACACCTCCTTGAAATTGAAAACGATATACTTTTTCAATTTCAAGGGCCGCTCTGGCTACCGGAGGTAGTCAGAGCGGCCGCACATTTTGCTTGCTATGTTAAGCCTTTATTCGAAAAACCATAAAAAATGGTTAGACCCCTAATGGAATCTAACCTTATAAGATTAAATTACTGACATTGCAGTATAAAGAGTAACGTCAAGACATTCAACAAGAGCAGGCTGGGGTCAGTCTATGTTGGTGTTAACAAGATTCAGAAGGTCGTCATGAAAGATGATTACACGAAGGTGGAAATCTCCAAGCAGGACATCACAAGCAGCAAGGAGTTGGCTGGCGCGAAGCTGACCATCTTTGATAAGGATGGCAAGGAAGGCTGGAAATGAACTGATGGTGAAATGACGAGAGATGATGAAAACACTAAAAACATCCAATACAGAGGATTTAGGTCGATATTTTGCAAATACAATGCAAATACGTTGACAAAAACGATCTATACATGATAACATATTTTTGGATGCATGGCACATCGATTCTTAATTGAGCAGAATAGGGGTGAAAGCATGTTGCTGCAATTTTCGTGTTCTAACTATAAGTCGATTAAGGAGAAAGTAATTTTTTCTGCTGTCGCAAGTAAAGATGATCAATATGAAGAACGCCTGATACCTATTGATAAGATACGTGTATTGCGGACTGCACTTATCTATGGAGCTAATGGTTCTGGAAAAAGCAATTTCCTGGATTCTATTGGGTTTATGCAAAGTCTTGTACGAAATAGTATCAATCAGCAGCCTGGTCAGGGAATATTTCAGGCACCACATAAGCTTGCTGATACAAATATGCCAAGTGAGTTTTCTATTCAATTTGTACGTCATGGATTACGGTATGCATACGGGTTTTCTATCGTTAATAATGCTGTAAAAGATGAGTATCTATACTACTTTCCGAAAGGAAAACAAGTAAAAATATTTGAACGAGAAGGGATTGATATCACGCCAGGCGACAAGTACAAAAAAGGAAAACCTTTTGAGTTAAGCTTAACGGTTTTGAAAGAGAATCGTTTGTTTCTTTCTTGCGCGGCAAACTATTCTCGGTTAAAGGAAGTAGAGGATGCTTTTCTTTTCTTTTCGGAAGATATAGTTGTATATAACAGGGAAATCAATAATTGGACAGAGTATTCAGTAAAACTAATGCAGGAAAACGAGCAGATAAGGCGACTTTTCGTGCATATGCTACAGGAGTTTAAAACTGGGATAAAGGACATAAGAGTTAAGATTGAACCAGTTTCCACAGGTGATGTTGCTGCTAATGTCCCTCCTCAAATTAAACAGCTTTTACCAGCAGAAGGACTTCATAAGGTTGACGCCAAAGTAGTATATGATCGTTTTGAAACCGATCTATTTACAGAGGAATCAGATGGTATTAGAAAACTGTTTGAACTGTTATGCCCTATAATTGATATCTTGATCAAAGGAAAGATACTTATCTGTGATGAACTGGAATCAAACCTTCATGAAACTCTGGTAAGCAAGATTGTAGAATTGTTTCAATCCGTAAGAGTCGATATGCCCGCACAGATGATTTTTTCTACTCATGATACAAGTTTACTGAATAAAGATTTATTCCGCAGAGATCAAATATGGCTTACGGAGATGAAAGATGATAGAGCTACAGATCTGTACTCTCTTGTTGAGCTGAAAAATGTCAGAAAGACAGAAAATCTGGAGAGAGGATATATCAACGGTAAATATGGTGCTATTCCAATGATGAACCCGGATTTTGTGAAGGCTGTTGCTGACAGTATTTGATGGGGGTGAGCGCGTAATGAAAAGAGATTTAAGCTTGGCTCCACGGAATGAAGGAACAAGAGAAGTTTCATATACTCCGGTACAACAATATGAAATTACAGAGATAAAGAAACATTTTACGGATACAATTGATGAGATCAAAAAACAATTTGCGTTAGCAGATCAATTGATTGATGAAGAGAGAGTTTCCGAAGCAGAGTATATTTGGAGGGGGCAGATTGTATTTTTAGAGAGCGCATTCGATTTTTTTATGCATGAGCTTACTAAACATGGTCTCTGTCAAATCTTTGATGGTAATTGGAAGGCAACGGACAAGTATCGTCATATACAGTTCGATCTTGCGACTGTGACTAAGGCATTTCAAACTGGAAAAAACTCGGGATGGTTTCTTGAGTACATAAATACCTACTATTCCAAGGATACTTTTGTTTCCTTTGAATCGGTGAAGGATCAGATAAACTTGCTTGGCCTTGATTTAAAGGCAATTGCGGATCGAGTTTATTATGATCTTCATTCTACTGAAAAAACGCGAGATAAGCTCAAACGAAGACTAAATCAGCTGTATACAAGAAGAAACCTGATTGCTCATCAATCAGATCGGCGGCACGAAGATGCTCAAATACAGACAATCTCTAAGAATATTGTAGAAGAGTTTATTACGGAAATTAGTGACATCGTAAATGCCATCTGTGAAGAAACCACTGCATTATGATACCACTCCACAGCAGACTATTCATATATAACAATTCTTTAAAGTGTTGGAAATTATTGAAAAATTTGGACACTTAAATAAAGAAAAAGATTATTACATAGTTGATCCTCGCAACCTGGGAAATAGGGAAATAGGTGCCTGTCACTGTGAACAGGCGAGTTTCAAGTTGGGGTTTTGCCCCAACATCATCAATATAATATGAAAAGCATTTTAGTTGGAAATGGATTTAATCTGCAAATCGATAGGCAACATGCTCTTAGCAACCGAAATATCCTATTACGGGTTGAACGGAATCTACTGCATAAAGATTACACCGGTATATTTGAGAATAATGTTACAAGTGATGAGCTTAAGCCTTTGTTAAGGGGACTTGCATCTCTGCTTCCAGAGGTGTTGTCAGGGGAGTTTGATAAATACGTAACAGATGATAATGAGAAAAAGACTTTAGAGCAATTTAGACGTCAGTATACAAAATCATCAAATCAATATGATATTGGCATGGAGGATTATTTCTTCCTTATGCGGATGGAACAAAAGAGAGCTGGCGATGATGGGCCACAAGCCTTCTTCCATGCTGCAACCGGAATGAAATGGATTTTTCTGGATGCTATTTATAATGAAGGGAGATCTCAACATCTTACAGATAATCTGAAGAAGCGAGATTTTTATCGAATCAGAGATATGTTCTCTGGATATGACAATATCTTTACAACAAATTATGATTGTAATCTGGAAGAAATAACCGGGAAAGAAGTGCTTCACCTTCATGGAAGTTTCCATATTCTTGCCGATCAATACATAAAAGGAAGACTGCAGGAATACTGCGAACGAAAACGTGGAAATATTGTTACGATAACCGGTGGGTGGAAGCATATTTACTGTAATGCAATCATGGGATTTTGCGGACCGGAAAAAGAACATGTCCAACAGCTATTTAAAAACTTTGACTTTGGATTGCGAGGGATGCGAGAACATATACTATCTGGCGAGATTAATTCTATAGAGGATTATCTTCCGTATTTGGAAAAGGTTCCAAAGAAGGATAGGGACTTTGTTCGGTATTGCGTGGAAGGACTTCTGGAAGATATCAGCTTGGATTCAACAACTTACCCAAGCGATGAATATGAATCTATCACAGGGCACCTTGATATTGTAGGTTTGTCTCCCAATAATGATGATCATATCTGGAATGCCATAGAGAACAATGACAGACTGGACATAATCCGGTTTTTCTATCACTCAGATGCTGATAAGGAGGCGGCGGAGAGATTTGACGATAAAAGAATCCTGAAAGTACCAGCAGAGGAGTTCTGGAATCGTAGACATAGCTGAGGGGAAATAAGGATATGCCACCATACCCATTGCTTTCACAGCGCTTTTCATCACTTTATGGAAGGGCACCCGCATCACTGTCACTATGAAGGAGTGGAAGCAATCCCTGATGATAACGGCCGTTACTGCCATTGTCCTGTAAAGCATAGAGCAACACTGGGCGAGATCGTGAACCTGTTTCATCAGATCCATGACTTCCCGGCAGACTTCATAATCCCGAAACTGAAAGTAGGGAGCTTCGAGAAGAAACTCCACGCAATGTATCTGAGCTATCTTCCCAAAGAGGCAACCATCTTCGATTATAAGATGAACTGCGACGACCGCGGCCGCTTTACTGAGTTGGTACGGACTCCCGATCGTGGCAGGTTTCGATCAATATCAGTAAGCCAGGCATTACCAAAGGCCAGCACTGGCATGACTGCAAGAATAGGTAATTCCAATGGAAAGATACTGGTCGTAAGCTTTACCATGCGAGGAGATGTGTACCGGATCATCAGTGCAAGGAGGGCGACGAAAGCTGAGGAGACAATCTATTTCAATAAAAGGTGATATAATGGAGCGAAACATTCTGATCGGGAATGGAATCAACATAGAGTTTGGCGGTAAAGAGAAGTATTCGAATCGTGCTATCTTGCAACGTATGTTTACGAATATGCGTGCTGGAAAGTATTGCCCCTTGCTTCCAGCCTGCAGCATAGATCAGCAGTTGGGATTGTTTCAGGACTTTCGGAATATTCTTGTGAATATTGACCGATATACATTTCCAGAGGATTTTCTCTTACTCGATAAAGAAAAAGAAAGAGTTAGAAACCAGTACAGATCTGATACCGACTTGGAAGATATCGGGATGGAAGATTATTTCTTGGCCTTAGAGTATGGGCGTAGGGAAGACGATACGGAAGATTTCATTCACCAAGCACATCGAGAACTGCAAATGCCTTTCTTAGATGCCATTTACAATGATGGAGAGATAAACGATATTGCATATGGAGAAGGTTTTGAAAAGTACCTATCTTCCTTCACAAATGTGTTTACGATCAATTACGATAGTAATCTTGACAGATATCGTGATGATGTGAATCATCTACATGGAGAGTTTTCCAGACTTGCAGCAGAATATGACGTAACGAGCGACTACTCCCTTACCAATCCTGAAAAATGTAAGGCGTCCTCAGTTGTGCCCGGCTTTGAACATGTCTACAGCAATACAATAATGAGCTGGTATTGGCTGGAAAAGTACGGAGAATGGCTAGGAAATGAATCTGTTTTCGGTGCGAATAAGTTTAAGGGTATGCAAGGAAAGCTCGAAATCATAGGCATGTCACCATGTAATGATGAGCATTTGTTCCTGATGATAAACAACTCCCATGTTACAGCTGTTGATTACTATTATCATTGTGAAGATGATCGCATACGCATGCAACAAAAAATTAAAAAGAAGATGACTTTCAAAAAAGTCGATAAGTTATGGGCAAGACTAAAATGACAGAGGAAGTTCGCAATAAAATTGAACAGTATGGTGCCGAAGTGGATCGCCTTTCCATCGGAGGAGAGTATGATAAGCTTAAGCTCCTTCTTGATGAGATGGAGCGGTTTAAAAGAACAGATGAGGAAGTAAAAAAAGACGCAGCCTTCAATTACTATCTTGGAACCGCATATGGTGCATATTCTGATTACCTTGTCAGATCGGGGAAATGCCATACCGATTCAGATGTAATAGAATTGCGCCGTACATCGATGTTTTATCTTCGGAAAGGAATAGCCACATACGATCCTTCAATCCACACAGATCCAAGAGCGCAGCTTAGAATTCTTACGAATTATGCAAATGGATTAGATACCGCTGGGAGAGTTATCGAGGCATTAAGGATATATAGAAGAGTTTTGAGCCTCAACGATCACTTCTCGATTGCTCGTGGGAATTATGGTAGAGCACTACAGTTCCTTGCCAATATGGTCAATGACGGTGGCCATTACAAAGAATTACACTGCTATGCATACCAATCGGTGAAGAAAGCACTCTCTGCTGATGATCTAGACATGCATGAACAAGCAATAACCGCGTTTCAGCGTACTGTGGATCAGTATGAAGCATCTCCTTTGAGGGATTTTTTAGCTGAACCCATCATCAATAAAGAGTATGAACTTGGGAAGACGGCAGAGGAAATAGAGTATAGAACATGGTGTCTTAAGAATCACGTCTTTCTTAATCCGCTGAATGAAGTCCTGGAAACCGATTCAGCCTTCGCCCATGATCCCTTGATAATTGCGACATACACAGAGGATATTCACGCAGCTGATTCTGTTTCAGGCAATCCGGCCGAACCGCCGAGATGGTTTGCAATGTTAAATCAATTGAAGGAAGAATATGCCTATGCAAGGTATCTTTGCTTTGAGGGATGTGAGAAATATGGTGATGTGCATTTTGCAGATAAAGATGTAAAACTATCTCTCGCGAGCTATGATTATACAAATTATTCAATTCGGATCGAACAGCTGAAATCATCTTTTCGTATATTATATTCAATGCTTGATCAAATCTGCTTTTTCGTGAACGACTTCTGGAAGCTCGGTCTGAATGAAAGAAAGGCGGATGCATTTCATATTTGTAAAGCTTCAAATTATCCAAAAGATAATATTGCGCTCATATCGTTATACTGGGTTCTCTGTGAATTCTTTGAGAAGTACGGTGAAGCTGAGACTGCATCTGAAAAAGATTTAGCGGTGCTGCGGAACGCTTTCGAGCACAAGTTTGTAAAAGTGCATGAATACGAATGGAAGAAAGCGCTGCAGCTCGAAAGCGACAGTTTCTATCATGTTTCGGAGAACGACCTAAAGGCGCATACAATGCGGCTTCTGGAGCTCTCAAGAGAAGCTCTGATGTATCTTGTGTATGCGATTGGGGTAGAGGAAAGTAAGAAAGAAAAATCAGAAAAATCGGTATCTATGCCGCTCACAGACTTTCCTGACGAATGGAAACGGTGAGAGAAAGGATACCGATATGGAAACGATAGAATTATTTCCACCTGTGTTTGACTGTGATGACATCCCTGAATTAACTACGGAACAAGTAGATTACATCCGGTCACAGCAGGAAAAAGCGATCACAATTGTTTCTGACCCAGAGGATCCCCATTACGAACCAGATGAGGAGAAAAGGCTCACAGCGGCGAGAAAACTGATGCGGGAATGGGAACATGAGAAGAATGGAAAGTGAAATATTGTTATGACTGAAGAACAGATTAAAATCCTATGCAAGTGGCTTATAGAAAACTCATCCCGTCCGCTAACAGACCTGGAAAAGGAAGCACTGAAGCAGGCTGTTGATAGTTCAAAGGACTGGGAAGAACTGATTACGGTGGCGCTTTTATCGAGGATGATGTGATTGATTATGATAAGAAATGAGTTTTTGATTTATCAGGCCAAATCATTTTATAATGCATGGTGAATCGTATCGGCTAAAACACACCAAGGGTAACTCGTAGGTGGCTCACTTTCAGGTGAGCGAAGTGGCTCAAAATCAAGCGATCACTGGTGGCTCAAAATCAAGTGATCATTGCGGCTCAATTTTGAGTGGACATTTATATACAGACAGCAACCGGCCTCTCGTACACATCCGTTCAGGGGTATCTGCCGCATACAAAACTCATCTATGGCATCCTGATGCTCAGCAATGATATCGAGTGCATGGTAAATATCATCGAGGGAGAAACCATCGTCCATCGGATCAATGACATGCTCAATGAGGATGACTCGGTGTGTGGCAAATAACTCCCCAGCTCCTCTCTTCACAATAAATTCTCGCGTAAATACGCAAAAATTTTATGAGTGCCACTTGCTTTTATGAAAGGAATAGCTTATAATATACTCGTCAAAAAAATGCGTATTTACGCAGAAACTTTTCGAGAGGACATGGTGATGGAGCTGGAACGAAAAGAGTACCTGCAAAAGCTAATTGCAAAGAAGGACAACGGAAGAGTAAAAATTGTGACTGGAATTCGTCGCTGCGGGAAATCATATCTGTTGTTCGAACTCTTCACAAAATATCTTTATGCACAAGGGGTTGAAGAAGATCAGATTATTGGGATTGCATTAGATGAATTGCCCAATGCAAAGTACAGAGACCCATTTGAACTGGATAAATACATCCGCTCTCAGATTACAGATAAAACAAAGCGATACTACATTCTAATCGATGAGATTCAGTTTGTATCGGAGATTCAGAACCCTTATGTTAATGATCCTTCTGCAAAGATCAACTTCATTGATGTAGTTCTTGGACTGATGAAGATTAAAAATGCGGATGTCTATGTTACCGGAAGCAATTCAAAAATGCTATCGTCAGATATTCTGACACAGTTCCGGGATCGAGGAGACGAGATACGAGTCTATCCGCTTTCTTATGCAGAATTCTATGAAGCATATGAAGGTGATAAGTATGATGCCTGGATTGATTATTATACCTATGGAGGAATGCCGGTAACACTGACGCTTCATTCACATGAACAAAAGAGTCAGTATTTAAGAGACCTATTTACAAGGACTTACCTGAAGGATGTAGTTGAAAGGCATTCTATCCAGAATGACACAGAAGTATTGGAAGATTTGCTGAATATCGTGGCATCTGCGATAGGGTCTTTGACAAATCCAACGAAGCTTTCCAATACTTTTGCAAGCGAGAAGCAAGTGAAGATTTCATCGGCGACGATCGACAAATATCTTGGATATTTCTCTGAGGCATTTCTCCTTTCTAAAGCGGAGAGATATGATGTGAAAGGAAAAAAATATATTAAGACCCCCGCAAAGTACTACTTTACTGATGTGGGTTTGAGAAACGCAAGACTTGGATTCCGCCAGCAGGAAGAGACTCATATCATGGAAAATGTGCTCTACTGTGACCTCGTGAGGAGAGGATTTGATGTCGATGTTGGAGTAGTAGAATATAATTTCAAAAAGGGAGACGGAAAAAGCGCCAGAGTTCAACTGGAAGTTGATTTTGTCGTCAATCGTGGAAATCAGCGTTACTACATTCAATCAGCATTATCGATTGCTGATCCTGAAAAACGGAAGCAGGAGATAAATTCATTAACCAAAATACCGGATTCATTCAGAAAAATTGTCGTCGTTGGAGATAGAATCAATCCTTGGAAGGATGAAAACGGCATCCTCTATATTGGAATAGAGCGCTTTTTACTTGATGAGAATGCAATAGATACGTAAATAGATGATACTATTGTCTTCTATTCCAAGTTATAAGCATTACCGAGATCTTACGGATGAAAATGGAACGATAATGGTACGTTCTTCGAACTCAATAGAAGCATCTAGTGCTATAGAAACCTATTTTACTAAAGCATATTCTATATTGGATATCATGGCTAAAATATGTTTTGAAATTCAATATTTACGAAATGATTTTCCAAGATATCAGAACTGTGAAAGGACAAAGGACAACGATGACGCAGGCATGGCAACGTGCTGAAATCCATGAGTATGGTCCGGCGTGAAAGCGGTTGGCCGTGGGCTTCCCACATGGCTGTATGGCAGGCATTTTTATAGAAATGCTGAAAAATGAGGAATAGAAAAAAGAGCACCATCGTTATGACAGTGCTCAACAGGATCAGTCTTTTCGGCGCTGTATTACTTCCGCTTTGGAGAACAGCTTGTATTTAGCATCGGTACGGATTGGATGCAGCTTATCTCGGCGCATCAGGTCATCGATATTCTGTCGGGAACAATCGAGGATACTGCATGCTTCCGATGCGCTGACAACGCGATTCTGTACATAATGATGCAAGGCTTCCAGTGTCAGGGGAATCGTCACTCCGTGTGTATACAGTTCCCGGTGGGATAGCATTGCCTGATTATTCCAGTAAACACCGAAACCATCGGGCTGCACCTCTACGGTGTTGAAGCGTTCCTGACTGGCCAGATAAGGGGCAATTGTTGGAGACGATAGTTCCTGAGAATCGATGACCTTTGCTGTTCCGTTCGCGAAGAAAACCAGCAGACGAGGGCATTCTAAAGGAACGACCTCTTCCACTTTGGTTTTCCAGCGGCGGGCGAGCAGTTCAGGGAGGGGATCGGATGGGATTTCTTCCAGATAGCAGTCATCCTGTTCGCAGCGACCCATAGTGAGCATCAGAAGGGAGAACTCATCGTATTCTTTCAGCCCGTTATCCCGCAGAATCTGCCCAATGTTCTGGCGATCCTGTGGAATGATACGCTGCTGCACAAAACGGCGGCTCCAGTTGCTGTCGATGCTGTACTCTCCGCGATCCGCAAAGGAAGAGAGAAGGAGCGGCATGTCCCAGCTGTCAGCGCCGTCTGGAAGCTCAATAAAGAAGGCTTTGGAGGTTTCGTGGTAAATGAGATATCCGAGGATCGTATCCTGCGGCATGGTCTCATCCTTGATTGCGAAGATTCTCATATGCTTGCCACCTCCTCCAAATCATTTCCCAGCTGCGGTCAAGCCAATGCTGATCCAGGGCTTCGTCCAACCCGTCCAGCAGGTAGGCCCGGTCACTTTCCTTTAACGGAGATAAACGCGGGAATTGATCACGCGGGATGAGCCGGAGGTTGTCCCAAGCGGAACGGGAACCCACAAAACACTGAACTGGTTTATCCGCCATAACATCCTCCTTTTCCAATTCTTCGATGCTGCGGCAGCGGCAGAAGAGGGAAACGCCGTGATCGAAGAGAGGAGCCAGCCTTATGGTTTTCCGATACCGATTGGTCAGTACCTCCATGTTTGCGCCATGCCGGTCTCGGTTCAGAATCAGGTAATCGACAACGAGCATCTGGTAAATGTATTCTGCCCAGCCGTACCGAACGCAGAATTCCAGTGGTGATTCACTGGAAAGCTTATGACTGTCATAATAGTTGTCAAGAGCGTCTTTCTTTTCTCCGCGCTGACGGAAATTCCGGGAAGCACACAGCCAGGTGCGAATCGGCTTCTCATCTACGATAATATCCGCATGAATCAGCTGGTAAGAGAGATGAGGAATGTCAAGTATAGTAAGCATGCGATCTGCAATGATTTCGTTGACAGATTCATGACCCGTGACACCATGGAAGGAGTCATAATCCGAAAGTTTATAGTAGGTTTTACCTTCCGGAGTAGTCTCCTGAGCTTTCAGAAAAGAACCAGCTGTTCCGGATGATCCGCGAATTTTAGACCAGCTGAGGTGCGTCAGATCCTGTGTAATATGGATAATCTGTTCCATGAGCTCACCTCCTGCGGATAGGATAGCATAATACTTGATAAATGTCAAGCTAAAGAAGATGCTACCGAAATCAAACTAGACAGCAGGAAGATGATAAATGAGCTATAAAAGGAAGATCGGCGACAACCACAGGCTAAGAAAGACATACAGAGCGACCAGAAACTCATGTCTTGTTGGCGTGTATTATGATAAAAGAAAAGGCCGGTTGATTCGGTTTTACCAAAGCAGAAATGCTCAATATCTTCGGCGATGCGGCAGCAAGAAGATGCGGAAATCAAAGATGGTGCTTCAGCATGGAATGTATCGGAAATTTTATGATTATTGGTGGAAACTGTGGTGAAAAGAATAAACAACGGAGGACAGGGAATTGAACGATAAGCCGAAGATGCAGCTGTCGAATCGGGAATCAATAGTCCTGCGGGATATCTGCTTTGCCAGAATGAAAGTGCTTCACGCCGGAGATTCACAGACGCTGGAGGAACTCCCACATCAAACGGAATTGTCAGAGAATACGGCTCGGCAGTCACTCCACGCGTTTGATTTCTTCCGTTGCGCATACTTCGGCAATGAGGAAGGTATTTGAGGAATATAATGAAAAAGGTTCGGCAACTGGACAAACTGGTCGATGAACTGTCGAAAGGAAAGCCACTGGAGAAAATACTACGATGAAATGGAAATGCCCCAAATGCGGCCGTGAGTTCAGCAGAAAGGATCAGGATCATTACTGTGTGAAACCGCAAAACATAGATGAGTATATAGCTTTGCAGGATGAGGCGGTGCAGTCGAGATTGAAGGAAGTACGCTCCTTAATCCGCGCTGCAATCCCTGATGTAGAAGAACGGATTTCCTGGTCGATGCCGACATACTGGAAGGGAAAGAATCTCATCCATTTCGCCGCGTCTAAGAAGCACCTGGGTCTATATCCAGGCGGCGAGGCGACAACAGTGTTTGCAGATGAACTGAAAGATTACGATGTGAGCAAAGGAACGATCCGCCTGCCGTGGGATAAGGAACTTCCGGCAGAACTGATACAGAAAATTGCCCGCTGGTGCTATGGGGAGTACGGGAAATGACCCGCAAACATATCGTCTTCTATGGTTGGGTTCAAGGAGTCGGCTTCCGCTATCGTGCCCGCCACGCTGCTGATCTTTATGGATGCACAGGATGGGTGAGAAACGAGTATGATGGCAGTGTTTCCATGGAAATCCAGGGAGAAGAAGAGAATATCGATAACTGGATCCTCCGGCTCATGTGGTCGGAGGCATCCAGGACAATGACAGTAACTTGGGTGATCTGCTGACAATGAATCAAGCCAAAATGGTGTCATCTCAGCTGATCAGCAACA
>Ga0256405_10008168_pt1 | contig 15184 bp, 11 predicted proteins | sample RumenRJG_02DNA_FD_189096 | JGI IMG/M metagenome (GOLD analysis project Ga0256405, IMG submission 189096) | Bovine rumen microbial communities from Lethbridge, Alberta, Canada - RJG_02 | ecosystem: Host-associated > Mammals > Digestive system > Stomach > Rumen | place: Canada: Alberta... | reverse complement strand
ACAGCCGCAGCGAATATCTGCTGGGAAGCGCAGCGGGGAATTTCCAGAACAAACGCCTTGCCGAACTTTCACCTGAAACCGTGCTGACAGGAGAAACGCCGCGCATGCTGGACGAATGGCAGGAAGTACCTTCGCTTTGGGATGCTGTCCGGGCGGAAGTGGACAAGCGGAACGCCAAGGGACAATTCATTCTTACCGGTTCCGCGACACCAAACCGTAAAGGAATTCTTCACAGCGGTGCGGGAAGGATCGGCAGGCTCCGCATGAGGCCGATGACACTGTATGAATCGGGAACTTCCTCCGGCAAGGTATCCTTGTCCGGTCTTTGCAATGATGTCTTTTCTCCCTGCCTGAACGGAGATGTTCCTTTGTCGGATATAGCGGAACTGATCGTTCGCGGCGGCTGGCCGGGCAATCTTGACACGCCTCGTTCCGCTGCCGGAGTCCTCGCACGCGAATACGTCAAGGCACTGCTGGAAAGCGATGTTCCCCGTCTGGATGAAAAGAAGCGGGATGTCCGTAAAATGCACCTGCTTCTGCGTTCTCTGGCACGAAATGAAAGTACAACGGCATCCGTCAGCGTCCTAAAAAAAGACATCAGCGGAGTGGACGGCGAACAGATCGACGATGACACGCTCCACAGTTATCTGGATGCACTGAGACGGCTTTTTATCCTTGACAATCTGCCGCCATTCGCACCGGCAACCCGTTCCTCGATCCGGATCAAGCAGGCGGAAAAACGGCATCTGGCGGATCCGTCGCTGGCCTGCGCCCTGCTCAATCTGACGCAGGAAGGGTTGATCCGCGATCTGGAAACCTTCGGTCTGTTTTTCGAGGCGCTGTGCATTCGCGATCTCCGGGTCTATGCCGAATCGTTCAATGCGGAATTGTATCATTACCAGGATTATAAAAATAATGAACTTGACGCCGTGATCGAACTGCCGGACAAGCGCTGGTGCGGTATTGAAATCAAGCTGGGAGCCAATCAGATTGACGCGGCCGCGAAAAATCTGCTGCGTATCAATGAAGCCATCCGTGAAGCCAAAGGGAATCCGGCATCCTGGCTGATGGTGGTCTGCGGACTGAGCAATGCGGCATATCGGCGTGAAGACGGCGTGTTTGTTGCTCCGATCACAATGCTGAAACCTTAGTTTGGAGGTTTCCGTGATGACTGCAGATTCTTTCAAAATGCCGTCCGCAGGTTCGATTCTGGATGGGTACAAACTGCTGTCCGAGATCGCTTCGGGTTCCTGCGGGACGGTTTTTCAGGCGGAAAACATTATTTCAGGAGAAATTGTCGCACTGAAAATCTTTCCGGAACAAGGCGATCTGGCCGAACGCGAACTGCAGGCAGTCCGTCTGTTCCGGAAAATCGAACACCCGAATCTGATCCGGGTCCACCATGTAGGCAAAAATGGGCCTATGCTGTTTTACACGATGGACTGGTGCGAAAGTTCGCTCGAACAGCGGAAAGTCACGCCGGACGAACTGCTGGTGTTTGCCAGAAAACTGACCGGGGCACTCGCGGAACTGCATCAACACGGGCTGATTCACCGGGATATCAAGCCGGCCAATCTCTTATTCCGGAACGGAGAAATCGTGCTGGGAGACATCGGGCTGATCACGCGGCAGGAAAACGCCACGTTCGCCGGTTCACCGGGATTCATGGTTCCGGGGCAAAGCACCCCCGATGGATATTCGGACTGTTACGCACTGGCCAAAAGTCTTTACTGCGCACTCTCCCATCAGGCCCCCGACAGATTTCCTTATTATGATGGAACGCTTTCCCCGACAGCCTCGCTGCTGATGAGTGCAATTCTGGCGGTCTGTGCGGACAAACCGGAAATCCGGACTGCCGATAATCTGCTGAATTTTCTGAATGAACCGGCTGCAAACCGGAATAAAAAGCGGGGGTATTTCTCCCGGCTCCTGGTTGCATGTCTCGCCCTGATCCTGCTCGCCGGAGCCGGAACGTTCCTCCTGATGAAAATGAAAACGCCGAAAAGCACGAAAATAACCGGCACGGCATCGATTCCACAGGAAGCGCAACCATCGCAGCCGAAGCCGCAACCGCAAAAGCAGACTCCTCCGCGAGATCTGCCGAAAAGGAAACCGGAAAAAGAAATAAAAGAAAGCGGGGAGATCCTGGCTTTGCGCGGCTGGAACGAACAGAACCGGCAGCTTATCCCGCAACTTGTCAGCCCCGTCCAGAGATGTGAAATGGAATTTGAAATCGAATTCAACAACCGGAAAATCGATCTGCTGCAGCGAAGTCACCGCAGGGAAATTTCCGACCATGAGTTCTTTCTGGAAAACTGCCGTCTCGCCAGTCTGTGGCACACGGTCAAACAACTGCTGAGATCCGGGATCGATGCGGAAAAGCTGGATTTAGACTATGGCAAACTGAAAACGAAACTGGAAATCAAAGATCCGGAATTGTTCCGGCAATGGCAGCTGGCCGACCGGAAATGGCAAGTCCATAAGCTGGACTGCGTCAAAGAACTGTTGCGCCGGACCAGAGAAACCGGGCGGGATGCCGCGGACATTCTGCGTGAAATGGCGGAAAAAGATGCTGCCGTGCGTTTCTTCGGCATTGAACAGGAAAAGTATCTCGGGAAATATGACAAGGTCCGGTTCAGCGGGCGTCAGAATGCAAAACAGGAATGCGACGAAGCCATTGCAAAATATCTGCGATGCAGGAATGCGTTTCTGCAGGCCATGAACAAGGAATGAAGTTACAAGTCACAAGTTGCAAGTCACAAGTTGCAAGTCACAAGTTGCAAGTCACAAGTTGCAAGTTGCAAGTTGCAAGTTGCAAGTTGCAAGTCACAAGTTGCAAGTTACAAGGTGAAAGGTGCAAGACTTGGCTTCGCCGCGTGGTGATTTCGCGAACTGAAACGGAGGATACGGATAGAACGAAGGATACGGAGAACGCGGTAAAACTGCTGCACCACGAGATCCTGAAACTTGGAGCGAGCAAAGCGAGCGCCCTTCTCCCTTTTTTCAAAAAAATTTTCAAAAAAAATCTTTCAAACATTTGCAAAATCGCGCAAACTGTGTCATATTACTTCATCAGAAAGTCCAATAATATCTATTAAAGATATAATAGGGGAACTGCCGATGGCACAGGAAAAGACACGCAAACTTTTGTCAGCGGAACGGGAATCGCTGATCTGCCGCAGTTTGACTGCGGGGGTCAAGACCATTTCCGAACTCGGCAATGAACTGCATGTCTCCGAAGCCACCGTGCGCAGAGATCTGGAAACGCTGGAAAAACAAGGCGTCATCCGGAGGGTCTACGGCGGAGCCGAATTGCTGAGGAAACGTCACACCGAGCCGCTGTATGAAGAAAAAGCGTCCCTGCATGCGCCCGAAAAGGCCAGGATCGCCGAAACGGCCGTCAAATTTCTTCAGGAAGGCGACACGATCTTCCTCGACGGAGGCAGCACGGTGCTGGAAATGGCGCGGAGACTGCCGCCGATGCGCGACCTTACGGTGGTGACCAATTCCCTGATGGCCGCAGCCGATCTGATGGAAAAGAACTTCCATCTGATCCTGGTGGGCGGCGAATTCCGCAGTCTGAGCCGGACGCTGGTCGGCCCCCTCACCTCGAAAATACTGGAAAACCTGACCATTTCGAAGGCGTTTCTGGGAACGATCGGGCTGGAAGCGGAACGGGGGATCAGCACGACCGATCCGAACGAAGCGTACACCAAAGAACTGGTGATGAAGCGTTCCGATAAAGTCTTTCTGCTGGCGGACAGTTCGAAATTCGGGGTATCTTCCTTCGTATTCAGCGGCAATGCCGCGGATATCGATGCGGTGATCACCGATGAAGGCCTGCCGCCGGCGGCACGGAAACAATTGGAACAGCAGAACATAGAAGTCATTCTGACATAACCGAAAACCCATAAAAAAGCAAAGGAGAAAAAAATGGGCAATTTCATCAACGATTCCGGTCCGAATTTCAAAACCGGAGAAGTGAAACTGGATTCGATTCCGGTTTATCTGTACAACAAGGATTTCAAGAAAGAAGTCAAAGCCGGGAATCTGAAGAAAGATGAACTGGCTGAAATTTACGAATCCATGCTGGTGATCCGTGAATTTGAAGAAATGATCCTGAAGCTGAAAAACGGCGCGTATGAAAAATTGTCCGACTATGAATACCGCGGCCCGACCCACCTTTCGATCGGTCAGGAAGCCACCGCGGCGGGCGTTTGCTCCGCGCTGAAGATCACCGACGAAATCACCTCCACGCACCGCGGCCACGGCGACTCCATCGCCAAGGGTTTCCATGCGATCATGCGCATGAACGACGCCCAGCTGCGCGAACGCTGCCCGGAATATGCCGGCCTCTCCGGCAAAGAACTGCGCGATGCGGTCATGGAAGACCACATCTACCGGACCATCGCCGAACTGTTCGGTAAGGAAGCCGGTTACGGCAAAGGCCGCGGAGGCGGCATGCACATTGCGGACTTCCGCGTGGGTCACCTCGGCGCGAACGCGATCGTCGGCGGCGGCATTCCGATCGCCACGGGCGCAGCCATGACCACCCGTATCGACATCGACAAAGCCAAACAGGGCAAGGTCGTCTGCGCGTTCGCCGGCGACGGTGCCTATGCCAACGGCGTCGTGCTCGAATCCTTCAACTGGGCGTGCCAGAGCCAGTTCACCGATCCGGAACTCTCCAGCATCAACTTCGGTCTTCCGATCATCTACTGCCTGATCAACAACCATTACGGCATGACCGGCCGCGCCGACCGTGAAGTCTGCGGCGTTCATCCGCTGGTCCGCCGCGCCGCCGGGTTCTCCGACTGCAACATGCACGCGGAAGTCGTCAACGGCATGGATCCGCTGGCAGTCCGCGACGCGATCGAACGCGCCAAAGCACTCATCGCCAAGGGCAAAGGCCCGGTGATGCTTGAATTCAACACCTACCGTTATTACGGACACTCCCTCTCCGACCCGAGAACGGAATACCGCTCCAAAGACGAAGAAGCCCGCTGGAAAGAAGTCGATCCGGTTCCCTGCTTCCGCAAGAAACTGCTCGATGCCGGCGTGTTCTCCGAAAAAGAACTGGCCGCTCTGGAAAAGAAAGTTGCCGAACGCAACGAACGCGCCGCCCGCAAGGCTGCCGATTCCGAAGACCCGAAGGCCGAAGAAGTCATCAAGTACATGTATACCGACACCACCAGCGAAGTGGTTCCGGCTCCGTACAATCAGCTGATGGCCCGCGGTCCGCGTCCGGTGATGAAACGCGACGCCGAAGGCCGTATGACCTACAAGGCCGCCATCGAAGAAGCGATGGTCGAAGAAATGGAACGCGATGCCCGCGTGGTCTGCTACGGTGAAGACGTGGCGGATTACGGCAACGCTTTCAAACTGACCAAGGGCATGCTCGAATATTTCGGCCGCGCCCGCGTGTTCAACGCCCCGATCTCCGAAGCCGCCATCATCGGTACCGGCGTCGGCATGGCCATGACCGGCTATCGCCCCGTCGTCGAACTGATGTATATGGACTTCGCCCTGATGGCGTCCGACCAGATCTCCAACCAGGCAGCCAAGTGGCACTACATGACCGGCGCCTCCACCAAGGTCCCGATGGTCATCCGCTGCTCGGTCGGCGGCGGCAAAGGATACGGCGGACAGCACTCGCAGTCCCTCGAATCCATCTTCGCCCACATCCCCGGCACCTACGTGGTCTATCCGTCCAATGCGTATGATGCCAAGGGCCTCATGAAGACCGCGATCCGCGACGACAACCCGGTCGTGTTCGTCGAAGGCCAGCTGCTCTACAATGAAAAGGCAGTTGTTCCGGAAACCGATTACACGATCCCGTTCGGCCAGGCCAACATCGTCCGCGAAGGCGGCGACATCACGATCGTCTGCTGGGGCCCGGCGGTGAAAGATGCCATCAAGGCAGCCGACATGCTGGCCGCCGAAGGCGTCAACGCCGAAGTCATCGACGTCCGCACGCTGGTTCCGTTCGACTGGGAAACCGTGTTTGCCTCCGTCCGCAAGACCGGCAAGTGCATGGTGGTCAGCCAGTGCGTCGACATCGGCAGCTACACGGGCGAAATCGTTTCCAAGATCGTGGCGGAATGCTTCGATTCCCTCGATGCACCGGTGCTCAAGCTCGGCGCCAAGAACGGTATCGCTCCGCAGGCCCACTGCCTGGAAAAAGCCTTCCTGCCCAGCGCGGAAGACATGGTTGCCACGGCGAAACAAATCCTTTAATCAGAGGCAATTCTAATGGCTACAAAAGTACCCATCCCCAGACTCGGTCAGTCCGAGGAGACCGTCACGATCCAGTCGTGGAAGGTCAAAGAGGGCGATACCATCAAGAAGGGCGATGTGCTGTTCGACGTTGAAACAGACAAGTCCGTTCTGGATGTGGAATCGCAGTTCGAAGGCACGGTCCTGAAGATCCTGGTTCCGGCCGGCAAAGAAGTTCCGGTGCTGACGACCGGTCTGATCATCGGCGCACCCGGCGAAGACGTGTCCGCACTGGTTGCGGAAGCGGCGGCGGCCCCTGCTCCGGCAGCGGCTCCGGCTCCCGCCCCGAAAGCGGTTGCTCCGGCTCCGAAGGCCGCGGCCCCGAAAGCGGCAGCGCCTGCCCCGGCAGCGGCTCCGGCTCCTGCGGCGGCCCCTGCCCCGAAAGCGGCTGCACCTGCGGCTCCGGCCAAGAAGGCCGTTTCCCCGCGTGCCAAGGCTTTCGCCAAAGATTTCCTGATCGACATCAACAAGGTCCCCGGAACCGGCGGACAGGTTGGACGCGTCACGGAAAAAGACGTTCGCGACTATCTGGAATCTTCCGGCTACAATGCCAAGAAGATCACCCCGGTCGCCCTGAACGTGGCAAAGGAAGCCGGTCTGGAACTGCTCGCCCTGAACGGTTCCGGCGAAAGCGGACGTATCACGCTGGCGGACGTCAAAGAGGCTATCTATGAAAAGCCACAGACCATGTCCACCATGCGCAAAGTCATCGCCCGGAGACTGCATGAATCCAAACAGGTCATGCCGCACTTCTATGTGACGGTTTCGATCGACATGAGCGCGGTCAAAGCCAAACGCGCCGAGCTCAAGAAGCAGAACATTTCGATCAGTGTGAACGTGTTCATCGCCAAGGCGGTGGCGCTGGCGCTGGCCGAATTCCCGAACATCAACGCCGAGTGCATCGGCGACACGGTCGTCCATAAAGCCAAAGTCAATCTCGGCGTCGCTGTCAGCATTGACAACGGTCTGGTGGTCCCCGTGATCCGCAATGCCGACAAGAAGGCGATGGATGAACTCGCCGACGAGATCGCCGAACAGGCCGCCAAGGCCCGCGCCGGCAAACTCACCCCGGCCGACATGGCCGGCGGCTCCTTCACCATCTCCAACATGGGCATGATGAACGTGGAAAACTTCTGCGCGATCATCAACCCCGGCGAAGCGGGCATCCTGGCGGTTTCCTCCGCCGTCCCGACCCCCGTGGTTGACAAGGAAGGCAATATCGTCGTGCGCGACATGATGAAGATCACGCTCAGCGTGGACCACCGGATCGTCGATGGTTCCGAAGGCGCGAAATTCGTCAATGCAGTCAAGATGAAACTGGAAGATCCTGAACTCTGGAATTCCATGATCTAAACTGAGACTGCTTAAAGCCCAAAGCCTGCTGTGCCCGGAAACGGGTCCGGCAGGCTTTTTTTGTATGGTTTCCGGTGACCATAAAAAAGCCTGCTTTTTATTTGACGGTCATCACGCACAAATTTTAACGATTTTCAACCATTTAACTAATATCTGTTTGACGTCCGGGATATAGAAAAAGCATCATTGATGCGGAAAGGATGTCAAATGTTCGAAATGGTATTATTGGGAAACGGATCGGGAAAGAATACGGGGATCATGCTGCGGTCTATCCGCCATTCAGACGGAATGGTTCTTGAGGTGTTGTTCCGGTCGGGAACGGCACTCCCGCTGCGGGGGACCGAACTGTTGCTGAAACAGGGGAAACGAAAAGTGGAAGCGGTGGAGATCATCGCGAAAAATACGTCATTCGTCCGGATGAAAATAACCGCCCTGCCGAATTGACAGCTTCGGCAGGACGGTTCCGTTTTTTTCCGGGGCGGACCGCTTAGCGGTATTTCTCCCGGACCACGCCGTTGTCCTCGGGATTGGCTTTCCGTTCGGCCAGATCACGGAACAGCCGGATAATGTCGCGGATGCCTCCGGTCATGAACCAGACCGTAGAAATCACACCGACGATGACCGGGACGAGCAGAGCAGTAATGAAGTAACGGTATCCCCACCAGTTATCCGGCCACGGAGAAATCAGGTTCCAGATCACCACACTCAGGAACATCACAAGGAAGCTGTAAACGAAACTGTAGATGAACACACTCCAGGCGATGATCCGGTCGCCGCGGGTGTATTCCGGCGTGATGCCGATGATCTTGGTCACGAACGTGCCCCAGGTCCATTTCAGTTTTTCCTCGTTCTTATGCTCGATATTGTATTCGCCGCGGTGCAGCAGCTTGTCCAGATCATACGGCTTCCGGCAGGTCAGGAAGGAGCCGATGCAATAGGCCGCGATACTGAAGACCATCGCCAGGAAGAACAGTTCCGTAGAATTGATCGGGAATTTCACCGGGTTCATTTCCCAGCGGATATAGGGATTGAACGGCGAAGACACCGCATGAAGGAATTTGCCCAGCGGTTCGATCAGCCCGAGGGATTCCAGGAACGGATACAAATGGTCCGGCCAGTTCCGCTGGACCAGCACCCCGCCGCCGGAAATGATCATTCCCGTGAACAGCGAGCAGTAGGCGCCCGTGGTCGTCCCGAAACGGGTGTAGAGTCCGCCCAGCGTCACCGCTCCGGCTCCGCCCACCCAGATCGCAGACATGATCTGGCAATACAGGTTGATATAGTCCAGCTGGGAAAGGAAGATCGAACCGATGAAAAACATCGCGCAGACAAACAGCGTCAGTCCGCGGATCAGCCACAACTGCTGCTTGATCGTCAGCGGATTCTTGATGAACGGCATCACCACGTCCTGTGCCAGGGTCCGCGCCGAACTGAAGATGCGGCTGTCGTCGGTGGAAAGCATCAGCAGGACCGCCAGCAGACACATCAGTGCCAGGATCGGACCGGGCAGCATATACCGAAGCGTCACCGGAAGACGCATCTGATTGAACAGCGAAGTGAATTCCAGCGTGGCCGCGTTGCCTCTGGCTTTTTCCCATTTTCCCACAAAAACTTTCTGCGCCGCATTGATGAACGGAGTTTCCTGATTGCTCCGGATCGACTGCGGCGGGATTTCGGTGCTGAGCGGGATATTCCTCATTTCGGTCATGACTTTCTGACGGACATCGTCCGGATAATTTTTGTCCTCCATGATCTGTTCCGCCAGAGACAGACGGACCTGCCGGGCATCTTTGACGAAGCGCGGATTGTTCATCAGCGTGATCACCGACACCGCCAGCAAAAGCAGCATCAGGGTGGCGAACCCGTTGCGCCAGGTGCCCAGGATCCCGGCCATCTTGCCCTCATGAGCGGTTTTCGCCGCCGTATCGGATCCGCCGCCGCACCACACGCCGCGGTTCAGCACTGAGGAAAACAGCGTGACAACTACCGCGAACAAGTTGAAGTCGCGCAGTTCCTTCACATCAAACGGATTCAGGAAACTTTCCCCCGGCACCCGGTTGGAAAGCGTCGGGATAATGTCTCCGAACCAGGAAAACTTGATCAGGATAAACACCGTCAGCACCACGAAGATCGGATAACTGATGATCGCCTGCAAGGCGTCGGTCACCACCAGAGAGATCATGCCGCCGGACCAGATCACCAGCAGTGCGAAAAACAGCGTCAGCACGATCACCAGCGAAAAGGTCGGGATCTTCATCCCGAAGATCTCCAGAGTATTCGGCCACCCGAACATGTAAATGAAGAAACGTGCAGAGATTGCAGGCATGATCGTATTGGTCAGCATTTCAGAGAAAGTCCGCAGGAATGATGCAAAGATCCGGAACGATTTGCTGTAACGCCGTTCCAGATATTCCCCGATGGACATGGACCGTGTCTCACGGAAACGGTAGGCGAAAAATCCGGTCAGCGAGATCATCAGGGAAAGCGGCGTCACGATCGCGCCCCAGAATCCGTAGGCGAACCCGGCCTTGTAGTTGGCTTCCGCAAACGCGGCCAACGTGATCAGGCCCAGCGCGGATTCCAATCCCGCTACCGCGATCACATACCGCCCGCACACCCGTCCCGCGGCCAGAAAATCCACCACGTCGCGGATATATCTCCGCGCATAAAACGCCATCCCGATCACAAAGATGAACGGCACGATCACGATCAGCCAGTTATACCAGGCCATAACTCTCTCCTCCGTTTAAAAATTATTTATATTATAACTATTGTTTCGCAAAAAAACGTCTGGAAAATATTCGAATATATCACGATTTGGTTATTTTTCAACCTTGGAGAAATAATATTTTCTCTGAAACTGCTCTGTCAAATGAAATTCTTCTTTTTCGGTCCAGTATTTCAAATACCTTCCGGGATTGAGGTGAGGGAAATCGATCGAAAAATCTCGGTTCAATCGGAATCGGACAAGATCTCATCGAATGCCCGGCAGGGGGCGATCCGGAACAATCCGCAGCGGTTGAATTTGCTCCGGTCCGCCAGCAGATATTTCCGGCTGGCCAGCTCCAGCACTTTCATCAGCAGGCTCGCATGATACTCATGATTGGTAGTCACTTTGTCGTCGCCGACTCCGAATGCAGAAATGAATGCTTTGGAGATTTCCAGATATTCCAGTTCGCGCAAAGTGGCCTGTCCCAGAAAACAGTTGAGTTGAAGATCATAACTGCCCCCAAGTCCGATCCGGACGTAATGTGACGGGAATTTATGAAAATTCTGAATGATCATCACGGAATTGGTGACGATCGTCAGGTTCGAAAAAGAGGTTTTTTCCAGCAGCTGCGCCAGATAATGGACCGTGGTGGAGGAATCCAGAAAAAGAATATCGTTCTCCCCTACCCTGCTGAGCGCACGGAGCGCGATCGATTCTTTCTTGTCCCGGTTCCAGTTGATCCGTTCCTGAAAAGGCGAACCGGAAACGGCATTCCGCAGTGCAGCACGTTCCTGCAGCGCGATCCCTCCGTGCACCCGCTGGACCACATCGCGCGCCGCCAGTTCCGCAATATCCCGATACATCGTGGCTCCGGACACTTTGAAATGACTGGTCAATTCCTGTATTGAACAGTATTTTTTCTGTTTCAGATAATCCACGATCGCATAGGTACGCAAACTTTTCATTCAGAGATCCTCATTTCCATTCAAAACCTTCTTTATTATACTCCGGGATTTGTCAGAAATCAAATATGAAAAAGAGAGAAATTGATAAAAAATAAGAATTTCTCATTTTTTATTAAACAGATTTCAGAATTTCTCGTTTTCCTCTCTTGATTTGTTGTCAGCATCCGTTATATTGTTATTGAAACGGAAAAATATTGTCAGACAAGGTGGAACTATGAAACAATGCGATTTTGTCGGACTGGGCTTCTGCAGCAATGACTATCTGGCACTGCTGCCGGAGATCCCTATTGACAACAAAGTTCAGATGCTCGAACATCTGGTCCAAGGCGGCGGACCGGCTGCGACTTCGACCGTTGCCGCGGCCCGGCTGGGGCTGAGCACAGCTTTCATCGGCGTGATCGGCGACGATGAACCCGGGAAATGGATCCGGCGCGATTTCGAGGCGGAAAAAGTCGATACCCGGAATCTCGTGAGCCGACCCGGACGCACCTCCCCGATCGCGTACTGCTGGATCGACCAGCCGACCGGCAAACGCAGTGTCGCCTGGACCCGCGGCAATCTGGAAGAACTGGCACCGGAAGAAGTGGATCTTGATCTCATCCGGCAGGCAAAAATGCTCCACATCGACGGTCATCAGCCCAAAGCCGCCCTGGCTGCGGTCAAAGAAGCCCGCAAACACGGGGTGCTGGTGAATTTTGATGCGGGAACTCTCCGCGACGGCGTTCCTGAACTCCTGGGATATACGGATATCCTGATCGCTTCAGAATTTTTTGCGCGTCAATACTCCGGCGAGCAGGATTTGGAAAAAGCGCTGGTCAAACTTTCTGCGATCGGAGCTGCCGTGACCGGCATCACCATGGGCGAAGGCGGTTCCATGATGATGGATCATGGAAAAATCATCCGCTGCCCTGCATTCAAGATCAAACCGGTGGATACAACGGGGGCCGGAGATGTTTATCATGCCGCTTTCGGGGTGCGTTACCTGGAAACGCACGACCTTATGGAATGCATGAGATTTGCTTCGGCTGTCTCCGCCATCAAATGTCTTCAGCTCGGCGGCCGTGCAGGCATTCCGGACCGGGCGCAAGTCGACCGTTTTCTTGCGGAACATCGCTGAAAAACTTTTTTACATAGGAGGAATAAAAAATGGCAGAATTGCTCTTTCATCTCAAACCCGTTCAAGGCTACAACAATGTTTTCGAACTCGGCGACCGGGGCATGAAGCTGACCCGCTTCGGTGTGCTGCAGCTGAAAGCCGGAACTTCGTTTGCGGCTTCGACCGGAGAATTCGAAGTCGCGTTTGTTCTGCTGGGCGGCAAATGCGCCGTCAAAGGCAAAAATTTCGATTTTGCCGAAGTCGGCGGACGCAAAAATGTTTTTGACGGCAAGCCGCATACGGTCTATCTGCCCCGCCGGACGGATTATACCATCACGGCCCTGACCGATGTCGATATCGCGGTCAATGAATCCCCGGCCACCCGGGACACCGCGAAGCCGTCGGTGATCACGCCCGAAATGACCCGCACGATCACGATCGGACGCGACAACTTCACCCGCGCAGCCACCATCATGCTGGATGAGAAATTCGATTCCGAGCATTTTTACATCGGCGAAGGCATGATCCCTTCCGGCAACTGGTCCGGCTATCCTCCGCACAGACACGATGTGGACAATCCGCCGCAGGAAATCGACATGGAGGAAACCTATTTCTACCGTTTCGATCCCGCTCAGGGATTCGGGATCCAGAAAGTCTATCTGCCCGACGGCAGCATCGATGAAACCTACACGGTCAAAAACAATGACACCGTTGCCATTGCGCAGGGCTATCATCCCCTCTGCGGAGCACCCGGTTATCAGATGTATTACCTCTGGACCATGTGCGGTGCGGTCAACCGCGGACTGATTTCCAGCATGGATCCCGCACACAGCTGGGCAAAATGATGAAGACCGCGTCCGAACTCATTCTGCTGGGGATCGACTTCGGGTCGGGCGGCTGCAAAGTAACCGCCATCGACACGCAGGGAACGATTCTCGGCACCGCTTCGGTCGAGTATCCGACATACTACGAGCATCGCGGATGGTCCGAGCAGGAACCTTCCGACTGGTACAAGGCCATGTGCAAAGCACTGGTCAAACTGCGCGAAAAAGGCGTTGCACTCGACCGCACCGGAGCCGTTTCATTTGACGGCTCCACCCACAATGCGGTTTTGCTGGACGCCGCGATGAAGCCGCTCCGCCGCACCATCATGTGGACCGACCAGCGCAGCACGGAAGAATGCGCCGAGCTCAATGAAAAATACCGGGCACAGATCTTCAACACCGCCTATCAGATGCCGACTCCGACCTGGACGCTGCCGCAGATGATGTGGCTGAAAAAACATGAACCGGAAGTGCTGAAACGAACGAAACACGTCCTCTTCGTCAAGGATTACGTCCGTTATCAGGTCTGCGGGCATGCGGCAACCGATTACATCGAAGCCCAGGGGACATTGTTTTTCGACATGCACACCATGAACTGGTCGGATGAACTGGTTGCGCTTTCCGGGCTTGACCGCGCAGCGCTCCCGGAATTGATCCGGCCGACCGATCAGGTCGGAAAAGTCACGGCGCAGGCAGCTTCCGACATGGGGATACCCGCCGGGACTCCAGTGGTTTGCGGGACCTCCGATTCCGCGGTGGAAGATTATGGGGCCGGGGCGATCGAACCCGGAGACTGCATCGTAAAACTCGCCACCGCCGGAAATGTGAATGTCATGACCGCCAAGGCGCACCGTTATCCGACCACGCTCACCTATTCCCATGTGATCCCCGGCATGTGGTACACCGTCTCGGCCACCAATGCCGCGGCGCTCTGCCAGAGATGGTTCCGCGATCTCTTCTGCGGACTGGAAAAACTCGAAAGCGAGAAAACAGGGGTATCCGCCTTCGAACTGATGGGGCGCGAGGCGGAAAAGTCTCCCGCCGGAGCCAACGGACTCTTTTTCCATCCCTATCTGCAAGGCGAGCGGTCTCCTTACTGGGATCCGAATCTGCGCGGCAGTTTCACCGGGATGGCGATCAACTCCACGCGCGGCGATTTCAACCGCGCTCTGCTGGAAGGGGTGGCCTTTTCCCTGCTTGATTGCTACGGTCTGATCGAACAGATGGGACTGCCCGTCAAACGGATCTTCCTGATCGGCGGCGGAGCGAAAAGCCCTCTCTGGAGCGAAATCGTCTGCAATGTATTCGATCTGCCGGTGAAAATCTCCATCCCCGGCGATGCCTCGTTCGGTTCGGCCTTGCTGGCCGGGACCGGGACCGGAATTTTCCGGGACAGTGCCGAAGCGGTCCGGACGTGTTTGAAAATCGACCGCGAGATCCAGCCCGATCCCGCACTGGCCGGATTCTATAAGGAGCGCTTCGGGATTTATAAGAAAATTCACGATGCGCTGGCGCCCGTTTACGCTCAACGTTGAAAAAAATATCCAACTAACAAGGAGGAAATCTCAAAATGCTGGTTGCAAAAAACAGTTACATGTACGAAATGATTCGTACGGAATTGACCGACGCCATCGGTGCGGATTACGTCTGCACCTGCGATGACGATCGTCTCGGACACTCCATCGACTACTACTGGATCCCTGAAATGTGGCATGACCGCGGCATGGAAACGCCGAAGCCGGATTTCATCGTCCATCCCGGCAGCGCTGAAGATGTGGCCAAAATCATGAAAATCGCCAATCAGTATCACATTCCCGTGACCCCCTGGGGCGGCGGTTCCGGGTCGCAGGGCGGCGCACTTCCGGTCTACGAGGGCATCATCCTCGACATGAAGCGGATGAATAAAATCATCAAAATCGACAAAACCGCGCTCACCGTCACCTGCCAGACCGGCATCATC
>Ga0256405_10008167_pt1 | contig 15185 bp, 23 predicted proteins | sample RumenRJG_02DNA_FD_189096 | JGI IMG/M metagenome (GOLD analysis project Ga0256405, IMG submission 189096) | Bovine rumen microbial communities from Lethbridge, Alberta, Canada - RJG_02 | ecosystem: Host-associated > Mammals > Digestive system > Stomach > Rumen | place: Canada: Alberta... | reverse complement strand
ATACAAAGCGGTGCAATACATTACATCAATGCCCGAAGATGTGAAGGAGCTTGCAATGATGAAATGTTTACAGCTTGGATACACTCCTCTGATAAGACCGAATGATATGGAAGGGGGACGGGATGAGCAGAATTAAGGGTAGGTACGTTGCACAGATCGAAATTGACTTTGACATTAAACGTGTACCGGGAATGCTTTCACTGAATGAAATGACTGAGCGGTTGAAGAGTGGAGAATTCGCAAACGCAATCAGGGAAGAAATCGTAGATATTAGCGAGGGTGCAGTAACAATAACGCAACTGTATTCAGATTTGTATGAGGTGGATGACGATGGTACTGATTGAGAACATGGAAAAGCCGAAGGACTGTGAATCATGCCCGCTCTGTTATGACTGGGATTGCGTGTTAATTCCAGATGGCAACCAGAAGGATACTTTTGAAGAACAGTATGCGCTGTGTCCGCTGAAAGAGGTGCAAGGATGAGCGGCAGTCTTAAGCGCAGGGCAAAGCGGCAAGCGAAAAGAACCGGGAAAAGCGTGGCGGTATTTGCCGCCCCGCATCAGCCCGGAAAGATTGACAGGTACTATGAAAACATAACAAAGAAACATTCTTCCGGGATGGCTTTGTGTATGTACTACTTCTTCGGGATCAAGATGCATGACCTGTACGGTTTTGGGGCAAAACGGCTGTCAAGGCTGTTCAACGCCGTTGACGAAGCTATGTCAGGATTCAGCACAGGTGACTTTAATGCTGACACGCTGACGCAGGAACTGTATGAAAAAACCGGGATTGATTACAGGGGGTAAACATGACTGATCTGCAATCGCAGGAACTGCTGATGATAAGAGAAGCGGTGCAGGAGTGCTTGGTACTGCTCCGGGAAATCCGGGACGAACTGAAGGGATGGAACGAAGATGGCAAGTGAATTTCACCGCAATGCGGAAAGGTACTATGACCCCACAGCGGGGGCGGCGTTGGTAAATGTCGAAAAGGGGGAGCGCATGGATTGGAACGTGGGTGACATTATTACAGCAACAAGGCAGGGTAGCCCGGTGGAAAAGAAACTGTTGGTATTGGCGAATGACGGTTATGTCTTAACAGGACTGATCCTGTTTGCCCGGGAAATGTCAAACTGCATCCCGGTGATGTGCGGAACGCAGATGTACGCCAACCCCTACAGGCTTGACCATGTTTCATTCGGCACAAACGACATACAGCTTGTGCGGGTTGCAACCGAAGAAGAATTGACGGCGGCACAAGAAGCAGTCAAGACTGCGCTTGGCTTTGAATACTCCAACGATGACGATGCAGACCATGAGGATGATATCAGCGAATTGTCAGACCTTGCCGAAGCACAGGCGAAGGAACTAATCGAAGCGACAACACGGGCGGCTGTGTATCAGGAACTGTATGAAAACCTGCTTACGAGGTGTTTAAAGACCGCATGAAAACTCGACATAAAATAACAAGATTTTCAGTATGCCGACATGATAAAATTGTCTCAAACGGGGGGTAAAGATGTCACAGCGATGGTTACCAACACCGAACAGTAAGTATTACATCCCTAAAGAGACATTTTTGACGGCGGTGCATTTCTGCAAGCAGTACCCTTTGTGGCTTGCTGAACTGTCAACAGCACCGAACTCCAATAAAGGGGTGTCGTATGACAAGGATACGGTACAGACTTCCAACCTGTCCGACACAACAGCAGAAATGGCAGTGAAACGGGCTGAAATGTCCCGGAAGAAAGACCTTGTTGACCGTATCGCCGAAGAAGTGGGCGGCGAGACATACGGAAGGTGGATAGTTCAAGGTGTGTGCTTTGACTTCCCGTTCTACGTTCTGGAACAGAGGGGAATCCCTTGCGGCAAAGACCTGTATTACCAGATGCGGCGAAAATTCTATTATGAATTGTCAATGAGGATATAAATTGCCGTAATCACGGGATGTTTTTAGGTGATATTATGGCAACATGAAAGCACTGTGAGGATTCTTGCGGTGCTTTCTTTTGTTTCTCCCTTCCCGGCGGCACATCACCCTGCCGCCGTGGGTGAAACAGACCATGAAAGGGGGTGACCGTGTATGCCATGTAAATATGAATTATCTGACGAATACCGTGAATTAGCCTATGCGGTCATTGATGCCGTCCCGGAACTGTTGATGATAAAACAGGCTGACATTCGTGTGGGCTTTATCAAGTCATTCAGAGAGAAGCACGATGGCAGTAACCACGTTTTGGGGCAGTGTATCAAAGTCCCTGATATATACGCTGAACTGCTCTCATTAGACTTTCTGATTGTGATCTATGAGCCGAATGTGGTAGGGCTGACCACCAATCAGAAGAAGGTACTGCTGTGGCATGAACTGAAACACATCGGCATCCGTGATACAGACGGTGAACCGATGTACATAACCGTGCCGCACGACCGGGAAGAGTTCGACAGCATTATAAACCGTGTCGGAATGTATTGGTCTGAGCCGGGTGCAGATATCCCGGATATATTTACCGACAACGGCGGGGCGGTGATGACCCGTGAATGAGGGGAATCTGATACCCAACTCCGAACGTACCCCGGAAGAACGCAAAAAACTTGCTTCAAAGATGGGCAAGGCTTCGGCGGCGAAAAGACGCAAGCGAAAGGATATTGCCGAACTGATAGACCTGATCGGTCAAATGCCGCTGAACGAGATAGGTAAATGTACTTTGAAGCGTGGCGGCGTTGACCTCACGGGAATCGACCCCGGCGATACTACGATGGAATATTCCGCAGTTGCCGGGATGTACATAGCCGCACAGCGGGGAAACCCGAAAGCCTTTGAAGCACTGACGAAGTACAAAGCTCAAAAAGAAAAAGATCAGCTTGAAATTGAGAAATTGAAAGCGGAAATCGAAAAGCTGAAAGAGGGCTTACGGAATCAGGCAGACATCCCGGATGATGGTTTCTTAGATGCCATTAAGGGAACCGCAGAAAAGACATGGGGGAAGACAGATGTTTAAGTGGAAACCCCTGTCTGAAAGACAATTGATGCTGTTCAACTGGTGGCAACCTGACAGCCCGGTGAAGGATGCTGACGGGATCATAGCGGACGGTGCTATCCGTTCCGGGAAGACTGTTGCTATGGCATTGTCGTTCGTCATGTGGGCAATGTCCACGTTCAACGAGCAAAACTTCATCATGGCGGGCAAGACTGTCAAATCATTTGAGAGGAACGTCTTAACGCCTCTTAAAGCGATTTTACCGGGCAGGGGCTACAGTTTTACATGGAGAGCATCTGACAACCTCTTACGGGTCTGTAGAGGGTCTAAAACGAATGATTTCTACATCTTCGGCGGTAAGGACGAAGCGTCACAGAGCCTTGTACAAGGTATGACCGCCGCAGGTGCGTACTTCGATGAGGTCGCACTGATGCCTGAGTCGTTCGTGAACCAAGCAACCGGGCGTTGCTCCATTGAAGAGTCAAAGCTGTGGTTTAACTGCAACCCGGAGTCACCGCTTCACTGGTTTAAAGTGGGATGGATAGACAAGGCAAAGGAAAAGAATCTGCTGTTTCTCCATTTCACGATGGATGACAACACAAGCCTGTCAGAAGCGATCAAAGAAAGATACCGCAACATGTATAGTGGTGTCTTTTACCTGCGATTCATCAAAGGGCTGTGGGCGGTCGCTGAAGGGCTGATATACTCCATGTTCAACGAATCACACCTGTATGATGATGACACCCGTCCGATGGCGATGCTGAATACCTCAACACGCTATATCGGCGTTGACTACGGCACAACGAACCCATGCGTCTTTCTGGATATCCGGGATGACGGGCGGGATATATGGGTCGAGAACGAATGGCGGTGGGATTCAAAGAGCGATGAAGCACAACGGCTCCCCACGCCGAATAAAACAGACTCAGAGTATGCGGACGCAATGCAGGAATTCATGACGGATGATCCCGCACTGCAATGCATGATTATCGTTGACCCTTCTGCAAAGAGTTTCATTACGGAACTGCGGCAGAGGGGCTTTTATGTCCGTGAAGGTGACAACGATGTGTTGGACGGCATCCGGGTGGTGTCATCACTATTCACGCAGAACAAACTGCATATACACCGCAGATGTGAAGGATTAATCCGTGAACTGCGGTCATATGTGTGGGATGCGAAAGCCGCAGAACGTGGAGAGGAAAAGCCCGTAAAGATGCAAGACCACGGTTGCGATGGGTTACGCTACTTTACAAATACAGTGTTGCCAGATTGGAGAGTGAGCGCATGAGCAGACGAAAAAAGAATAAAACACCGACAACGGATGCGTTCAGCAATCCTGCCGCCCGGCTTGGCTTCGGCACGTTCGACCTGATGCAGGGAACGCAGTACACACCCACACGGATGACGCAGAACTATGAACTGCTGACGACCCTTTACCGGGAGAATTGGGTCGTGCAGAACATCGTTGCGCTTGTGCCTGATGATGTCACCCGAAAGTGGTACGAACTGAAGACAAGCGTCAACCCGGAATATCTGGACAAGTGGAACAGGCTTGAACGAAAGACCCACCTGCGGGAATCCATCAAACGGGGAATGTACTGGGCAAGGCTGTACGGAGGTGCGGCGGGGGTCATCATGATAAAGGGTCAGGATGATATGAGCAAGCCGCTTGACATGGACATGGTCACGCCCGATTCCTTCCAAGGGCTTTTGATCCTTGACAGATGGACGGGTGTATATCCTTCCACCTCAATCGTTACAGACCCGGATGACGCTGACTTCGGCTTGCCCGACTATTACACCATCCGTGATGAGGAACGGGGCTACATGGTGGCAAACGTACACCACAGCAGAATCATACGCTTCATCGGCAGGGAACTGCCGTGGCTTGAGCAGGTGACAGAACTGTATTGGGGTGAATCGGAAGTCGAAGCCATTTATCAGGATTTGGTCAGACATGACAACGTGGCGGCGAACATGGCTTCGTTGACCTTCCGGGCGAATGTCACATACATGGAGACAGACGGGCTTGACCAACTTCTTGGCACAGCCAACACGGAAATGCAACGGCGTTTCTGGAATGTGATGGCGGCGCAGTCCATCATGGAATCCAACTTCGGCACACGCATCGTGAATAAGGGCGATGTGATGCATCAGCAGTCATACAGCTTTGCGGGTCTTGCTGATGTGTATGACCGCATGATGATGGATGTCAGCGGAGCGGCACGAATCCCGGTAACAAAGCTGTTCGGCAGAAGCCCGGCAGGGATGAACGCAACCGGGGAAAGCGACCTGAAGAACTATTACGATTTCATTGACACGATCAGAGACACTTCCTTCCGGGGCATCATAGAACGGCTCCTGCCGTTGCTTGCGCTGTCCGCATGGGGACAGATTCCCGATGACCTTGACATTGACTTTGCGCCGATGGATACGCCCACAGCCGCAGAGAACGCCGATGTCATTCAGAAGCGCACCAATGCGGTGGTACAGGCTTATCAGGCAGACCTGCTTGACCAGAAAACTGCCCGCATGGAACTGCAAGCGATGGAAGAAGAAACGGGTGCATTTACTACCATCCCGGACGAACTGATAGAACAGGGCGAAGGGGTGACGGCTACTTCTTCACAGCAGATGCTTGACCCTATGGCGGGACTGTTCAATACACCCGTTACAAGCCCGCCAGAAGCCCCTACAAGCCCCGAAACGGCTGAAGGTGTATAAATGCCCCCGGTCATCGTACCGCCGTCAGAAAACGGCGCAGAAGCGTATCTGCTTGCGTTGTTTCGGCAGACGGAACTGAAGCTGATCCGGGAGATAGCCCGCAAGCGGGGGCAGGGGTATGTGGATTATGCCGAGGTTGCCGCCCTTGCACGGGTACGCAAGACCATTGAGCGAATGAAGGGTGATGCGGGAAAGTATGTACCACTGATGATAGAACACGAATTCTATCAGGGTGCAGAAGCGGTCGCAGGTTATGCCGCCGCACAGGCGTTGATTAATCCTGCACGGTCACGGGCTGTCGAGATACTGGTCGACAACCTTCTGGGTCAAGTGGATGAAATGGCTGAGACAGCTTACCAGTCAACGGCATCAAAGCTGTTCCTTGTTGGGCGGCTTGAGTCTGACCCCTTCCGGGATACGGTCATAGAAAAGGCGGCTGAATCCCTTGCGGAAGGGCGTGGGTCACTGAGCAAAACAGAAGAGATCATACGGGCTGTACAGGAGCAAGGCATCACCGCTTTCGTGGACAAGGCAGGACATGAATGGAGTCTTTCAAGCTATGGCAACATGGCTGTGCGTACAACGGTGCGACAGGCGCAGGTGGCGGCTGTTTTAACGGAAGATGACCACGATTTGGTAAAGATTATTAATTCTTCCGTTCCGTGCCGTATATGCGGCGCATACGGCGGCAGGGTGTACAGCAAGAGCGGAACATCACCCTTCTACCCGCCGTTGACTGCGGCTTTTGGGAAAATAGATCCTGCGGGTGCTGACAGTCTTACCAATTCGTTCCTTAACTTGCATCCTAACTGCTTATGTAGCATAGTTTTGTGGACGGAAAAGGGGAAGACACCGAAGGAAATCGAACGGATGCGGGAGTTTAGCGACCCGAATAAAAGACCGTTCGACATCGACCAAAGAACAAAGCGGCAGAAACGAGAGTACGAACAGAAGGAACGGAACCGGGCAGAATACCGGGCAAACGTGAAGCAGTTTGAAAAGTACATGGGCGCAGGTATCCCCGGATTCCCACGAACATTCCAAACCTTTGAGAAGCATAAAAAGCTGAATGATGATACATACCGTTCATGGCTTAAGGCGTTCAGAGAGAGAGGAAAACAATGATAACTTATTACGGTTATACGATAAGCCCCAACCAGTTAGAAACTGGCGAGGGCTTTTTGATTTGCAGAAATGTCCCGATAGCCCGCACAGGCACTCAGGATTATTTAGGGACTGAAGTGGGCAAAGATACACAGGATGTGGTCACGGTCAACCGCCCGGAAGAAGAAGTGTTTGACCCTGCGGCTATGGCATCTTTTGAGGGAAAGCCTTTCACGGATGACCACCCGCCCGTCATGCTCACGCCCGACAACGTCAGCGCATACGAAAAGGGTCATGTGCAGAACGTGCGGCGTGGCACAGGGGAATTCAAGGATTTCCTGATCGCTGACATCCACGTTCACGATGCCGCCACCATTCAGGCTATTCGTGACGGCAAGCGGCAGATTTCCTGCGGCTACGAAGTGGAATACGAAGAAGCCGAGGACGGAACGCTGACGCAGAGAAAAATCAGAGGCAACCATGTTGCGCTTGTCCCCGAAGGAAGAGCCGGGGACAAAGCCGCAATCATGGACTCAAATACAACACAGGCGGCAGAACCGCCAGAAAGGAACTGTAAACCCATGAGCAAAAGAGCAAGTTTTCTCAGTCTTTTCGGTCTGGCGGCGAACGGCAAATCTGAAGAGGAAATCCGAAGGATCGCACAGGATGCCGCAATCATGATGGATGAGGACACCGCCCCGGAGCATGAACCCGAAGGCGAACCCATCCCGGAAGAGGACGCAAAGCCCGCTCCTGCGATTGACGCAGACGCACTCGCAAAGGCGATTGCTGATGCTGTCATCGCCGCACTCGCACCGCAGAAGGAACAGCCCGAAGCTGATCCCGAAGAGGACAAAGATCCTCTGGACGTTGCGCTTGAGACTATCGGCAAGGAAATCAAGGGCGAAGAACCCGCCGCCGATGAGGAACCCGCAACGGAACCCGGCGCAGAGGACGAGGGCATCGCAGAGCAGGAAGAGGCGCACGTTGTCCCGGCTGAAGAGATGGACGAAGCAGAGGAAGAAAAGGCAGAGGATGGATGTGCAACCGATGCAATGGATGCACAGACTGCCAAGAGCCTTATCCTTTCCATGCGTTCCTCTATCGCCGCTATCACGGACGAAGCACAGCGCAAGGCGGTCACGGATGCCCTGCTGTCTGCTGTGAAGCGTCCTGCGGCTGTGTCTGATGCGGCAAAGATCGCACAGGCGGCGGCAAAGAACGCCGCACAGAAGGGCAAGTCCCCGGCAACTGACATCGAAGCCATTCAGGCTCTGTACGATGCCAGAAATCCCCACCTCAACAAGAAAGGAGAATAAACAACCATGACTAATCAGGTTATCGGAAAATCTATGTTCCACGGCTATGCGGGTTCTTACTCCCGTCAGCCTGACACTATTATTGATACTCACCCGGCAGGTGGCGCAATCGCTTTCGGCGCAGGTGTTGTTTACGGATCGAACGGCGTTGTCCGCACTGCGGCAACTGGTGACACTGCGGCGGCTTTCGTTGGCGTTGCTGTCCGTGAGGTCAAGAGCGCAACCAACTACCTGAACCAGAATGAGGGTTCTTACGTCCAGTATGATGCTGTCCCGGTCATCAAGAGGGGCTGTGTCAATGTCCTCTGCACCAACGGCACTCCCGCACTTGACGGTGATGTGTACCTGAGAATCACCGCAAACGCAAGCAAGCCCAACAGCCCGGTCGGCGGCTTTGAAGCGGCGGCTGATTCCACCAACAGCGTGAAGCTGACCAACGTCAAGTGGAAGGGTGCGGCTGATGCCAACGGCGTTGCGGAAATCCGCATCCTTGAGACCCTTCACGCATAATCTGAAAGAGAGGAGAAAACATCATGGCAAAATTCCAGAACGTGGGAACTTTTGATTTAAACACGATGCAGGGCGGCTCTAAGCCCTTCGCTATGGATGCGGCAGGGATCGCATCTGGACAGGCATTCCTGACTTCCGAACTGGAGAAGAGGGATATGCTCGTCCGCACCCCGCTTACTTCCTTCACCTACACCCGTGACATTCCGATCCGTGTCGGCGGCGGTTGGGCTGAATATGTGAGCGCAATGAATGTCGGCTACGGTATCACCGGGGGTTCTGGTGACAACCTGATCCAGTCCGCAAGCACTGACGGCATCCCGCTGATTCAGGCGAACTTCGGCAAGGATTTATGGAAGACCCATGTTATCAGCGCAGGAACCCGCATCTTCTGGGTGGATATGCAGAGAGGGAATGTCACGGGCAGAAACCTCGATCAGCTTCTCCGTGACGGTCTGCGTATGACCTACGACAAGCACATGGACGAAAACACCTATGTTGGCTTCGCCCGGTACGGCACGACAGGTCTGGTGAACAATGCGAACGTCAGCATCACTTCTGCAACGGGCAACTTCACTGCCATTACCCCGGATCAGATTCTGGGAGACATCAACACCGCTATCCTGACCGCATGGGCGGCGGCGGGCTATGATCTGGATGCCATCCCGAACCACATCATCATGCCTTATGAGCAGTTCAACTACATCGCCACCACCCGGATCGGTCAGCTTGCCGAAAAGACCATTCTCACGTTCCTGCTTGAGAACAACGTGGCGAAGCAGAACGGCGTTGACCTGTTTATCGGTGCTACTGCGTGGTGTGACGGCGCAGGTGCGGGCGGTGCTGACAGAATGGTGGTGTACTGCAACAAGGAACGGTACATCGCTATGGACGAACTCGTCCCGCTGACCAGAGCCATGACCACCCCGAACGCAGAGCGGTTCTCCTATGACACCGCTTATGCGGGCAACGTGTCTGAGGTTGAGGTCTTCTATACTCAGCCGATCATCTACGTTGACGGCATCTAAACCAACCACAGCGGCGGCGGGGAAACCTGCCGCCTGTTTATAAGGGGGAAACAGAATGTTTATCGTAAGCAAAAAGAATTTCATCTTCAGGCTCCCGGACGGCACGTTTTACAAGGTGGCAAAGGACTACATGGGTGAAGCCCCGGATTATCTTGCTGAACTGCCGCTGTTCAAACTGGCGGTGAAGGGCGGGGACATTATGACCCCGGCAACCACTGCGGAGAAGGACATCTACAAGGCAGAAGAGAAAGCCGCAGAAGCCGCTTTAAACGCCGATATTCGCCCGGATGCGCCGAAGGTGGATAAATCCACGACCGAAGCGGCAAAACCCGTTAAACGGGCTTCTAAGCGGGTCAAATCGTAAAATAAAAGGGGGAGCGGCTATGTATCCGATTAACGGGATACCGATGAATCCTATGATCCCGCTTTTTGAGGGAGTAAAACGGACAGCGGCAAACATTGCCGCACCCGGCGAGAGGGGAACGTACACCATTGAACAGTTTCAGGCAGACTTCCCGGAGTTCTACACGAAAAGCGGGGATGTTTACACGCCCATGCTACCAACTGCGACTCTTGAGCGGTTCTTGGAATCCTGCAACAACACGATTCTTCCGAGCAGATGGGGCAGTGATTGGGAGACTGCGGCGGGTCTGTTCATGGCGCACCTGTGTGCGCTGAGATTGCAGACCTATGCGGACGGTTCAACCCCTGCGGCTGTGGCGGCAAACTCTGGGAATGTCGGCACTGTAAAGACTGCGACTCTTGGTGATACATCCTTAAGCTATGACAACACTGCGACCAATGCGGGGACGGAAAAGTGGGGAACATGGAACCTCACCCGGTACGGTTCTCAGCTTGCCACGATGGCACGGATGATCGGTATCGCCGGGATGTACGCCATTTAAGGGGGTGCAGGGATGTACATGATGGCATCATGGTATACCGACCTTATGGACATCTACAGGGTGGGCAATACCGTAACGGACGGCATCACCACGCAGGATTTATCCCTCATTGCATCAGGTGTTCCGTGTCGAGTCTACAGCAATCAGACCAACAACTGGAACGGCAGAGCGACAGAGGCAACGATCCGGGCAGATGAAAAGCTGTCCTGCGACATCAATACGGATGTGCGGGAAGGTGACACGCTGTATATCACACGGGGCGGCGCACTTGGCAGAGGTCTTGAACCCGTGCGCTATATCGCTTCAAAGCCCGTGGCATACTTCGACCCCGTGGGTGGAGCAATGACGGGGCTTGAGCATTTGCAGGTCGGGCTACACGCTGACAACATAGCGGGGTGATGATATGGCAGGATTCGGGGCTGAGACAAGGCGGTATTTGAAGCGGTTGCAGAAAGCGGGCGCAAAAGTCCGGGAGATCATAATTGAAGCCGCTGAAGTGGCTACAGTGGCGGCGGTTGAGACTGCAACAGAACATACACCCCCGAACGGCGGCGCACCCATCAGGGGCGTGAACACCCGGACGGGGGAAATGTCGCAGTCATGGGCTACTGATAGCCAAACCACGCCGACTGTATCCGGGGAAACCATCACCACAATGCTTTGCAACAACAAGCAGTATGCGTCCTATGTCAATGACGGTCACCGCATGGACAAGCACTTCACCACCCATGTGGCTATTGAAAACGGGATGCTCGTTGGAAAACCTGATGGCACGGGCGGTCTGATGGTAGGCACGAAAACAAGCTATATTCCCGGTCTGTACATGACGGAAAAAGCAACGGGCAAGTATAAGACCACTATGCGGTATATGCTACAGGACGCAGTGAGAAGGGCGATGAGCGAATGACCTATACAGTTAGAGGATTGATAAACAGCATAGCGTCACAGCTTGTCGGGGCTTTCCCGGATGTGCCTGTGTACGACTCACCCACACAGCAGGGGACAACATACCCCTGCTTTTTCGTGTTCCTGATGCCCTCTTCCATCACCGACCAGATAGACGGGTGGGACAAGCGTGACACCGCATTTGATATCGTATTCGTACAGGCAAGGAATACGCCGAACGCATATGCACAGATTCACGGCGTAGCGGATGACCTTGATGTGCTGATGGATACCGTTATTTATACGGCAGATGGCGAAAGCGTTCCGCTTCACACCCACGAAAGGGAATGGAGCATTGAGGATCAGGAATTGCACTATAAACTGCACATTAAACAGCGGGTTGCAAAAGCTGTACAGCATATCCCCATGCAGGAAGAGGAGACAAATGTCGAAACCAAAGAACCCTGAAGCCGTTTACCAGACGGAACGGCTCCTGAAGTCGAAAGCCCTTGCGGGCTATCAGCAGGACTTCGCAAGGGTCATTCTTGTGAAGCCCTTTTACACCATTACAGAAGCAAGGGCGGCACTGGATGCCGTTCTGAAGAAAGGAGAATGATCTATGGCAGGTGGAACATGGGTCGGACAGTCAAAAGTCCTTCCGGGCGTTTACATCAATGTCAAGTCACAGCCCAACGTGACGGCTAACGTGGGAGATAAGGGCATCGTAGCCATTGCAAAAGCCCTTTCGTGGGGCGCACCCGGTGAGGTTGTGGTAATCACCCCCGGGCAGGATGTCACGCCCTTTGTCGGCTATAACATCAGCACCACACAGGCGCAGTTCCTGCGGGAGATGATGAGGGGAACGGATACCACTTCCTGCCCCACTCAGATTCTGCTGTACAGATACGCAGGAACAGGCGGCGTACAGGCTACGGCTACCATCGGCGATCTCACTGTAACTGCCCTGTATGAAGGGACAAGGGGCAATGACATCACTGTGGCTGTCATCGCTGACCCGGACGCAGAGGGCGTGTTCGAGGTTCAGACCATCGTGGACGGTGCTGTGGTCGATATCCAGACAGGTTCCGTTATCGGTGACCTTGCGAACAACAACTGGATCACGTTCAGCGGAACTGCGGACACTGCTCTTTCTGCAACTGCGGGAACTGCACTGACAGGCGGCGTTGACCCCACCACTTCGGCGGCAGATGATGCGGCTTTCCTTACGGCTATCGAACCGTATACGTTCGACATTCTGGCGTATGACGGTTCTGACTCGACCGTGGTGGACGCTTATGTGGCGTTCATTAAGCGCATGAATGATTCTGTCGGGCGCAAGTGTCAGCTTGTCGTGGGCAACTTCACCGGGATCAACAGCAAGTATGTTATCTCCGCTTACAACGGCGTTAACCTTGCGGACGGTTCCACACTGGATGACAAACAGGCGGTGTGGTGGCTTGCGGGTGCTGAAGCGGGTGCGCTGTACTATCAGTCCTTGACTTATGCACAGTATCCCACGGCTGTGTCAGCTAATCCGAAGCTGACGGATGACCAGACTGCGGCGGCGATTGCGGCAGGTCAGATCGCTTTTATTGATGACTTCGGCATCGTGAAAATCTGCTCTGATATCGACACCAAGACCACGGTCACCCCGACCGAAGGTGCTGAGTTCAAGAAGAACCGTGTGATGCGTGTCATCATGCAGTTCTGCAATGATACCTATGAGCATTTCGCAACGTACTTCATCGGCAAGGTGGACAACAATGATGACGGACGGGCATTGCTCCGGGCGTGGATCATTGGCTATCTCAACGAGATGATGGCTAACAACGGCATCCAGAATTTCACCGCCGAGGATGTGGAAGTCCTTCCGGGCAACGACATTGACGCAGTGGTCATCAATGTTGCTATTCAGCCGATTGACGCAGTAGAAAAAATATACGTAGCTGTAACCGTCAGCGTTACCGTGAACGCATAAGAAAGGGGGGCTTGATACATGGCTTTTTTACTTGAGCGTGACGCCTTAAACGGCAAGTCCGGGAAAGCGTTTGTGACCGTCAACGGCAGGAATCAGGAGATTTTCAGCCTGAAGAAGTTCCAGTCTGACGCAGAATTTCAGGAATCTGATTTTAAGGTGGTTGGCACGACCCTTGTTCAGAAAAAGACCACAGGCGTGACCCTTACGGGTTCCATGACCATCTATTACGGAACGCCGCTCTTCATCGAAATGCTTCAGACCTATCTGAAGACCGGGAGGCTCCCGTACTTCACGATTCAGGTGACAAACGATGATCCGAGCGCATCTGTCGGGGTGCAGACCGTTGCGCTGTATAACTGCAAACTGAGCAAAGTCCCGGTATCCATGTTGGACGCAGATTCAGAGTGGCTTGAGGAAGAGGTTTCCTTCTCCTACACCAATCTGGAAGTCCTTAATGCTTTCCACAACCCGGACACTCTTGGTAACTAACTGACACGGCGGGGGCTTCGGCTCCCGCATTTTTTTGAATAAGGGGGAAACAGATGGGCGTTTTAAGTGCTTTTTTACATCCTGTAGAAGTGGACGAAACCAAGAAGGTTATTGTCTCAAAGAGGTTTCTTGATGAGGACGGCAACCCCGTTCCGTTTGAGATCAAGCCCATGTCTCAGGAAGAGAATCAGCGGCTGACAAAAAAGTACACGAAGGGCAAGTATGTGAACGGCAACAAGGTGGATGTCTTCGACAGCAAGGCATACACGGACGCAATGATCGTTGCCTGTACCGTTCAGCCCGATTTCGCTGATTCCGAGATGTGCAAGGCATACGGGTGCATCGACCCCGAAGCAGTTCCGGCAAGGATGCTCCGGGCGGGCGAATACACCGCACTTGTGCAGGAGATCATGCAGTTCAACGGCTTCGACCCGGATTCCAAACTCAAGGAAGAGGAAGAAGCAAAAAACTGATCGAGGGTGACAACCTCACGACAGACTGTGCGCTTGCTTACTATATGTTCGTAAACCACGGAACGCCGCCGAGTGTTGTTGCCGATATGTCAGACCGTGAAATCACCCTTTGTTGGCAGATGGCAATGAAGGAAATGAAGAAGCGAAAGGAGAGGTGACATGGCAGGAATTCGTGAAGTCTATGAACTGGTAGACCGTGCCACAGCACCACTCAGGGATATTGAAAAAGCAATGGGGGGCGTGGTCAACCAGACCGTGAACCTCAATATTACGCTGAACGAAAACACACAGGCGCAGAGGGTCGTTGAGCAGTCCATACGACAGACGGACACAGCCGCAAAGCTATTGACCGGGACTATCGGAAAACTCGTTGCGGCTTTTGGTGGGCTGACGCTTATCAAGAAAGCGATTGACCTGTCTGATGAACTGACCATGACACAGGCACGGCTGAACAACATCAATGACGGGCTACAGACCACAGCGGAACTGCAAAACCTTATCTATCAGGCGGCACAGCGTTCCCGTGGTTCGTATATCGGGATGATGCAGACCGTTGCGAGTTTGAAAGCGCAGACGGGTGATACCTTCTCAAGCGTGAAAGAAGCGGTCGCATTTACCGAATTGCTGAACAAACAGTTCAAGATTGCGGGTGCTGATGCCACTGCAATATCTTCCACCATGTACAACCTGACTCAGGCACTCTCCACGGGCGTTCTGCGTGGGCAGGATTTGAATATCGTCATGTCCAATGCCCCGCAGATCGCCCAAAGGATAGCCCGTCACATGGGTGTCAGTG
>Ga0256405_10008165_pt1 | contig 15186 bp, 14 predicted proteins | sample RumenRJG_02DNA_FD_189096 | JGI IMG/M metagenome (GOLD analysis project Ga0256405, IMG submission 189096) | Bovine rumen microbial communities from Lethbridge, Alberta, Canada - RJG_02 | ecosystem: Host-associated > Mammals > Digestive system > Stomach > Rumen | place: Canada: Alberta... | reverse complement strand
AAAAATTGCTACCGTTCAAGCGAAGCGCATTTTGCAACTTTTTCGATGCTTAATTTAAGATAAAAATTTCGTTTAGGAAAACATCTCCCGTGGAGTGTTGGCACTGCCCCTAGCGGCGGCGAAGAGTTGCTTCGAATGAGGCTCCGCTAACCTGCAAACTGTAATTTCACATCTCCTTCTCAAAGGTAAAGCTGCCATGGGAAAAGCCAATATTGACCGTATCGCCTTCCTGCACTTCCCCCTTGATGATTTCCTTGGACAGTGCTGTTTCCACCGTATGAACCAACAACCGGCGCAGCGGTCTTGCCCCAAAATTTGGATCGAAACCTTGCTCAGCCAAAGCGTTAAGTGCCTCCTCATTCCATCCCAGGGTAATCTTGACCTGTTTCTGAAGACGCTCACCCAATTTCTGCAGAAGAATTGCCGCAATGTTCTTGACCTGCTGTTTTTCCAGTGCCTTGAACACGATAATGTCATCCACACGATTCAGGAACTCTGGCCGGAAATATTCTTTCAGGATATCGCCCACAGCTTCCTTCGCCGCTTCATAATCCTTGTTCAGGATTTCCTGTGAACCAAGATTGCTCGTCATAATGATAACGGTGTTCTTGAAGTTAACCACGCGCCCCTTGCCATCCGTCAAACGGCCATCATCGAGAATCTGCAGCAGCACATTGAACACATCGCGATGTGCCTTTTCAATCTCATCCAGCAGGATGACACTATAGGGACGACGGCGTACGGCCTCGGTAAGCTGGCCCCCCTCATCGTAGCCCACATATCCCGGGGGAGCACCAATCAAGCGAGATACGCTGTGTTTTTCCATATATTCACTCATATCGATGCGAATCATACTGCGCTCATCGTCAAACAGCGACTCAGCCAGCGTCTTGGCGAGCTCGGTCTTGCCGACACCAGTCGGTCCCAGGAAAATAAATGAACCAATCGGACGATTGGGGTCCTTGATGCCCGCACGCGCTCGTAGAATAGCCTCACTGACGGCCTTTACCGCCTCATCCTGGCCAACCACCCGCGTATGCAGACCTTCTTCGAGATGAATCAATTTTTCGCGCTCACCCGTCATCATCTTGGCGACAGGAATCCCTGTCCACCGGCTGACGACCTTGGCAATATCTTCCTCACCGACTTCCTCCTTGAGCAGCTGCTCATCCTTGGACTTAGCTGCGATGATATTCTCCTCATCAGCCAGTTTTTTCTGCAGTTCTGGCAGTTTGCCATATTTGAGCTCTGACAGGCGGTTAAGGTCATACGATCGTTCCGCTGCTTCCATCTGACTATTTACTTCATCGATTTCCTTTTTGATTGCGCGAACTCGCAAGATGGCCTGCTTTTCTCCCTCCCATTTGGACTTTAAGGTCTCCTCCTGCTGCATGAGTTCTGCTTTTTCAGCCGCCATGCTGTCGAGCTTCTCTTTCGAAGCCGCATCGTTCTCTTTCTTTAGCGCCTGCTCTTCAATCTCCAACTGCATAATTTTACGACGGATTTCATCCAGTGGGGCCGGCATCGACTCAATCTCCGTGCGAAGTTTTGCAGCAGCCTCATCGACCAAATCAATAGCCTTATCCGGCAGGAAACGATCCGAAATATAGCGATCCGAAAGAACTGCCGCCGAAACCAACGCAGCATCACGAATCCTTACCCCATGATGAACCTCATAGCGTTCCTTGAGGCCACGCAAAATGGAAATCGTATCTTCCACCGTTGGTTCTCCCACCATTACAGGCTGGAAGCGGCGTTCCAACGCCGAATCCTTTTCAATATATTTGCGGTACTCATTGAGCGTCGTCGCGCCAATACAGCGAAGCTCCCCACGAGCCATCATCGGCTTCAAGAGGTTTCCGGCATCCATAGCGCCTTCACCAGCACCTGCCCCCACCACAGTGTGGACCTCATCGATAAAAAGTAAAATCTGTCCATCCGATTTGACGATTTCTCCCAGAACTGCCTTCAAGCGTTCCTCAAATTCGCCACGGAATTTTGCACCAGCAATGAGCGCTCCCATATCGAGGGAATACAGAGTCTTATTCTTCAAAGATTCCGGCACATCACCAGCTACGATGCGGCGTGCCAACCCCTCGACAATTGCCGTTTTGCCGACGCCCGGTTCACCAATCAACACGGGGTTGTTCTTGGTACGGCGGGACAGGATTTCTATGGTCCGGCGAATCTCCTCATCACGGCCAATAACCGGATCGAGTTTTCCATGACGTGCTGCCTCGGTAAGGTCGCGCCCATATTTCTCCAAAGATTTGTATCCTTCCTCCGGATTTTCATTGGTGACATTCTGTTTGCGGTTCTTCTTAATAGAACTTTGGATGCCGCTCTTCGTTAATTTGAATTCCTTGCAAACCTCCTGAACGGCATCACTGCCATCCGTCACAATGGCCAGCAGCAAATGTTCTGTAGAAACATAGTCATCCTTCATGGCCCCCGCCAAAGCTTCTGCCCGTCCCAGGACACGAACCATATCCATGCCCATTCCTAAGCGATCCGAACCTTTAACGCTTGGTATCTTATTCAATATTTGTTCCAGTGATGCCTTGAGCATCGGCAAATCCGTTTGGCAATCCTCAAAAATCGTTGCAAGTAAACCTTCCGGTTCCTTGGCTAATGCCAGCAATACATGTGCCGAAGTAATTTCCTGCTGATAGCGCATCGCTGCCAGCTGTTGCGCCGACTGCAAGGCCGCCATAGTTTTCGTCGTGTATTTTTCCTGACCCATATCTATACCCTCCGTTATCTTATCCGCATTCTAAACGGTTCCGTTTCTAATTCTTATTATACCGCAGAAAGTCAAAAAGTCAAATATTATTTTGACTTTTTGACTTTACGACTATTAATTCAAATTTAACGATATTTAGCTTTTTTGAGGATGCCCAACTCAATACAAAACTGATATAATCAATAACGTAATAAGAAACATTCACGAGGGGGATATCAACATGAATAAAAAAAAAATATTAGCCTGCGCCTTAGCCGCTTCCATCGCCTGGGGATTTTCGATGGATACACAAGCAGCCACCCGCAGTGAGCTAGCTGCTATCCAAGTGAGTTCCGGCAAAGACTTCCACTACTGGACCGCTAATGCACCAGCTAAAGAACAGCTAATTTCCTATGTAAAAGATGTCACAAACAAAAAGAGCAAAAACTTCATTCCCGTAGAAGACCGCATCGCTGTTTTTGATTGTGACGGAACACTGCTCTGCGAGACAGCACCTTTCTATTTTGACTGGATGCTCTACATCCATCGCCTGCAGAACGATCCCACTTATACGCCGACAGCTGAGGAAAAAGCCCGTGCTGCCGAGTTTAAAAAAGCCATCGATGCCCATAAAGTAACCGATGAAATGGACGAATTCAAGAACCAGACTTTCCCCAGTGTATTCGCCGGCATGACTCCGGAAGAATACAAAGCCTATGTCACCAATTACATGAACAAAACTTATGTCGAGGGCCTTTCCCATTTGAAGACAGGCGAATCCTTCTACCTGCCCATGGTGGAAGTGGTCTCCTATCTCAATAAAAATAACTTTACCGTCTATATCGTTTCCGGCTGCGAACGTGAGACGGTCCGTGCCCTTGTCAAGGATGTTATGGATATCGCACCGAATCACATCATCGGCACGGATCATTCCTTCCGCGCGATGAAGCAAGGCAAAGATGTCCGTGCAGACTTCCATGACTTCAAAAAAGACGATAAACTCGTCCGCGGCGATAAATTAGAAGATATCAACGTCAAAATGGAAAAGGTTGTCAAAATCGAACGTGAAATCGGCAAAAAACCAGTTCTTGCCTTCGGCAACAGCTCTGGCGATTCCAGCATGTTCGAGTACACGATTACCAACAACAAATACAAAGCAGCAGCCTTTACCTTACTCTGCGATGATACCACCCGTGAGTTCGGCAAACCAGCCAAAGCCGAAAAAATGAAAAAGTCAGCCGAAGCAAACGGCTGGACCGCTATCTCCATGCGCGATGATTTCAAAACCATCTATGGCGATAACGTAAAGCGTACAAAATAACCCGCGTTCCCCAATAACCCTTTATTGATTATATAACCCTTAACAAAAGAAGTCTTGCCTTCGCTAGAGTCGGCAAGACTTCTTTTGCTTATAGGCTTTTCCATAAAGCGGTCAATTCCCGGGCTGCCGCAGCAGGATTATCCGCCCCAGCCACCGCACTGATCACAAAGAATCCATCCACCCCAGCAGCCTTCAATGCCGGCAAATCAGCAGCCGTCACGCCACCACCAACTACCACCGGGACAGGACTTAACCGATGAAGCTCCGTCAATTCTGCTATAGTTCTCGTATGCCGGCTGCCGTCAAGAGCCACTCCGGCATCCGGCTTCGACGCGGTGGGATGCAACGGGCCAGCACCAAAATAATCAATATCCCGCGTGTCAAAATGGCGGACAAAGTCCAGAAGTTCATTGGTGCGCGCCGACAAACCCACCACTGCATCAGCCCCCAAAAATCTCCGGCAGACATCCGGCGGAACATCCTGTTGTCCCACATGAACGCCATCTACTTTGATTCCGCGGCTTCGAGCTGCCAAGGCCACATCCAAACGGTCATTGACCAGCAATGTTACCGAATCACTTTTCCCTACTGCAGCAATTGCCTCAGCCGCTTCACCACAAAGTTTTATGAGTTCACGGGCCGAAGCAATCTTCGAGCGAATCTGCACACAGGTAAAGCCTTGTTCCACCGCCAGGCGGACAATATCCGCCACGGGGCGCCCCTTCGTATTTTCCGGTCCAACAATAAAATAAGAAGAAATATCCAACGAATTTTCTCGCTTCATCGGCTCCCAGCACTTCCTTTCCTCCCTATACAAAAAACCTGCTATCTTAATGATAGCAGGTTTTCCTTTCTTTATGAATGATTAAAATCAAACATTCCATCATAACGAATCGATGCAATGAACATGCGATGCCATGGGAAGGTCACATGCAGGGAATCCACCTGCTTGAATTCTGGCAGATGGTCTCGGCAGAACTGACGCAATAGACGAGTCGAATCTGCCTCCATCTCTGGCTCATATTCCCCCAGATACAAATAAACCATGGGATTGCCCAAACGTTCAATCTTATGCGCCATCGCAGTCCGCACATTGGCCTGATAAGCCCAGTCATCCAAATACCGAGTCATCAAAAGTTCATTGGCCTTCTCCTGCGGAAGACGACTGGCCAATATTCCCTGACCTAAAGCAAACCCCAGACTGTTTGTTCCCGTATTCCAGCCAGAATAACTCTTCAATTTAAATAACAGCTTATTGGCCTTGAGATGATACATCAAAACATTATCCGATCCATTGGAAAAAGCGATATCCGCTATTCCCACGGAACAGCCATTGCGAATCAGCATGTCGACCTGATTCAAAAACGCATAGGTTCCCGGACGATTTTTCCAATTATTGAGCGGTTCCGGCTCCCCATCACGAACGTGATTAGCCTCACCGGTTACACCCTCCGGCGTCGTATTGACCAGCAGCGTGAAATCCGCCAATCCCGGTGCATTCACCAACTGTCCACCAGCAACCGCCAATTCCGTCCGAAGCGTAGCCTCAATGCGTTCATCGGAATACGTGGGAATCGTATCTCCCCCCTTGCCGATGTTATAGCGGATGGCCACCTTCGGCACTACCTGTTCCCACTGATTGACCGCTCTAGTCATCAGCAACATGGCAAATTCATCAATGCCCGCCACAATGTGGAAACGGCTGTCCGGAATATTTTTGGCATACTCCCGAAGCCAACGATCTTCGCGATGCGTCTGCGACAGGCTGGCATTATCGTCTTTACCAATCAGCAAATAATCGATTTTGCCAGCGCGAGCATCATCGATCAACATTTTGGTTGCTTCGAGATTGTGCTGACGGCGTCCGAGCCAATCCTTCAGAATTGGTGCTGGAATATCCTGCGTCAATTGGATAAGCTCCTGACGTTCTTCTTCCGACAAGCCCTCCATCTCAGCTTTATCCATCAATGCCGTATAGCGAAAAATCTTAGTCCCATACGTGAAATAATAATCCGGGTCCTCGCCCCCCGATGCGGCACCACTGCGTGGCGTACGCATCAGTGACGTAAAAGCGTAAATCTTCAACGAGGGATGAAGCTCACGAAGTTCATGGAGCCGATTTGCCCGTTCCTTTAGCTCAGTTCGGGGAATCTCATGAACACGTGAAGTCACCAAGCCGCCATAGACTAAGGAATCTGTTGCAATAACAGCCACTTCCGCCTCCTTGGCATTTTCCTTCGTCCACTTCCAAAGTTCTTCCGTATCCCCCTTGGTGGTAAGACCGCCAAGGAGCTTTTTATCCGGCATGATAACCTCATATCCCAACTCTTGAACGACAGCAGCAGTCTGCTCACAGGAAGTCGGACGATTGTCATGAGGAATAAATAAAATTTTGGCCTTATGATCTGGCGGCCCCGGCGGCACCTGCTGTTCCACTTTCTTCTGCCGGTGTCCCCCGACGTTCCAACGGGCCTCACTAACCGTCATCGGCAGCAAGAAAAGTATCAGCAATCCCAAGATACCAGCCTTGGCTAATGTCTTTCGCATGAAAAAATCCTTTCGTAAATCGATTCAAAAACCCTAATTTTAACGAGATACGAACACTATTATACCATACTCAAACAAAAGAAAAAGTCTTTCCCTACGGAAAGACTCATAAAATATTAATTTTTTATTCGTTTTATAATCTATAACTGAGCCAAGAAATTCTGCATCATTGTACGCCCATCGGGTGTCAGGATTGACTCTGGATGAAACTGGATGCCTTCAATCGGATATTTTTTATGACGAACGCCCATGATCATGCCATCAGCCAATTCGCTGGTGACCGCCAGACAATCCGGCAACGTTGACCGGTCAATAATCAGCGAATGATACCGTCCGATGGGAATATTCTGCGGCAAGCCTTGGTAAAGTCCCGTCCCTGTGTGATGAAGCGGCGAAGTCTTTCCATGAATTACCTCACCCGTGCGCACCACACGCCCCCCAAAGACTTCGCCAATTGCCTGATGTCCAAGACAGATTCCCAGCATTGGCACTTTTCCTTTAAGTGTATCGATAAGTTCCTCACTGATGCCAGCATCTTTGGGCACACCTGGTCCGGGGGAAATCACAATGCCATCGTAATGCCTTTCCGCAACTTCTGCTACCGAAACCTGGTCGTGACGAATGACTTCCACCTCTGCTCCGAGCTCACTCAAAAGCTGATAGACATTATACGTGAAGGAATCATAGTTATCAAGCAAAAGTAACGACATCGTTTTCCACCTCCTCTACCACTTCAAACAGCGCCTTGGATTTCTGCAGGATTTCCTGATATTCTTTTTCTGGAACAGAATCAGCGACAATGCCAGCCCCAGATTGGATAATGGCCGTATCATCATTTTCGATGCGCATCGTTCGAAGGGTGATGCACATATCCATATTGCCAGCAAAGTCCATATAACCAACCGTTCCCGAATACGTATCCCGTTTTACCGGCTCGAGTTCATGAATAATTTCCATTGCCCGAAGTTTCGGAGCACCACTGACCGTTCCCGCCGGGAAAGTCGCCCGCAGAACATCCATGGGCTTGTATCCCTTCTTGATTTTCCCTGTCACCTCAGAAACCATGTGCATGACATGACTGAAAAATTCCACCTGCTTCAATTTCGTCACTTTGACAGTCCCCGGCTCACTGATGCGTCCAAGATCATTGCGTGCCAAGTCAACCAGCATGGAATGTTCCGCAACCTCTTTGGTATCCGCCTTAAGCCCTGCCGCCAACTCCTGGTCTTCCTTCGCAGTTTTCCCCCGCCGTCGAGTTCCCGCAATCGGGTAGGTGTAGACGTTATTCCCCGCCACCTTTACCAACATCTCTGGCGATGCCCCCACTAGTTTCACACGGCCAAAATTGAAATAAAACATATACGGGGAAGGGTTCACCTGGCGCAAGCGGCGATAAAAATGAAAGCACGGCTTCGTTATCTTCTGCCGGAATTGACGGGAAGGCACTACTTGAAAAATATCCCCAGCAAAAATATGCTCCTTGGCTTTGCGAATTGCCGCAAGAAAATCCGCCGGAGCTTTCCCGTATTTTTTCAAGAAATCCACGGGCTCCCCTTTTGCCAGACCTCCGTTTGTTTGCGGTTTGACCGGTTCTTCCAACTGCTGCTTGAGAGCCGCCATCTTATACTCAATTGCACCGTAGACTGCATCGAGGTTTTCCGCTCCTTGGACATCAGCAAAATAAATCAGTCTGGCATTGTTGCGCAGGGCATCGTATACGACCAAGATGCGGCAAAGCATAAACTGCCCTAAAAGTTCCTCTTCCCCCAGATCAAGCCCGCGCACGCGGTCAAACGTTGAGACGATCTCATAATTGAAATAGCCCACCATTCCGCCATTTGCCAGTGGAATCTCAGCATCCTCAAGCGCGGGACTAAAGCGGTTCATATAGCTGCGAATCGATACGACCGGCTCCCCCTCCACCGTTTTCATCAAATCGTTTTCTTTGATAATCAAGCGATTCTTAAATACCTGCAGCCTGGCAAACGGTTCCGCACCGATAAACGAATAGCGGCCAAACTGCTGATGCGTGGTATCTACCGATTCCAGAATAAATCCCTTGTGCTCATTCACCAATTTATAATACACCGATACCGGCGTATCCATATCCATGTTGATTTCGGTTGAAACCGCAATAAGATTCTTATCTTTCGCCAGTCGGCAAAAAACAGCGCGTGATGGTGTAAGTTCCATCCTGCCTCACTCCATTCTATAAAAAGGCCCCTGCAGGGAACGCCTGCAGGGGCTTTCTCCGGATCGTTTCATCATCACCGTTGCGGCAGATTAATCTCCTGGACGATTTTATGTTCATCGCGACCCAGGCACCATCCGAGGGCTTTTATTTCCGAGTAGAGCATCACTCGCTGTTCACGGTTATCATTCTGAGACCGCATGAGCATCTGATACTGTTTTATGGCCTGCAGATAACGGGCCGAAATCTCCTGAACACTCCTCGGCTTCTCCGGACGGTTGCTGGCATGACGACGAATCATATCCTCTGCCGCATCAACGGTCTTAACATCTGTAATGATCATACTGGTCTTCCTTTCTGAGTCCTTTTACCTGATAGTATAATTCGTCATGAGAAAAGAAAACCCTTTTTCCTGTCAGTCAATGCCCATAGCTGGCATCCAATGCATCACGCATATCGTGAATCAGCGCCATCGCTTCAGACAAGTTGCCATCCAACAGTCGTTTGACTACGGCACTGCCGACAATAACGGCATCGGCATGAGCCGCCGCCGCGACAGCTGCTTCCGCAGAACCTATACCAAACCCCACAGCCAGCGGCGTATCGGTGAACTTCCGAGCCTTTTCGCAAACACCGCCAATCACACGATAATCCACGTTTTTAACTCCCGTTACGCCGTTGTTGGAAACACAATAGATAAAGCCGCGGGCATCCTGGCAAGTATCTTCCATGCGCCGTTCCGTTGTCCCCGGCGTGATAAACTCAGCCAACACGAAGTCGTGTTCTGCACAGATACGCCGCATTTCCCCGGATTCTTCATGGGGAACGTCGGGAACAATAATGCCATCCATACCGGCTTCCTTGAAATCTTTAACAAATTGCTCAAAGCCATAATGATACATATTGTTGATATACCCCATGCCAACAATGGGAATATCTGAGAATTTGCGAATTGCCCGCAATACTTCCAGCTCCTTGCCCAGTGTCATGTGATTCTTCAAGGCGATAACCGATGCCGTCTGGATTACCGGGCCGTCTGCCATGGGATCGGAAAACGGCAATCCCAATTCAATGAGGCTTGCTCCATTAGCCTCAGCCTGCCTTACCGCCTCAATGGTCGTCTCAACATCTGGAGCCCCACAGGTAATGTAGACGTATAGTCCCTTCTTATGGGCCGCTTTAAGCTCGGCCATTCTCTTCTCGATGCGATTCATAACGCTACATCCTCCCCCAATGCATTCGCTACCATTGCCACGTCTTTATCGCCACGTCCCGACAGGCAGACAACCACCGTTTCCTCTTTTTTCGTCTGTGGCATGAGTTTTTCCAAATAAGCCAACGCATGGGAACTTTCCAAGGCTGGGATAATGCCCTCAACCTTTGATATACGTTGGAAGGCCTCCAGTGCTTCCGCATCCGTTACCGAAACGTAATCGACAATCCCTGCATCCTTAAAGTAGGAATGCTCCGGACCAACCCCAGGATAGTCCAGCCCCGCAGAAATCGAATAGGCTTCCACCACCTGCCCATCATCCGTCTGCAAAAGATAACTGTAAGCACCATGAAGGATGCCTGGTTCCCCCGCGCCCGAAAGGGTTTTGGCGTTATCCGCCACCGCATCACTGCGGCCACCAGCCTCAACGCCAAACTTCTTTACCTCCTTATCGTTGCGGAAATCGTAGAAAGTTCCTATCGCATTGCTGCCGCCGCCGACACAAGCAATCATATAGTTGGGAAGTCCACCGGTCTTTTCCTTGATTTGCTCGCGAATTTCTTCCCCGATGACCTTTTGAAAATCGCGAACAATAGTCGGATAAGGATGGGGCCCAACCGCTGAACCGATGATGTAATGGGTATCTGTAATATTCGTCGCCCAATAGCGGATTGCCTCACTGGTCGCGTCCTTTAAGGTCCCCGTCCCACTGGAAACCGGAATGACTTTTGCCCCCAACAGCTTCATGCGGAATACGTTGAGTTTCTGGCGTTCAACATCAACAGCCCCCATAAAAACATGGCATTCCATGCCGAAGAGAGCGGCCACTGTCGCCGAAGCAACGCCATGCTGTCCCGCACCGGTTTCGGCCACAATGCGTTTCTTGCCCATAAGCTTTGCCAGCAGTGCCTGACCTAATGCATTGTTGATTTTATGCGCTCCTGTATGTAAGAGATCCTCGCGCTTGAGAAAAATCTTTGCTTTCCCATAGTGCTCCGTCAACTTCTCGGCATAATAGAGATTCGTCGGACGACCTGCATATTCGCGCAGTAACGAACGAAACTCCCGCTGAAAGGCTTCATCCTCTTTATATTTCTTGTAGGCAGCTTCCAGTTCATTAAGCGCCGGCATAACGATTTCCGGTACATACTGTCCCCCAAACTTGCCAAATCTTCCTTTTGTATTCATACTACTATCTCCTAATCTTCGGTATCCACAAAGTTCAATGCGAAAGTTTCCGCGTTATCGTGCCGATATCCGGGGAACGGACCAAGCCCTCTCCCACCAGGATTCCATCGCAGCCCGCCTCACGGAGCACCTTGGCATCCTCAACCGTAAAAACGCCACTTTCACTAATAAGGACTCGGTTGGAATCCGCGCAGGGAAGCAAATCCAACGTCTGCTTGATATCGGTCTTAAAAGTCTTTAGGTTCCGATTATTGATGCCGATAAACTCCGCCGGAGTCGAAAGTGCTGCCCTCATGTCCGCTTCATCGTGAACTTCTACTAAGGCATCCATGCCCAAACTCCAAGCCGTATAAAGATATTCCCGCAGCTGCTCCGGTGTCAGTATCCGTGCAATCAGCAAAATTGCATCGGCTCCTAACATCCGCGCCTCATAAATCTGGTATTCATCGATGATAAAGTCTTTGCGAAGCAACGGCAAATTCACCAGCTGCCGAACTTTGATAAAATCTTCATTGCACCCCAGAAAATGCGGGTCCGTATGAACCGACAGCATACTTGCACCGCTTGCCTCGTAGATGCTCGCCAGCTCCTCCACCGTATGCGTCTTATTCAGACGCCCCTTGGCGGGAGACTGGAGTTTGCACTCAGCGATGAGATTCCAGCCCCCTTTCTTGAATTTCTTGCTCATCCGGAACGTATCCGGCGTTATCTTGGCTTTTATTTCCTCCAAAGGCATCTCGGCCTTGGCCGCGGCCACGATTTCTCTTTTTTTGCCCACGATTTCTGCTAATATATCTCTCATTGACGCTTTCTCCCTCGAGGCAGGCTCCTTGCTCTTCGCATAAAGGCCTGTATCTTACTGATAGATTTTTCTTCTGCTACTTCCAAACTGCCCGATACATCCACGCCATAAGGATGGAAGGTCCGCAGGACCGTCTGCAGGTTATCAATGTTGATACCACCGGCAATCAACACAGGTTTTTCAACTTTTGCTATCTCTTCGGCGGCGGACCGCCAATCGAAACTCTCCCCTGTTCCACCGACCTTACCGGGGCAAAATGCATCGATGAGAATCAGCTCTGCCGGATACTCATTGGCAGCTTCTGCCGAGAAGTTGTCTCCATAACGAAAAGCCTTTATAACGGAACACTGTACCTTGCGGGCATAAGCCGCATTCTCGTGACCATGGAGCTGGACAAAATCAAGATGTACCTGACGGACAATTTCATTGACCTTTTCAATGTCTTCATCGACAAATACGCCGGTTTTCCACGAATGCTGCAACTGACTGCTGATTACGGCAGCATGTTCCGGCTCAATATAACGATGGCTCTCGGGCCAAAAAATAAATCCGATGAAATCTGCACCTGCCTCCTCGGCAACTTTTGCTGTCAACAGCGATTTCATACCACAAATCTTAACCTTCATCCACTCATCCCCTAATACTACAAAAGCCCCGACCGGAGAAAGACTCCAGCCGGGGCGAATCAACTTCGCGGTACCACCCGTTTGCATGTATCAAATACATCTCATTCCGGCACAGGACAAGAAGCCGATGCCGTAGCCTGATAACGGTGGCAGCCGTCCCAGCCTACTCACAGACATCTTTCTGTTTTGGGTGGACTCTCGCAGGACCATTCGGATTACCTCACTGACCGGACTTCACACCACTAGTACCCTAGTTTCCGGCTCGCTTGACAGTTACCTGTAACCTTACTATTTCCTGTTCGTCGATTTTTCATATCTATCGACTGTAACTATGTTAACCCGTCGATGTTTTACATCTTACACGCTTTTGTTTTTCTTGTCAATACATATTTTACATTTTATGTTATTTTTATATTATTTATTTGTAAAAATGACAATATAATAAGCCCCCCATTGATTCCATCGCGAATCAATGGGGGGCTCATAGCCTTTTATTTACTCACCCGACTCTTCCGGTGCACCAGCCTCATCTGCTGGCGGCGGACCTCCCTGCGGACCATGTCCATTCATATCCTGTGGACCACGCCCCATATGCAGCACACTCTTATCAACGCCTAACTGGTCTGCAACATCACCCCAGCGATTGTTGATTTTTTTCATATCCAGAACGCTCTGGATATCCTTGTTGGCTGCCTTAGCCAGAATGCCTGCAGCCACAATATCATGAGCACGATAACCGTTTTTCAAAAGCGTTGCGGCCGTATTTTCATCTACACTGGCCTTCTTCGCAATATCTTTTGCCTGCATCGTCGCCATCTTATCCTTTACCTGTTCCTGCGTGATACCAAGCTCTTTGCCTACTTCCTGCCAGCCCTTGGTATCCGTCTTCATGCCCATGACATCCTTAAAGGATTTTCCGCTGATATTGGCAAACATAGCGGCCTGACCGATGTCACGAATATCCTTGCCATCTTCAATGGCACTCTTAACCTCTTTTTCATCAACGCCAAAGGTATCGTGAACCTTCTTGGCAGCATCATCCGCACTCATCTGAACCGGCGGGCACGGCGCCATTTTCCCCTTTTGCATTACAGTGGGGCGCTGGTGTTTATCCGCATGGGAAACCGATTTGGCACTGGCTGCATTAACACCAATTCCCGTCAACATTGCCCCAGCCAGAATCCCTGCTAACAATTTCTTATTCGCACTTTTCATATGTCACATCACCTTTCTATAGATAAACCTTTTTCTTTATCCATTCTCTTATCGAATGGTATGGTCATAGTATAACGAAAGGTATTTAAACTAGTTTTAAATGTCAATTAAATTACAATTCAAATTCGATGGAAAGCAACTGAAAAGATAACTATTATTTATTTTTAGGAAAAACAAGGAAAAACACGGCAAGATGTCGTATAATATATAATAGATTTTAGGAAAGAGGTGACTGTGTAATGACGGAACAGGAAATTGAAAAACTTGTCCGGGAAAAACTTAACGATGCTTATCAGTCTGAGGAGCATCCGAAGAAATTCTTCATTACGGAGAATGGTCGTGGTGTGACGGACGGTGGCGATCTGTACAATGCTCTGCTCAACGACATGATGCGTGTTACAGAAAAAGCCCTGACGGCAATCCTGAAGGAAGCTCTGAAGAAGTAATTCCAAATTCACAACATAAAGAAAGAGTCAAGCGATGCTTGACTCTTTCTTTTCTATTATCTATCCATCTATTAACTACAGCTGCTAACAAAAAAACCATCAGCCAAATGACTGATGGTTTTTTCCAATTCCGTATAAAAACGCAAGAATTAACGTTTCGAGAACTGCGAAGCTTTACGAGCTTTCTTGAGACCGTATTTACGGCGCTCTTTCTCACGCGGATCACGCGTTACGAAACCAGCTTTCTTCAGAGCCGGGCGAAGCTCAGCATCCATTTCCATGAGTGCACGGGTGATGCCATGACGAATAGCACCAGCCTGACCAGTTACACCGCCACCTGCAACGTTAGCGATGACGTCATACTTGTCGTTAGTCTCCGTAAGGTTGAGCGGCTGACGAACAATCAGTTCCAGCGTGCCCAGACCAAAATACTCTTCCATGCTACGACCGTTGATCGTAACTTTGCCTTCGCCTGGAACCAGACGAACACGGGCAACGGAAGATTTTCTGCGGCCAGTGCCGTAGTAGCTTACTTGTGCCATTTAGAAGTTCCTCCCTTTCCAGATTAGCGAATGTTCAGCTCGAGCTTTTCCGGCTTCTGAGCTGCATGCGGATGCTCGCTGCCAGCATAAACGCTGAGTTTGCGATACATCTGAGCACCGAGGCGGTTATGCGGCAGCATGCCTTTGATAGCGTGCTCCAGAACGCGCTCCGGGAACTTCTCGAGCATCAGGCCAGCCGACGTGAACGTCGTGCCACCCTGGTAACCGGAATGACGGAAATAAGTTTTGTCCGTCAGTTTCTTACCCGTGAATTTTACTTTCTCTGCATTGATGACGATGACGTAATCACCCGTATCAACGTGCGGAGTAAAGGTCGGTTTATTTTTACCGCGAAGAACTTTTGCGACTTCAG
>Ga0256405_10008163_pt1 | contig 15188 bp, 8 predicted proteins | sample RumenRJG_02DNA_FD_189096 | JGI IMG/M metagenome (GOLD analysis project Ga0256405, IMG submission 189096) | Bovine rumen microbial communities from Lethbridge, Alberta, Canada - RJG_02 | ecosystem: Host-associated > Mammals > Digestive system > Stomach > Rumen | place: Canada: Alberta | collected... | reverse complement strand
GGTATTTTGCTTACAGAGTTTGTTAGAGGCTTAGTTGAGACTGGTAATGCAGAAAGTGCAGGTGGACTGATGTTTGAACGCTCAACACCATCATGGCAGAATGGTTATATGGAAGACGCTGACCCTGGAGAGTTTCCTAATGGTGACTATAAGATGATTCGCACCGACAAATTTGATGATATCATTAGTGCCGTAAAGGATTTGTCGGATAGAATTATTGCTCTTTATCCTATCCAGAAAGAAGCCATAGATCGCGCTTCTGGAAAGGTTTATCGTTATCATAAATATTCGTATCCGCATGTGTATCCTTTCTTTGATATCGCTGACTATGCTCATAAGCTTGCCCAGGAAACAGGTGATCTTCAATTGGCGTCAATATCAAATGCTATAGACGATGCCTTTGAAGAGGCATTTGTTCACTATCGTGATGTTAATAACAGTAACCAGCATCTGAATCATTATACTTTGAGTGTTTGTCTTCTTGATAAAGACTTTTATAATTTTGACTATAAGACAGCAAATCCAGGTAAGAACATACTTAGCAACTTCAACGAAGGTTATGAAAAATGTGATTTTCATAAGCTGACAGGATGGGGCAATTGGCTTAAAATAAATGAAAAGAGACTTACCACCAATCCGCAGAATGGTAGCGGAGGTCAGTTGGCAGAATAGAGAATTTAATTCTTTACTGACAGAGAGTTTGCTGTCGGACGAAGCTGGTGCAAACGGTCAGCAAAGTAAGTAATTTGGAATGTGGAACCTTAGGTTTGTGACCGAAGGTTCCACATTATTGATTTAATGCCATATTAATAAATACTGCATAAAACTTACAATATAACACAAATAATCTTTTAGTACTTACAAACAATCGGTATTTTTATACGTAAAATAACTTTCTGAAACAAAAAATTTGCATAGATTATAAATATTATTTATATTTGCAAAAAATTAACTCAAAAAATCAGTTATCGGTAGTTGACGAGAAAAATAATTTTTTTATTGACTTGTCTATGACCGCCCGTGGGTGGAATACTTTTTTGCTCTATTGGGAAAATAATCATTAAATAAACAACAATAAATTAACTAAGTAAGAGAGAGGTCTCTATGGAAAAAAGATTCGTTTTTTTGTTGGTAAACCTGTTCCTGTTTGTTGGAATGGCGTTTGCTCAAACTAAAATCTCTGGTACCGTAGTTTCTCAGGAAGATGGTGAGGCCATCATTGGTGCGTCTGTAATTGTAGAAGGTACAAAGACAGGTGTTGCTACCGATATTGATGGTCGCTTCTCTATTGATGTTCCTGCAGGAAAGAAACTGGTTGTGAGTTACATTGGTATGCAGAGTAAAGTGGTAACACCAAAGCCTGGAATGAAGATTGCTCTTGTTGTTGACGACAAGACACTTCAGGAGGTTGTTGTTACAGGTATGGTTGCTCAGGACAAGCGATTGTTCTCAGGTGCAGCAACAAAGATTGATGCTTCAAAGGCTAAGCTTGATGGTATGGCTGATATCAGTCGTTCACTTGAAGGTCGTGCAGCAGGTGTGAGTGTTCAGAATGTTAGTGGTACTTTCGGTACAGCTCCAAAGATTCGTGTTCGTGGTGCTACTTCTATCTTTGGTAGCTCAAAGCCTCTTTGGGTTGTTGACGGTGTTATTATGGAGGATATTACCGATGTTGATGCAAGTGAGCTGTCTTCTGGTGATGCCAAGACATTGATATCTTCAGCTATTGCAGGTTTGAATGCCGATGATATTGAGAGTTTCCAGATTCTAAAGGATGGTAGTGCAACCTCTATCTATGGTGCACGTGCTATGGCTGGTGTGATTGTCGTTACCACCAAGAAGGGTAAGGCTGGTCAGGCTCATATCAGTTACACAGGTGAATATACATTACGTTTGAAGCCAAGCTACCGTAACTTCAATATCATGAACTCTCAGGATCAGATGAGTGTTTATCAGGAGTTGCAGCAGAAGGGTTATCTTAACTATGCAGAGATAGCTAATGCCTCTTCAAGTGGTGTATATGGCAAGATGTATAATCTTATATCTCAATATAATCCAGCAACAGGTCAGTTTGGTCTTGAGAATACAGAAAAGGCTAAATTGGCTTATCTTCGTGCTGCTGAGTATAGAAATACCGATTGGTTTGATTTGTTGTTCTCAAATGCTATTATGCACAACCATTCAGTAAGTGCATCTGGTGGTACAGAGAAGTCACAGTATTATGCTTCTCTTTCTGCTATGTATGATCCAGGATGGTATCTTTCAAGTAAAGTGTCTCGTTACACAGCTAACCTGAATACTTCTTACAAAGTTAGCCGCAAGCTTGATGCTAACCTTATTGCTAATGCTTCTTATCGTAAGCAGAAGGCTCCAGGTTCTGTGAGTCGTGAGATCGACCCAGTATCAGGTGCTGTTAAGCGTGACTTTGATATCAACCCTTACTCTTATGCGTTGAATACTTCACGCACACTTGATCCTAACGAGTATTACACTCGTAACTATGCCTCATTCAACATCTTCAATGAGTTGAGTAATAACTATATGGATATCAATGTGCACGATTTCCGTGTGCAGGGTTCTTTAGACTATAAGCCAATTGACAAGTTGAAGTTTACATTCCTTGCTGCTGTAAAGAGTGCTGCTTCTTCAACAGAGCATAATGTTAGAGATAACTCTAATCAGGCTTTGGCTTATCGCGCAATGCCAACAACAGCTATTCGTGATGCTAACCCATTGCTTTATACTGATCCTGATGAAGCATTTGCTCTTCCTATATCAGTACTTCCTGATGGTGGTATATATGAAAGAACTGACAATAGCTTCTTTGGATGGGACACACGTTTGAGTGCTGCTTATAATGATGTTATTAACGACACACATATCATCAATCTCTATGGTGGTATGGAGAGTAACTCTGTTGACCGTAAGCAGACATGGTTCCGTGGCTGGGGTATGCAGTTTGAAGATGGTGAAATTCCATTCTATAACTACAATGTGTTTAAGAAAGGTCAGGAGCAGAATACACCATACTATTCTATGAAGAATACCCATATCCGTAGTATAGCTTATTTTGGTACTGGTACTTATTCTTATAAGGGACGTTATCAGGTTACTGGTACCTTCCGTTATGAAGGTACTAACTACTTAGGTAAAGCTACATCTGCTCGCTGGTTGCCTACATGGAACGTTTCTACAGCTTGGAACGCTCATGAGGAATCATGGTTTAATGATGTGTTTGGAAAGGCTTTGACTCACACAACACTTCGTTTGAGCTATTCTCTTACCGGTGACCGTCCACCAGTAACAAACTCATATCCTGTCTTCACAGCATATATTCCTTTCCGTCATCTGTCATCAGTTCAGGAAAAGGGTTATAGTGAGCAACAGGGTAACCCAGAACTTACTTACGAGAAGAAGAAGGAGTTTAATATCGGTGGTGACTTTGGATTCTTGAATAACAGAATCAACCTTACTGTTGATGCTTACTGGCGTAAGAATAATGACCTTATTGGTTACGCTAATTCAAAACTGTATGGATCTTATAATCTTGCCAATGTTGCTTCAATGAAGTCAAATGGTATTGAGTTCTCTTTGAGCACAACCAATATTCAGAACAAGGACTTCTCTTGGCAGACAAGTTTCATATATTCATATAGCCATAATGAGATTACCGACCTGTACTCTCAGGCAAGAATCATTGACCTTGTTCAGGGCGAGGGTTATTCTTTGAAGGGCTATCCTGTTAACTCTGTATTCAGCATTCCTTTCGCAGGACTTAACAACGAGGGCCTTCCAACATTCTATGATGAAAACGGAAAAAGAACTATTTCTGGATACTATTTCCAGTCACGTGATGAGAATGTACTTAATCAGCTTGTTTATGAAGGTCCTGCTGAGCCAACATCAACAGGTTCATTCGGTAACACCTTCCATTACAAGAACTGGGATCTGAACTTGTTTGTTACCTATTCTTTTGGTAATGTTGTTCGTCTTGATCCTGTGTTCAAGAGCAGATATGACGATCTTGATGCAACTCCAAAGGAATTCAATAACCGTTGGACTGTTTCTGGTGACGAGTATAGAACAAATATCCCTGCTATTGCAGCTCGTCGTCAAAACAAGAACGATTCAGAATTGGCTATTGCTTATAATAGTTACAACTATTCTACTGAGCGTATTGCTAAGGGTGATTTCATTCGTATGAAGGAAATTTCACTTGCTTACTCATTCCCACAGACACTGATTCATTCTTGGGGTATAAGCAATCTTTCTTTGAAACTTCAGGCAACCAACCTCTTCCTTATCTATGCTGATAAGAACTTGAATGGTCAGGATCCTGAGTTCTTCAATGCAGGTGGTGTTTCTGCTCCAACTCCAAAGCAGTTTACATTGACATTAAGATTAGGTCTCTAATTCAATAAGATAATAAGATGAAAAAGAAAAATATATTATATACTGTTGCGGCATTAACATTCTCAGCCTTGACTTTTAACTCATGCGCTGACCTTGACACAATGCCCGACAATCGTACAGTTTTGGACACACCTTCAAAGATATCAGGCTTGCTTACTACCTCTTATCCATCAGTAAGCTATATGCTTATCAATGAGTTGATGTCTGACAACATGGACTACATGGGTAGCAATAATTCACTTGGCGACCGTGAGGGAGACATGATGTTTTTCTGGCAGGATGACAAGGAAACAGGTTCTGATTCTCCTGAAAGTCTATGGATAGAATATAACGATAATGTAGCTAAAGCCAATCAGGCACTTGTGTCTATTGAGGAGCTTGGTGGTGCTACTACTCCAGAGTTGAAGAATACAAAGGGTGAGGCTCTTTTACTTCGTGCTTATAACAATTTCCTGCTTTGCAATGAGTTCTGTATGGCTTACAATTCAAAGACCAGTGCTCAGGATATGGGTGTATATTACAGCACTCAGATAGAGAACCTTATGGCAGATTGTGAGCGTGGTAATGTAGCCGATGTATATGCAAAGATTGCAGAGGATATTGAAGCTGGTATTCCTTTGTTGAATGATAGCTATGAAGTGCCTAAGTATCATTTCAATAAGGCTGCAGCTTATGCTTTCGCTACTCGTTTCTATCTTTATTATGAGAAGTGGGAAAAGGCAGAGCAGTATGCAACAATGCTTCTTGGTAACAATCCTGCTTCTTCCTTTCATAATCTCGCAAAACTTCAGGCTATGCCTTTGAGTACCAGTGATCAGGCAGTGAAGATTGCTGAAGCTTACTGTGGTGCAGATGAAGAGGCTAACCTTTTGATTGAAACATATAATAGTAGTGCTGGTTTGGCTCTTGGTCCTTGGGGATATTACAAGCGTTATAGCCATACCAATTACAATGCAGAGACAGAGGTGGAGTCAGCAACAAATATCTGGGGTACCAAGAGTGCTGTTATCTGGGAGCCTTTCACTGGTAATCAGGGAGAAGCAGACTTCTCTACTCTTATGAAGATTCCTTTTGTGTTTGAGTACACTGATCCTGTTGCAGGTATTGGTTATCGCCATGCTCTTAATGTAACATTCAATCGTGAGGAGGCTTTGCTTAATCGTGCAGAAGCTTATATCCTACAGAAAAAGTATGATTTAGCTGCTGCTGACCTTAATACCTGGATGCATTACTATTTTAATACCAGCAAAGTGCTTACTCCAGAAAATATCAAAACCTACTATTCTGCACAGCCTTATGCTTATAGCGATGCGCAAAAACTTAGTGGTGGTTTCAAGAAGCATCTTCATCCAAACTTTGCTATTGATGAGGAAGGTTCTCTTCAGGAAAGTATGTTGCAGTGCTTGTTGAGTTTCCGTCGCGTTGAGACCCTTCATCAGGGTTTGCGCTGGTTTGATATCAAGCGTTACAATATTGAGATTCCACGTGTTTTGATAGGTAAGAATGGTAAACCATCTAAGAATCTTGATTGGTTGAAACAGAACGATCCACGTATGGCTGTTCAGATTCCTACAAGTATTGTTGCAGCTGGTTTGCCTGCTAACCCACGTAATTAATTTAAAAGATAGTGAAATGAAAAAAGTATTATTATATACCTTGTTTCTGACAGGCATTGTTGCTGGCTTTAGCAGCTGCTCAGAAGATAAGTTATCAGATACATCCGTTATCGTGGGAAAAACAGCCCGTGAGAACGCATTCGACAAATGGCTAAATGCAAATTATGTCAATCCTTATAATATTGAAGTTCAGTATCGTTACGATGACAACGAGTCTGATATGCAGTATTATGATATTCCTGCCGATTTAGAACAGTCTATAGAGTTGGCACATATAGTAAAATACACTTGTGCTGAGGCTTACGACCGTGTAGGTGGTATTGATTTCACCCGTGCTTATTTCCCAAAGCTCTTCACTTACTATGGTGAGTTTGAGTATGATAACAACGGAACAATGAAGCTTGGTACTGCTGAGGGTGGTAAGAAGATTCGTCTTCTGGGGGTAAACCTTTTGAACAAGTATATCAACAATTTGGAGTATCTAAATGAGTATTATCTGAAGACCATTCATCACGAGTTTGTGCATATCCTAAACCAGACAAAGGATTATCCTCGTGAGTTTGATCAGGTAACACCTACAGGCTATGTTAATGATACCTGGAGTAGTGATACTTATGGTTCTGGATATCTGAAGCGTGGTTTCATCACAGCTTATTCACAGAAAGAGGCTCGTGAGGATTTTGCAGAGATGGTAAGTACCTATGTTATCACTTCTGAGTCAGACTGGAAAAAGATGATGATAGAAGCAGGTTCAACAGGTAGTTCACTTATTGAAAAGAAACTTGATATCTGCAAGCGTTATTACAAGGAAACGTTCAAAATAGAACTTGACGATATCCGTGACGAGGTTGTTCGTCGTGAGAATGATGTTATCAATGGTCTTGTTGACCTGACAGATATTACTGTAAATGAATAAAAGAAAATAACAATGAAGACAAAGAAAATATTATTATACCTTCTGCTTGCTCTTCCTGCAGTTCTTTTCCAGAGCTGTGTGAGTGATCAGGAAGATATTTTTGACAAGCCTTCTTCTGAGCGTGTAAGTGATTTTATTGCTGCTGTTCAGGATACCTTGTCTAATGCTACTTACGGCTGGGAGTTGGATTATTATCCAGAGTCTCATCAGGTTTATGGTGGCTTTGTGTATGGTCTTAAGTTTGATAGAGATCAGGTGACAGCAAGTTTTGAAACTAATCCAGATGTAACCAAGTCTTCTCTTTATTCAATGAAGAAAGATATGGGTCCTGTAATTTCTTTCGATTCTCACAACCCTTTCCTGCACTTCTTCTCTACCCCTGCAGAGGGATTGTATGAAGGTTATGAGGGTGATTTTGAGTTTGTTGTTGATAGTTTGGGCTCTGATGTTATTAAAGTTCATGGCAAGCGTTCTCAGAACACTATGTATCTGCGTAAGCTAAAGGAAGATCCTAAGGCTTATGTTAACAAGGTTGTTAGCATGGGCGATAGTTTCAACCTCTATGCTTCTGTAGGTACTATCGGTGGTTTGGAGGCTAATGTATTTTTTGATGTTGAGAATCATCAGCTTGTTATCTCATCTGCAGATGCAGAATATGCCTCAGCTTATGCTTACACAGATAAGGGATTACGTCTTTTTAAGCCATTGACGATTGGTGGTGTTACAGTATCAGAATTAACCTATGATGATAGTAAACTAACTTTAAAGGCAGAGGGCGTTGATCTTTCAATAGGTGTTCAGAATCCAAATTCTATCACCAGTGTTATAGGAAGTATTGGTTCTGATGATGAAAGTTTGAGTCGCACTTATAAAGGTTTACCACATCTCGACCAGTTTGTTATTTCTTCAGATAAAGATTGGTGTACAGTTTCTGTTGATGGTGATAAGCTCATAGTAAATGCTACAGAAAACACCACGGGGGATGTTCGTTCAGCAACAATTACTGTTAGTAATAAGTTGGTTCCATCTATTTCTTCAGAATTTGTTGTTACTCAGTGCAAGCTTGAGGATGTCTTGGGTAATTACAATATGTATTACTACAATAGGGATGGTAATTTTGTTGCTTTGCCAGCTACATTAAAGAATCAGGGTGGTAAGCTTACATTATCTACGACAATTACAGTTCCTCTGTATAATGAAAACGATGAACTTGTGCCAACAGATATTCCTCTTGCTATTCCTGCAACATTCAGTCAGGCAACAGGTTCTTTGATAATTCAATCAGGTCAGTTAGTTGGTAAGCTTAATTCACTTAGCTTGTTTGGTACATTCCTCTTTAATGGAGAGACTAGGTTTACTGTTGCCTCTGATAAATTCTCTATCTCCATGCCTTTTGGTTATTTAGAGGGCTATGGAACCTATGCTCAGATGGATGATAATCTATATTTTGATGGTGAGTTAGCGACAAATACTTTAGATGGTATTATGATTATGGCAAGTAGTACAAAAACTCCTTCTTCTTCATCAGACTTTTTGGGAGCTCTTGAAATGCTGAAAGGTATGATTATAGTTAAGAATAATGAGACAACAGCTAAGAAGGGTATAACTCCTTTGAAATCAAAGCTTAAGGCATTTGGTCCAACTCCTGATTATATTAAAAGATTTAAATAATTGAGCATTATGAAGAAAATATATAGTTTTATTATGCTGACAGTTATGGCGTTCTCATTTGCTGCTTGTAGCAGTGATGATAATGTTGGAGGTCAGTATTTGAAGGAGAATACAGTAAAGATTGTAAAGTCTGATGTTTCTTTTTCTGCAAAGGCAAGCACAGGTGCTGTTGAATTCACAGCACCTGCGGGTGCAACAGTAAAGCTCAATTCAACATGGGCTACTGCTGCTGTTGATGGAAATAAGGTTACTGTTAATGTGCTTGATAATCCAAAGCTCGAAGGTCGTTCTGCTAAGCTCACTATTAAGTCGGGTGAGGATTCAGCAAGTGTTACTATTCAGCAGCAGGGAATGAGTTTCAAGTATGGCGGTGATGCTTATTATGTATATAATGACGAGGCTCATAGTCTTCAGATTGCAGCTCCTTCAGAGGGTGCAGAACTAAAGATTCAAGGTCTTGATTGGGCTACAGCAAGTATCAACCGTGAGGGTATAAAGATTGATCTCGCTGAGAACAAAACAGGTACTATTCGCTCAGGATATATTCACTATGAAGCTGGTCCTTATAAGGATTCAATCCTTGTGATGCAGGGTGAGAAGAAGGATATTCTGAATAAAGAATTTTATTTTGTAGGCTATGATATGATGCAGGCAACAGCTAACACAGAGAGTATAAATGAGCTATTTACTGCTATTCCTGGTATGCTTACTGAAGAAGAGGACGTTATGCAGTTTTATATTCCATCTATGGATTTTTCTCTTCCTGTTGCGTTTGATGAGTCAACCCTCTCTCTTATAACTCTTAGTGGTCTTCCTATTGGAGTATATAAGAATGCGTATTACATTTATTCTTCAATTGTAGATACTGGTTGGTATAGTGCTTTGAAGAAGTATGGTTATGCTTATATGATGTCATCTAATAATGGCAAGCAGTTTCTTATGATGGTTGCTCCAGCTATGGCAGAAGACGGAGTCCTTGCTTTTGAGTTTGAAAACGTTAAATCGAATAATTGGTTGTTGGAGAGTCTTTCGGTATCAGATGATTATAATGCTGATGCTATCGGTTTTACTGCATATAAAAAGCAGGCTGTAAGTGCACAAAACTATGTTGCTGACTTAATGCTTATGGCTTATCCCACGCTTATTTGTGCTACAGATGAAGCAGGTGCAAAGAAATCGGTTGAGCAGGCAAAGATAAAATATGCTCCTAAGGCTCAGAACCGTTTAGAGCGCCTTAAGGCAGCTAACCTACTTCCTGTGAAAAAGTAAAGCTTTCTTCTTTATTTTTTTTAGAATAAAAATAGCCCAGGCGTTGTTCGCGCCAGGGCTTTTCTTTTCTCTATTATTTCTCTATAATGCCTCTATAATCCGTCTATATCAAAAAGCTATTTTACAATTACCTTTTTTATTGTTCCATTTTCATAAGAAACCTTATAAAACAGAATACTACCACTTGATTGTGCTAATTTCACCTTGATAGTTGAGGATCGATTGATGGAGTAATTTTTTATATCAGCCCATGCAACATTAAAATTCAACAAACTACCAAATAACGCCAATGTGAGTAAAAGTCTCTTCATAAGCATTTTTGATTAATTGTTGATGTTAGAGTTATTAGTTAATTTACGCTTTTTTTCTCTATCGTTTTTCACCATTCTATGTGGTCTCTATTTTTTTATAAATATTACAGTTTTATTCACAAGTTAGCGTGTTGGTTGTAATTTTGTTGCAAATATACGAAAATAATAACAATATGTATCATTTTGCAATAAAAAAGTTCTTTGTATATGTTTTTTTTATTTCGTGATGTTAGTTTGTTTGCATATTTATGTTATTTGTAAAAAATAAATTGTAACTTTGTAAGCAAAAATAGGGATTTACTAAAAAGACAATTAATTTATGAGAAAAGTTTTTGTCTGCCTATCGTTGATGCTGACTCTTGGAGCAAATGCACAACAGAAAGTAGTTATAGGCAGTGATTTGGAGTACGGCAAAACATTTAAGTTTTCTGCCGAACTGGTAGAGGGAGATTCTATTTATGTTGACTGGGGAGATGGAGCATTACTTCGTCATAGTACCAAAACGTCATGGGGAGCTACTGCCAATATCTCAGGTAAGTTGCTTTCAAATACCATTTATATATATGGTGCTTTAAAAACACTCGAAGCTCAGGGTGACTCCATTTCTTCACTTAGTTTTGTTGATCAAACACAGCTTACTCGTTTGGATGTATCACGCAACAAGCTCACTAACGATGGGCTGCAACTCGATGGACTGTCGGCTCTAACATCGTTAACACTTGATGAAAACCGTATGGTTGCTCTTAATCTTATGGCTTTCAATAAGCTTGAGAGTTTTTCAATTAATAATAATCCTGATTTCAATACGGTAGTCTTTGCTGACAATAATGTGGTAAAGAATGTCTCAATGAACTACTGTGATGTGGCGCATTTCTACGCAAAGAGTATGCCTGAGTTGCAGTATCTTTCAATAGTGAATGGTTCGTTGATGGATATAACTATTGATGAATACTATCCAAAACTATCATCTCTTAACCTTAATGGCAATAGAGGTATTCAGAGTATAGATGTGACATTGTGCCCGGAACTTGCTGTTTTGGAACTCTCAAACACAGCTGTGACAATGGTTAATACCACAAAGAATCCAAAGCTTACTACTTTGAAACTGGATAATACTGGTGTTACTTCTCTTACTTTGACTTTCAATAAGCTTATTTCCAATCTGTATGTCAGTGATACAAAGTTGAAGAAACTCGATGTTTCTGGGCTTGATAAACTTCGTAATATCTATATTGATAACACAGAGATAGCTCGTCTTGACCTTACTAAGAAAAAATATCTAAGTAATGTTAGTGCCAGCAACACTAACATAGAGTTTCTTGATATGCACGATGAAGTAGGTTATAATGGATTGAAGTTGCTTGATTTGCGTAATAACAAGAAGATGACAGCTCAGACACTTAACTATACCTTTGCTGCCATGCCTTATCATAATGGAGATTCACGCACTACTAATGTGTTTATAAAGGGTGTTCCTGGGGCATCAACATCAAATACTGATATTATTACAGACGACTACACCAATTACTATAAAGTGGATGTTGAGGGTGATGGCTCTGCTCCCATGGACTCGGTGAACATTACAATTCCTAATGTTATAGGTGGTGCGATATCTCTAAAGCAAGTGGGTAAGAATGGTGTAGATGAATCATGGCATACTATCATAAATAAGGCTATGCCTGGTTATCCTGTTTCCGTTACTGCAACTCCAACAACAGGTTATGAGTATGCAGGTATAAAGGTGAATGGACAGCTTTACGAAGACACTATCTTTGTTGTATCTTCTGATGCAACTGTAATGCCTGTATTCACTAAAGTTCCAGAGCAGGTTATCAAACTAACTGTTAGCCCTGGTGAGATTCAGCAGTATTATCTCGCAGGAACCTACGCTGCTACACCTATCACTGTTGACTGGGGAGATGGTGAACCTGTACCTTATATTATTGGTCTTGGTTCTACATCTATTGCCAACGAAACTGGTACTGTTGGTACAACGGTTACTATAACAGGTGCTGTTGAAAAAGCTGATTTTACAAGTTATCCAGGTTTTGGTGTTGATAACAAGATTACGGGTATTGATGTGTCGGGTAATAGCATTCTCAAGTCTTTGGAACTATATAAGAATGAGATTGAGACTCTTGATGTGTCAAATCTTAAGGAGCTTGAGACGCTTGATTGTTCTTATTGTGAACTTGAAGAACTTGATGTTACAGAGAATCATAAGTTGAAACAACTGAAAGCTTATGGAAATTATATAGAGGAAATTGATGTTACTGGGGCTCCCGACCTTGAGATTCTGGATGTAAAGGGTAACTATCTCACAGAACTTAATACTCTTGCAAACACAAAGTTAAAGAAGCTTGATGCTCAGAGTAACGAACTTACAAGTTTGAACACTGGCTCAATGTATAATCTTGAAGAATTGTATGTTAGCAATAATAGTATCAGTTCTCTTGATTTAAAGGATAACAATAAACTTCGTTATCTTAATGTTGCCAAGAATAAACTCTCTCGACTTGATGTTGATAATATGCTTAGTTTGCAGTCATTGATAGCTTATAGCAATAAACTTGAAGGACTTGATCTTAGCAATCAGAAGTATCTTACAACATTACAGGTGGGGGATAACAATTGGGATGCTTGTACTTTGAATGATATGTATTATTCGTTGAATAAGTATCCTGAGCTGCAAGACAAGCAGACAGCAACAGGTTATACTCTTTTGGTTTCTGAAACAGGCGCAGAGCACGAAAACGATTATGCTCATGCTGAGAGTGATATTGCTATTGCTAAGGGATGGGCTGTAAACCATGATGGTGACGGCACTGGTTGTTCTCTGGCTTATGTTACTATCATGGATACCAATAATGGTGATGTAAAACTGTTTACAGAAGATAACGTAGAAGTGAAGAGTGGTGATAAGGTAACTAAGAATACTGTTCTTACACTTGACGCCGTTCCTGCTGCGGGGTATAAGGTTGCATCTGCCAAAGCAAATGGCGTTGCTATTGCTGATAACAAGTTTACTGTTGCAAAGGCAACAGATGTGCTGGTTAAATTCTCTGTTACTGCAAGTATTGAAGGCATAGGTAAGGTGAATGTTTCTGTGGAAGGTGGCGACCACGAAATAATAGTCGCAGCAGATAAGACACTCCCAATTGTAATATATTCTATTAAGGGTGCTCAGATGTACTCGGGAAATATTAAAGATAAGCAGGCTATTGGACTTCCTTCAGGACTGTATATCGTTAAGGTTGCCGGCACATCAAAGAAGATATTGGTTAAGTAGTAGAAAGTAGTTAATATGAGGAAAATTTTGTTGTTAGCTGCACTTTTGGTGGCAAATATAGTTCTGGCGATACCTGCAAAGCCAATTTGGAAGACCTTTGTGCAGAAAGATGGAACATTGGTCACGGCTAAACTAGTAGGTGATGAGCATTCGCATTATTGGCTTACAGAGAGTAATGTTGCTATGGTTGAAAAGGAGGGACTACTTATGGCTGCTGACATCAATGAGCTTAAATCAAAGCAGATGTTGCGTTCTCGAAGTAGTGAACTTGGAGTGCCAAAGACTTATGTAGGCGATAAGAAAGGCTTGATAATTCTTGTTGACTTTCCCGACAAGCAGTTTAATGAGAGCAACCCTCAGGAAGTGTGGAACGATATTGCCAATAAAGTGGGCTACAACGAAAATGATCATATTGGGAGTGTTCATGATTATTTCTATGATCAGAGCTATGGAAAGTTTAATCTTACTTTTGATGTTGTTGGACCAATAAGAATGAAACATTATCTGGCTTACTATGGCTCTAATGATGATGCTAAGGTGGGTGAGATGATTAAGGAAGCATGTGAAGGTGCTAACTCTACGGTAAACTATCATGATTATGATTGGGATAATGATGGTGAAGTAGATCAGGTGTTTGTGCTGTATGCTGGTTATGGTGAGGCAACATCTGGAGTCTCAGAACAGGTTTGGCCACACGAATATCAACTTTCATATACTTCAGTGGGTAGCAGTATTAGTCTTGATGGATGCGTGGTTGACAAATATGCTTGTAGCAACGAGTTGTATCATTACCAGTACACTAAAAATGGAAATACTCGTTACAAGGATGTTAATATGGGTATAGGTGTAATATGTCATGAGTTCTCGCATTGTTTGGGACTTCCTGACTATTATGATACTCAATACACAGGTAATGTAGGTATGGGTTCATGGGATCTTTTGGCTTCAGGATGCTATAATGGCAAGAAGGGTATAGGAGAGGTTCCTGCTGGTTATACCAGTTATGAACGTAGTTTTGCAGGATGGCTTGATATCATACCCCTTGATAGATATGAAGAACATATTAGTGGTATGAAGCCTTTGACCCGTGAGGGAGCTGCAGCATATTCTATTGCTAATCCTAATCATACCAATGAATATTATATTCTTGAAAACCGTGCTATTGAAAGTTGGGATGAATTTATAGGTATAAACTCATATCGTCAATATCCAGCTAAAGGCGGTTTGCTTGCTCTTCATGTTGATTATAATTCTGATGTGTGGGCACAGAATAGAGTAAATGTAGGTAGTGTTGAACACATGACTATGTTGCATGCTTCTGGTGGGGATTTTGTGGATGAGTCACGTGATGCTTTCCCTCTGGGAAGCAAGAATGCGCTTTCTGACAGTACAACACCTTCTCTTGTGCTTAATAACCGCAATTATGATAGTTCGTATCTGTTACATTCTCAAGTGGTTAATATCTCTTTGGCTGCAGATAGCACTATATCTTTTGATTATATCCCAGATCCTGTTCGTAACTCTACGGGGATTGCATCGCAATCTGTAACTCCCTGTCAGTCTGTTGAGGCTGTGTTTAATCTACAAGGAGTAAGAATGCGAGGCAAGTTAGAAACTCTTCCTATAGGAATATATCTTGTGAGATATACTGACGGACGTGTGCGCAGAGTGTTGCGCTAACGGAGTATTCTGGCTGCATATTC
>Ga0256405_10008162_pt1 | contig 15189 bp, 14 predicted proteins | sample RumenRJG_02DNA_FD_189096 | JGI IMG/M metagenome (GOLD analysis project Ga0256405, IMG submission 189096) | Bovine rumen microbial communities from Lethbridge, Alberta, Canada - RJG_02 | ecosystem: Host-associated > Mammals > Digestive system > Stomach > Rumen | place: Canada: Alberta... | reverse complement strand
GGCTCGTCACATCCTGGGGCTGGAGCAGGTTCCAAGGGTTCGGCTGTTCGCCGATTAAAGTGGCACGCGAGCTGGGTTCAGAACGTCGTGAGACAGTTCGGTCTCTATCTGTTGTGGGCGTAGGAAGTCTGCGGAGGTCTGTCCTTAGTACGAGAGGACCGGGACGGACGAACCTCTGGCGAACCGGTTGCGGCGCCAGCCGCACGGCCGGGTACCCACGTTCGGTCAGGATAAGCGCTGAAAGCATCTAAGCGCGAAGCCGTCTCCAAGATGAGACTTCCAAACAGGGGCGTCGGAGACTACGACGTCGATAGGCGGGAGGCGCAAAGGCGGCGACGCCAAAGCCGACCCGTACTAATCCCCCGAAATCTTTCTCGCGCGAGTGAGCGCGCGCCGAGTGGTGATCTCTCAAGCGATATAATTGCGGCGGCCGAGGAGTCGGGGACCCACCTCTATCCATTCCGAACAGAGAAGTTAAGCCCGTCATCGCCGATGGTACTGGCACACCAGCTGGGAGAGTAGGCAGCCGCCGCGCTTCGGGGGCCCGGACAGGTTATTCGACCTGCCCGGGCCTCTTTTTTTGCCCGGCAGCTCGCAATGCTTTTGCCGTATAACCTTATTGTATTATATTTGGATGAGATTTTTTGAAGATGATCAGAATTTACGATAATTACTCATTAAAGCATTTTAATACTTTCGGGCTAGATGTCAAGTCTTCCTTCTTCTTAAGTTATGACTCTGAGGATGATCTCCCTGACGTGATCGTCAAATTGAAGTCACTGCCAGAGCCAAGGCTGCATATAGGCAAAGGAAGCAACCTTCTTTTCACGAAGGATTTTAATGGAACCATACTGCATTCTGAAATACGATATATTCACGAATTAGGCTCTAGCGCTCATTCAGTTGATGTGAGGGTTGGCGCAGGCGTTCTGTGGGATGATTTTTGCGCTTTCGCCGCCAGTCATGAATATTATGGCATAGAAAACCTTTCGTATATTCCTGGGGAAGTCGGAGCTGCTGCGATTCAGAATATTGGGGCTTACGGTAGAGAAGCATCCGGCGTTATTCAAAGCGTGGAAGTATTGGATCTGGCATCGGGGACGTTCCGTACTTATTCTAATCGCGAGTGTGCTTATGCCTATCGCAATAGCATATTCAAAAAGCTTCTTCCTGGCAGTTTCCTCGTGGTTTCTGTATTTTTCAGGCTATCGAAAGAGCGAAAGGTAGATTTAGAGTATGGACAGCTAAAAGAATTAAAGGAAATAGGGCATGTCCCATCAGCGGAAGAAGTGCGAAGTAAAGTTATCGAGATTAGGAAATCGAAGCTTCCAGAACCATCGGAACTTGGCAGCGCTGGCAGCTTTTTCATGAACCCGGTAGTCTCGTTCGATAAATTCAAGCAACTCCAAGAAGAATATCCTGACATTCCTCATTATAAATTGGAGAATGGCGTAAAAATTCCAGCTGCATATCTTATTGAGCAGTGTGGCTGGAAAGGAAAGTCTTGCGGAGGAGCAGCGGTATATGAAAAGCAGCCATTAATAATCGTTAATAAAGGAAACGCTACCGCTGATGACATAATCACGTTAGCATCTTGCATCCAATCTTCTGTCAACGATAAATTCGGGATTGAGATAAATCCTGAGGTAAATTATATCTAAGAATATGTCAAAGTTCATAGTTGAAGGCTTACGCAGGTTACATGGAAGCATAGAGCCTCAGGGTGCTAAGAATGAGGCGCTGCAGGTTATTTGCGCGACAATTTTAACGACCGAGGAAGTAACTATAGATAATGTTCCGGACATACTAGATGTCAATAATTTAGTAAAACTGCTAATTCAGATGGGAGCCGAGGTTACAAAGCTCGGACCTGCAAAATACAAGTTCAAGGCTGCTCATTTGGACGAGGATTTCCTGCGGAGCGACGCTTTCCTTCAAAGCTGCGCCGCCCTAAGAGGGTCTGTGATGTTAGTCGGGCCTCTTTTGAGCAGGCTGGGATGGGCTTATTTTGCGATGCCTGGAGGCGACAAGATAGGTCGTCGAAGACTTGACACTCATTTCATGGGAATAGCAAGCCTGGGCGCTGCTTATGAATATGACCCCGAGCGTAAAGCTTACCTGTTCAAGGCGGACAAAATGAAAGGGGCGTATATGCTTTTGGACGAGGCTTCGCTTACAGGCACAGCTAACATAATAATGGCGGCTGTTACTGCCGAAGGAACCACTACAATTTATAATGCGGCCTGCGAGCCATATGTCCAGCAGCTTTGCAAGATGCTGAATTCAATGGGTGCTAGAATCAACGGCATTGCATCTAACCTTCTAACTATTGAAGGAGTCCGAACATTGCAAGGAACCTCTCACAGGATTCTGCCAGATATGATAGAAGTCGGCAGTTTCATAGGCTTCGCAGCCATGACAAATAGCGAGCTGACAATCAAGAATGTCTCATGGGAGAATCTTGGAATCATTCCTGCCAGTTTCCGCAGGCTGGGCATAACTCTAGAGAAAAGAGGCGAAGACATGTACATTCCCCGTCAAGAGCATTATGAAATTGATACGTTCATGGATGGGTCAATTCTGACTATTGCAGATGCTATATGGCCAGGATTGACCCCTGACCTTCTCAGCGTGCTTCTGGTCGTCGCCACGCAGGCGAAAGGCAGCGTGCTGATCCACCAGAAGATGTTCGAGAGCAGGCTGTTCTTCGTAGACAATCTTATTGACATGGGTGCTCAGATTATCCTATGCGATCCTCATAGAGCTGTTGTAATAGGCTTGGATCGGCGTCTCTGCCTGAGAGCCAAGAATATGACCTCTCCTGACATCAGGGCAGGAGTCGCGATGCTGATAGCTGCCATGAGCGCCGATGGAATCAGTTGCATCGACCATATAGAGCAGATAGACAGGGGATATTCCAAGATAGACGAGAGGCTTAACGCTTTGGGCGCCAGAATCACTAGAACCGAGTAAAGTCAGATTAATATCATAATTATTGAATATTTTGCCGACGATATCCGCCGGCAAAAAAAATCATGCATAATTTTCGGATTATTTTGAATATTTATTGAAATTTATCCATATATTTGCAAAGGAAAAGAATAAATATTCACAAAGCATGAAGGTAAAAAAAGAAAGGCATCTGGCTATCAAGAATCTGATAAGGGGCAATAGGGTCAGCAATCAGGACGAGCTTGCGAGCTTATTGAAAAAGCAAGGAATTTATGCCGCCCAGGCTACCCTGTCTCGTGATATTACCGAGCTTCACATCTCGAAGGTTCATGATGCGAATGGCACGATTTATCGTCTGCCTGAAAATGAATATGCCGATAATATCCTGAGCGGCACGTCAGTGCTGACTTCCAGCATAGTCAGCCTCGAGTTTTCTGGCTCTCTGGCCATCATGAAGACTCTTCCGGGCCACGCCAATATGATTGCTTCAATTATCGATGGGGCTGCTTTTAAGTCGGTAATCAGTACAATAGCCGGAGACGATACCATTCTTATCATTGTGCGTGAGGGAAATGCTCGTGAGGCGGTAATTGAAGAATTGGGAAAAATGTTTGAAGGGCTGAATAAGCTCATACAATAACGAATTAGCATGGATATAAGTGAATTCACGGTAGAAGTCGCATCGGAAGAGCATGTCAAATACGTTGATGAGATTCTTGCGACCATTGAGGATGCAGCAAAGGTAAGGGGTACTGGAATAGCTCGCAGGAAGCCTGAATACGTTGCCCAGAAGATTCGGGAGGTGAAAGCCGTAATTGCTCTGCATGGAGAGCGGTTCGCTGGCTTCAGCTACATTGAGACATGGGAAGGAAAACACTATGTGACGACTTCCGGACTGATTGTCCATCCAGATTTCAGAGGCTGTGGCGTAGCGAAGAAGATTAAGGATTTGACATTTTCGCTTGCAAGGATACGCTGGCCGCATGCGAAGATTTTCTCTCTTACTAGCGGCGCTGCCGTGATGGCAATGAACACGGCACTTGGGTACAAGCCTGTCACGTTTGCGGAACTGACTCACGATGAAGCATTTTGGAAAGGTTGCGAAGGTTGCGTGAATGTGGACGTGCTACGACGCACTGGGCGAAAATATTGCATTTGTACTGGGATGCTTTTCGATCCTGAGGAGCACCTGCCTGCGAAAATCCCTCAAGAAGTGCTGGATCGGATAAAAAAGATTGATGCGGAGAAATCTACATCTTAATAAAGAACTCAAGTTTCGCTAATGCGAAACACCACTTAAGGAGGGCCTTCGACCCGACAAAGTCCCTCCCCCGAGGGGAGGGATTTAGGGAAGGGGTAACGTAGATATAAAAAGAAAGTGCGTTGGCAAAGGTTCGCAAGTCTTTCCAATGAACTTTAAAATCAAATATTTAAAACTTGCGAAACTTGAATAATGGATATTGAAACTTAACTTATAGACAGTATGGCTAAAAAGAAGGTTGTAGTCGCTTATAGCGGCGGTCTGGATACATCTTTCACGGTGATGTACCTGATGAAGGAAAAGGGATACGAGGTCTACGCGGCTTGCGCCAATACAGGCGGTTTCAGCGCAGAGCAATTGAAAGCCAACGAGGAAAGGGCTTACCAGCTGGGTGCTAAGGAATATGTAACCTTGGACGTTACGAAGGAATATTATTCCAAAAGCTTGAAATATATGATATTCGGGAATGTGCTCAGAAATGGCACTTATCCTGTTTCTGTGTCTTCCGAAAGAATATTCCAGGCCATTGCCGTCGCAAGATATGCGAAACAGATTGGGGCTGATGCCATAGCACATGGATCTACTGGGGCAGGGAATGATCAGGTGCGTTTCGACATGACGTTTCAAGTGATGGCTCCTGATATGGAAATCATAACCCTCACCCGTGACATGGGCCTTACCCGTAAATTCGAGGTGGATTATCTCAATGAACATGGTTTCAAGGCCGACTTCGCCAAACTGAAATATTCCTATAATGTTGGCCTCTGGGGCACATCAATTTGCGGAGGTGAAATACTCGACTCAAAGCAGGGACTTCCTGAAAGCGCCTATCTGAAACAAGTCACGAAAACAGGCTCTGAGACCATTGAGATAGGCTTTGTGAAAGGCGAGATATCGTCCGTCAATGGAAAGGCGTTCGCCGACAAGGTGAAGGCCATTCAGGAGATTGAGTCCATAGCCGCTCCTTACGGAATCGGTCGCGACATGCACGTGGGCGACACAATCATTGGCATTAAAGGCCGCGTAGGCTTCGAGGCAGCTGCGCCGATGCTCATTATTGCCGCGCACAAGTTTCTGGAAAAGTTCACTCTCAGCAAGTGGCAGCAGTATTGGAAAGACCAGGTTTCGAACTGGTATGGCATGTTCCTCCACGAGAGCCAATATCTAGAGCCTGTGATGAGGGACATCGAGGCGATGCTCACTAGCAGCCAGAGGAATGTGACTGGAAAGGTCACGATGGAACTCAGGCCGTATTGCTTCCAGACTGTCGGGGTTGATTCTCCAAATGATTTGGTTTCTACGAAACTGGGTGAATATGGGGAAACTCAGAAAGGCTGGACAGGGGAGGATGCGAAAGGCTTCATCAAGATAATGTCTACTCCTCTGAAGGTTTATTATATGGCGCACGAGGATGAGGCCGAGAATATTGAAAAAGGGCTTTAATGGTGAATGGTAAAAATATTAATGTCGGAATAATCGGAGCTGCCGGCTACACGGCCGGCGAGCTTCTGAGGATTCTTGTGAATCATCCCAAGGCGCAGATTGTCTTTGCTCAAAGCGGAAGCCATGCCGGCGAGCCTGTGTGGAGGGCGCATCAAGATTTGCTTGGGGAAACTGGAATGAAATTCTGTGCTGATGCCCCGGTGAATGAGGCCGATGTCATATTCATTTGCTCCGGTCATGGGAAATCGAGAGATTTCGTACATGGGCTGCATGGATATGATGGGGCTATAATTGATTTGAGCAACGATTTCCGCCTTGCTGCAGACGCAGAAGATTTCGTGTACGGTCTTCCTGAAGCATTCAGGTCCAAGATTCGGGAGGCCAGGCATATTGCGAACCCGGGCTGTTTCGCAACAGCTATTCAGCTTGCTCTGCTTCCGGCAGCAAAGGCTGAGATATTGCCGGAAGTGCACGTGACGGGGATAACCGGCTCCACGGGGGCTGGTCAGTCTCCGTCGGAGTTCACGCATTTCAGCTGGAGGGCGAACAATCTCTCTGTGTATAAGGCATTTGCTCATCAGCATCTGGGAGAGGTGTGCCAGACTCTGGGTACCTTTGAGCCGGATTGGTGCGGAGAACTGAATTTCGTTCCGGTGAGGGGCGACTTCCCTCGCGGAATACTTGTCTCAGCTTATTTTGACTGCTCCTTGAGTGAGGAGGCGGCAGTGGCTCTTTATGAAGAATATTATGAAAGAGAGCCATTCGTTTTCGTGATCGGGGACAACCCGGACATGAAGATGGTAGTGAACACGAACAAATGTTTCCTGAATGTGCGGAAGCATGGGAACAAGTTGCACGTTGTCAGTGTTTTGGATAATTTGGTGAAGGGGGCCTCCGGTCAGGCAGTCGAGAACATGAACCTCATCTTCGGCCTCCCGGAAGACACTTCCCTGCACCTTAAATCAACAAGATTTTAAGAATATGAATCATTTATTTGACGTTTATAGTTTATTCGATGTCGTCCCGGTGCGGGCGAAAGGAACGAGGATATGGGACGACAAAGGGCAGGAATATCTTGACTGCTATGGCGGCCATGCGGTGATTTCCGTTGGGCACTGCCATCCTGAATATGTGGCTGCGGTTAAAGCGCAGCTGGACAAAATCGGATTCTACTCCAATAGCGTTCAGAATCCCCTCCAGAAAGAATTAGCAGAGAAACTCTGCGAGCTTTCAGGACTGAACGACTATTTTCTGTTTCTTGTGAACTCTGGCGCTGAAGCCAATGAGAATGCCCTGAAGCTGGCTTCTTTCCACACTGGAAAGGATAGGGTCGTGGCATTCCATGGTGCCTTTCACGGCAGGACCTCAGGAGCTGTTGCCGTGACCGACAACCCGAAAATCGTCGCCCCTTTCAACTCGCATCACAATGTCACGTTCGTGGACTTGAATGATGCCGAGGCCGTCGAGCGCGAACTCTCGAAAGGCGATGTGGCGGCGGTCATCATTGAGGGCATCCAAGGCGTAGGCGGCATCAAGATACCGAATGATCAATTCATGAGGGATCTTCGAGAGCTCACAAAGAAACACGGAGTAGTTTTAATTCTGGACGAGGTTCAGAGCGGCTGTGGAAGGACCGGAAAGTATTTCGCTCATCAGTGGGCCGGAATCACTCCAGACCTGATTACGATGGCCAAAGGTCTTGCAAATGGCATCCCAATCGGAGGAGTGTTGATTTCTCCTGAGTTCAAGGCCACGAAAGGCATGCTCGGAACCACATTCGGAGGCAATTACATTGCCATGGCAGGTGCGATCGCCGTCGCCGGAATAATTAAGGAAGAGAACCTGATGGCGAATGCCAAAGCCGTGGGGGACTATATTCTTAAAAAAATTCCGGATTCTCCTAAGATCAAGGATGTGCGTGGCAGAGGGATGATGGTCGGCATTGAGTTCAATTGTCCTATCGCCGACATCAGGAATGCCCTGCTTTATGAAAAACACATATTCACTGGTGTTGCCGGCAATAATATGTTGCGGCTCCTTGCCCCGCTCGTGCTGACGAAAGCCGACGTCGACATATTCATTAATGCATTGAAAGAATTATTATGAAACAGTTTCTCCATGTAAGCGACATCGGCGACCTTGGAAAGGCGCTGGAAGAGGCAAAGCAGGTGAAGGCAACACCTTTCGCCTGGCAGAACCTAGGGAAGAACAAGACCATCATCCTCATATTCTTCAATAACAGCCTTCGCACTCGCCTTAGCAGCCAGAAGGCAGCTCTCAACCTTGGCATGAACCCGATCGTGCTGAATATCAATGGCGACAGCTGGAAACTTGAGACCCAGCTTGGAGTCGTGATGGACGGCGACAAGTCGGAGCATCTTAGGGAGGCTATACCCGTGATCGGGAGTTACTGCGACATCATCGGGGTTCGCTCTTTCGCCGGCCTGAAGGATAAAGATTTCGATTATAACGAAACCATTCTGAATCAGTTTATTGAATATTCAGGGAGGCCCGTCATAAGCTTGGAATCCGGCACGGTGCATCCTTGCCAGGCTTTCGCCGACCTGCTGACGATTGAAGAGCATAAAAAGACGAAACGTCCCAAAGTAGTCATGACTTGGGCGCCGCATCCGAAGTCTCTTCCGCAGGCCGTGCCGAACTCTTTCGCTGAGTGGATGAATGCGGCCGACGTTGATTTCGTGATTACTCAGCCGGAAGGTTACGAACTTGACCCACGATTCGTAGGGAAGGCTAAAGTCGAATATGACCAGATTAAGGCCCTGGAAGGAGCTGATTTCGTGTATGCGAAGAACTGGTCATCGGTGTCGCATTACGGCCAAGTACTGAACGTGGACCGTAGCTGGACGGTGGGCGCAAAGCAGATGGCGGTCACGAACAATGCGTTCTTCATGCATTGCCTCCCTGTACGTAGGAACATGATCGTGGCTGACGAGGTTATCGATTCTCCGCAAAGCCTTGTGATACCGGAGGCTGCGAATAGGGTGGTCTCGGCTCAAGTAGTGATGAAAAGAATGCTTGAAAGTCTATAGGAATATGAAAGAGAAACTCAATATTATTAAGGTAGGTGGAACGATTGTCGAGGAAGAAAGCTCGCTGAGTGGCCTCCTGATGTCGTTTGCCGCTTTGAGGGGATTGAAAATTCTGGTGCATGGCGGTGGCAAGATCGCTACTGCGGTGGCGGAGAAACTGGGGATAGAGTCCCAGATGATAAACGGCCGTCGCGTGACGAGTGCCGAGATGCTGAAAGTGGTGACAATGGTTTACGGGGGGCTTGTCAATAAGAATATAGTGGCCAGGCTTCAGGCTCTGGGCGTCAATGCGATCGGGCTTACCGGCACTGACATGAATATTATTATGAGCGTTAAGCGTCCAGCCGAAATCGTGAACTTTGGCTATGTGGGTGATGTGAAGTATGTGAATGTCAAGGCTTTGTCTTCATTGCTCGAATCCGGAGCTGTGCCAGTTCTGGCCCCGCTGACCCATGATAAGGAGGGAACGATGCTGAATACGAATGCAGACACTATTGCTTCGTCTGTGGCCCAGGCCCTGTCTAAGGATTTCGATGTTACCCTGACCTACTGTTCTTCTATGCCAGGCGTGCTTTCGGATATGAATGACACGTCTTCAGTGCTGTCATCGATTACTCCGGCGCAGTTCGAGCCGCTGGTGGGCAAAGGCGTTATCACAGAGGGCATGATTCCGAAACTGCAGAATGCTTTCGAGGCGATTTCGGCAGGGGTGAAGAAAGTCGTGATTACTTCCCCTTCCGCCCTTGATGGAGGCACGGCAATAGTTCAAAACGCCGAGACGGAAGACTAGAATGGATACGGTAGGTTTACTCATGGGTTTGATCCGGATTCCTTCTTTCAGCAGGGAGGAGGGGGCTGCGGCTGATTTTCTGGAGGCTTGGATGAGGAAGAATGGATTTGCGGAAATTCATAGGGCAGGGAACAACCTTTGGGTGGAATCCGGCCCTCAAGATGAGCGGCCTACCATATTGCTGAATGCCCATATCGATACGGTGAAGCCTTCTCCAGGATACACCCGTGACCCATTTGAGCCTGCACTTGAAGGAGATGTCCTTTATGGGCTTGGAAGCAATGACGATGGCGGCTCGTTGGTAGCTCTCATGGAAACATATTCATTATTATTATCAAAGCCGCAGCCGTACAGGCTTGTCATCTCTGCTACGGCAGAGGAAGAAGTGTGCGGGAAGGGCGGTTTTGACGTTTTTCTCCAGAGAGCAGGGAAAATCGACTTCGGCATAATAGGTGAGCCGACGGCCATGAATATGGCAGTCGCTGAGAAAGGGCTTATGGTTCTGGATTGCACTGCGCACGGGGTGAGCGGCCATGCGGCAAGAAATGAAGGCAAGAATGCAATCTACGAGGCTCTTCCTTCAATCGAGTGGTTCAGGACTCATGTATTTCCAAAGGTTTCCGAATATCTCGGGTCGGTCAAGATGACAGTGACCCAGATTACTGCAGGGACTCAGCACAATGTGATTCCCGACAGGTGCGATTTCGTGGTGGATGTCAGGTCAAACGGATTATATTCAAATCCCGATCTACTTAAGCTAATAAAAGCCTCGGTTCGGTGCGATGTGAAGGAAAGGTCAACCAGAATCGGAAGCTCGAATATTCCTATGACACATCCTGTCGTAAAACGCGGCCTCGAACTAGGCCTGAAGCCATTTGGCTCTCCAACTACCAGCAATCAGGCACTTGCATCGTTTCCGACCTTGAAAATCGGCCCTGGGGACTCATCTCGCTCTCATACTGCGAATGAATATATTCATATAAGTGAAATCCGTGATGCAGTGGAGACATATTATAGATTATTAGACGGACTAGAAATTTAAAAATATGGATAAGCTTTGGGATAAAGGCTTCGATGAGGATGCTAGAATCGACTCTTTCACTGTTGGCAATGACCGCGAGCTGGATTTACTGCTTGCGCCATATGATATTCTTGGGACCATTGCCCACATAAAGATGCTTGCTAAGGTAGGCCTTCTGCCAGGCGAGGATCTGGCAAAGCTCCTGCCGGAACTTAGGAATATGTATTCGGCGGCTGTCGAAGGCAGATTCGTGATCGAACCTGACGTTGAGGACGTGCATTCGCAGGTAGAGCTGAATCTCACCCGTAAACTTGGCGACATGGGCAAAAAAGTCCACACAGGCCGCTCTCGCAATGATCAGGTGCTGGTCGACCTGAAACTTTTCACTCGTGCTGAGATAGAGAAGACCGCTTGTAAGGTGAAATCGTTGTTCGAGACTCTTCAGGATGCCAGTGAGAGGTTCAAAGACGTACTTATGCCAGGTTACACTCATCTACAAGTGGCAATGCCTTCCTCTTTCGGACTCTGGTTCGGAGCCTACGCCGAGAGCCTCACGGACGATATGGTGATGCTGAAGGCCGCATGGGACATCGCTGACCGTAACCCGCTAGGCTCCGCTGCTGGTTACGGGTCTTCCGCTCCATTGGACAGAACAATGACCACGAAGCTTCTGGGCTTCGCAGACTTGGACTGGAATTCGGTATATTCACAAATGACTAGGGGCAGGATGGAACGCGCCGTTGCAGGAGCATATTCATCGGTAGCCGAGACAATTGGAAAGCTGGCCTATGACTGCTGTCTCTATTCAAGTCAGAATTTCGGCTTCATAAAGCTCCCGGATGCCCTCACTACGGGTTCTAGCATCATGCCTCACAAGAAGAACCCAGACGTGTTTGAGCTAGTAAGGGCTCACTGCAACAAGATCATCGCCGTGCCAGTTGAGATAAGAAGCGTGACAGGGAATCTGCCAAGCGGCTATTTCCGTGATTTCCAGCTGCTCAAGGAAATATATTTCCCGATTTTTAAAGAATTGGATGATTGCTTGGACATCGTTGAATATGCCATTAAAGGCATGGTGATAAATAAGAATATCATGTCTGACCCACGCTACAAGCTTTGCTTCAGTGTGGAAGAAGTCAATCATCTTGTGTCTAGGGGTGTGCCTTTCCGTGATGCCTACCGCCAAGTCGCTGCGTCAATCCAGGATGGCACGTTCGAATTTGGCAGTGCTTCTGCAGGTACCACGGTAACTGCCTCTGACCTGCATCATATACACGAAGGCTCGCTTGGCAACCTCTGCAACGACAAGATTAAGTCCCGCATGGTCGCTCTCTTTTCAGTATTCCCATTCGGTTACGTCCATTCCTGCTTAGAGAGCCTTCTGACAGAGTAAAACAAAAAAAAACGGCACCGTGAAAGGTGCCGTCGTAAAATCATAAAGAAATTTATTTCTTCTTTGGAGCTGCTTTCTTAGCTGCTGCAACAGACTCTTTCCTGAAGTCCTTGAGGTCCTTCATAAGAGCAAGAGCGGCTTTACGTGCGCGAGCACCAGCTGCTTTGTTGCCTTTTTCTAACTGAGCATCAGCATTAACTACGAATGCATCGAGCTCTTCTTTGATTCTTGCTACAAGCTTTTTCATTTCTATAAAAAATTAAAGGGTTATTGATAAAAGTAATGTATTTTCTTAGGTATCAGATGTTTAATGCTACTTATATGCCTTTAACCATTGTGCAAGATAGAGAAAAAAAAAGAATAATCAAACAATTTAAACGTTTTTTGCATGTGTGTTGAGTAAATTCATCGCCCTATCTGGCCCGATAGTAGTGAAATTCCGGATTCCTTCCGTGATTTTGGAGCAGATCTGAGGCATCTGGAACTGCTCTTCTTCAGATAAAGCTCCTAGCACGAAGTCCACCTGCTCACCATGTTTGAAGTCGGCGCCGATTCCGATCCTAATCCTGGCATATTCAGTCGTTCCCAGGCATTCCTCAATGTTTTTCAACCCGTTATGGCCGCCATCAGAACCACTTTTCCTCATCCTGATTGTTCCGAAAGGCAGATTCAGGTCATCGCAGACTACTATTAAGTTTTCAAGCGGAAGTGCCATGCAATTCACCCAGTAACGAACAGCATTGCCGCTGAGGTTCATGTAAGTAGAGGGCTTTAGCAGAGTTATTTTCCTTCCCTTGAAGGAAGTTTCGGCTATATCGCCATACCTCTTGGTAGAAAAAACGGCATTGGATGCCTTAGCAAATGCATCCAATGCCATAAACCCCATGTTATGCCTGGTAGAAGCGTATTCTGCTCCAATGTTGCCTAATCCGACTACCAGGTATTCCATATTCAATTTTATTCTTTCTTGTCAGCGTTATCTTCAGCAGCAGGAGCAGCGCTTTCAGCAGCTTCGGCAGCAGGAGCATTGGCCCCTTCTGCAGCCTCTTCAGCAGCTTCAGCCCTTGCGGCATCAGCAGCCATTTGGCGAGAAGATTTAACCTGGCAGAGAATCGTGTTCTTAGAAGTCAGGATGGTTACCTTATCATAAGAAAGATCGCCAGCAGTCAGCTTCTTCTCTATATCCAGCTTATTGATGTCGATGACAAGATTATCAGGAAGATCTTCCAGTTGAGCGCTGATGCGAAGTTCGCGAGCCAGCTTGAAGAACTTACCACCTTTCTGGACGCCTACCGGATGGCCTTGGAAGACAAGTGGAACGTTTATGGTGATAGGCTTCTTGTCGTCAACTGCAAGAAAGTCCACGTGCAGGCAGTTGTCCTTTACCGGGTGGAACTGAAGTTCGTGAACGATAGCGAGATATTTCTTGCCATCTGAAAGATTCAGATCTACGATGAAAGACTCTGGAGTGCAGAGCAGACCTTGAAGATCCCTGTCGCTTACTGTGAATAATACGTTCTTGAGTCCGAGCCCATAGAGGTTGCAAGGTACGAGTCCTTGCTTGCGGAAGGCCTTGATCACGGCCTTGTTGCCCACTTCGCGGATTGTTCCGCTGAGTTCAAAATGTTTCATTGCGTTTGTTTTAAAATGTGTTACTCAGTTCCTGACATGCAGGAACCCCATTGCACCAAAAGCACTTGTTGCTTTGTAATTTGGGTTTGCAAAGATATAAAATATTGTGAATATGTCAAATACTTATTTCACCATCTCCACGGCCTTGTTCCATGCCTCTTCCTTATACAGGCTGTCCAAAAGGGGCGTGCCGGCAGCAGAGAGATAAATGGAGAATCCTGAATATGTATTTATGGTAAAGCCACCGTTCCCAGGCATGAATTTAGGGGTAGCATTCTTGTAAGCTGTGGCTCCATTGATTGCGCTTTCAAGGGTTTCGAGGTCTTCCGGACTGGCTCCGCATTTTGCGAAAGCGTCATAGAGATCGTAGAAATAATGGCGTCCAAGGCGGTAATATCTCTGTATATTATCGACAGGTGCCTCATCTATAGCCAGGCGATATTTCTCGAAGAGGTTTTTGCAGACAGAAGCCAGATTTTCAAGTCCGGAAGTCTTGACTAGAGTTACCGTTGATGACTGATATTCTCCGCTCTGAGAATTGTATCTTTCGAAAGAATCCTTATACAGCGCCGTTAAATCGTAATTTGCATTCTGAACAAGGTAGCTTGTGATTTTCGTATAGTCAAACATGCCATCGCCAAGTACTTCGGCAGGGGAGCACCCGATGTAATCGGCTTTGTCTTTCAGTCCATAGCACACTTCAGCCCCAGCAGTAAAGCACATGTCGAAAAGTATGTAGTCCAGATGGAATGGGATGCCGGATGCAAATTGTGCGACAGTCATCTCGCTTGCACCGGAAGAAGTTATGTCCTGCCCGAGGCTCCTTACAAGCATATACGAAGGTTCGTCTTCGATGTTGCCTTCTGGGACTGGCAGCCTCTTCCTTCTGTCCGCTGCCATTGCCGCATTTCTCTTCGATGCATGTTCTGCCTCATAGCTTGACGGATTGTGGTAATAACCTTCCGGAAGCCAGCCAGAGCCATGAGATGAGAACACGAGCCCATAACTATTGGCCGGAAATTCCGATTTAACGTAGTTCAGCACAGATCTCATGACTTCAGGGGTCGTAACCACAGTGCCAGCCCTGTATGTCTTGATGGTGTCAAGAACAGCTTTTTTCCCGGAAGAGTAGTACCTGACCAGGTATGCCATGGCATTCGAACTGGAATTCGCAATCTTGTTGAAAGCCAGAACTACATTATGCTTGTTCCCTTTTGTCGGTAGGAAACCTTGCGGTAGTTCCTTGTACATGTCAGAATAGATGTAACTCTGGAGAGAATTATTGCCGCATTCATAAAACAACAGCACATGGCCGAAAGTGCTGTCTTCATTCTCCTTGTACTTATTATCCTTATTGCAGCCTGCCAAAAAAGACATAGCCACTAATGCGATGACAGCAACGCCAAAATGCTTTACGAATATATTGAAACTCATTTTTATAATCATAACACAGTAAAACCATGGCAGATAGGGCAAACTGCCGAAATGCAAATATAGCTTTTTTCAACGAAATAATTTTTCTTTCTGCCAGCTACGTGTTTCCAATGACATTCATTCATCGGTCAGCATGAAACAACTCAAGTTTCGCAAGTCTTAAATATTTGATTTAAAGTTCATTGAAAAGACTTGCAAACCTTTGCCAACGCA
>Ga0256405_10008161_pt1 | contig 15190 bp, 13 predicted proteins | sample RumenRJG_02DNA_FD_189096 | JGI IMG/M metagenome (GOLD analysis project Ga0256405, IMG submission 189096) | Bovine rumen microbial communities from Lethbridge, Alberta, Canada - RJG_02 | ecosystem: Host-associated > Mammals > Digestive system > Stomach > Rumen | place: Canada: Alberta... | reverse complement strand
CACAAGAATCTTGCCGTTCTGATCAGAGACATAAGTTCCGAGTTCCGTCCACTTATTGGAATTCTGAGCTTCAACCTTGAAGGTGATGCCGGCGACCTTGCCGTCTGTGGAGGTTTTTACAATCTCCAGCTTGGCGACCGGGTGATTGACGAAGGTCAGTGTGTTGGTGCCGAGCTTCGCAGTGAACTCCTGCACACGGTTGTCGGAAACATAGTCCTCCGGCACCGCTTCAGTCACGCGATACTTGTAGCCGTACTTCAGCTCCAAGTCGATTTTGCCGTTGGCATCCGTCTTATAGGTGCCTTTCGTCCACCAGCCAATGCCACCCTCCGGTTCGTATTCCTCAACCTTGAAGGAAATGTTCTTGACGTTACCATCGTCGGAGGTCTTGATAAGCTCCAGCTTGGAAACGGGATGATTCACAAAGGTCAGCGAATTGGTCCCTTCCGTGACCTTGATCGTCTGCTCCCGCTTGTCCGCCACGTAGTTTTCGGGGACAGTCTCAATCACGGTATAGGTTTCACCGATGGTGAGATCGGGAACGCTGATCTTGCCGTCCTTGTCCGTCTGACCGGTAAAGACGACCTTACCCTTGCTGTCCTTGACGGTAAAGGCAATACCTTTGATATTCCCGTCATCAGACTGCTTGATGATCTCGCAGTTTGTGGTGGTCGGCTTGTTTGTGAAAGTCACGGTGTTCGTACCACGCTTCAGGGTAATGGTCTGCGGGTTCTCCGTGGTGCACTCGTACCCGTCAGGGACAATCTCTGTGATGCGCAGCTTCGTTCCGACCTGTAAATCCTCGATGGAAATCTTGCCGTTGGCATCGGTTTTATAGGTGCCTTTCGTCCACCAGCCAATGCCGCCTTCCGGCTCGTACTGCTCGACCTTGAAGGAAATGTCCTTAACCTTACCGTCCGTACTGGTTTTCACAATCTCCAGATCTCCAGTTTCAGGGGCGTTGTGGATGGTCATAGTCATGACACCGCCGCCGCTCAGACCGGTAATGGCGATTTTGTTCAAGCGGCAATCACCGTTGTCATCCCGCGTGAGATCTGCGGAAGTGTAGGTTTTGTTGAACACAGTACTTCCGCCACGTTTCACGGTGATCGTCCAAGAATCAGGGAATACAAGATCTTTGCCTTTTTCAGACAGCACTTCCAGGAACGTATAGGTTCCGTCGTTCAGCCCGGTAAAGGTGTAGGTTTTGGCGCCGCTGGCAGAATAGCTGCTGTTGGTCACATACACATTACCGGAACTGTCTGTCTTGCCATACCAGGAAATGTTATCAGTCCACTTGTAGATCTTGAAACAATACCCTTCAACATCCCCAGTATCGGATGTTTTCTTCATCGTCAACGTGCCCATCGGATGATTTACGAAAGTCAACGTGTTTGTCCCGGCTTTCAGCGTGATCGTTTGTGTCCTCTGATCAGCCACATAGTTTGCAGGAACTGTCTCTGTTACCGTGACAGTTTGCCCAATCGTCAAACCAGGAACGTTCAGCTTGCCTTGGCTGTTGGTCTTGCCAGTGAAGAGGGTATTGCCGGCGTTGTCCTTAACTGTGAAAGTGATATTGGCAACGTTTCCGTCATCAGCCTGCTTTACGATATCCAGGCTGGTAGAGCTTGCCGTGACTTTGAAATACACTTTCACAGGGTCGGGACTGCCATACTGACACAGAATCTGGTCTCTGGAACCGTTACTGTTCTGAGTTCCCCACACTACCGGCGCGATAGAAGAGACATCCGGATTGCTGCCGACGCCGGTGATCAGCACAGTTTTGCCTTGGACTGCAGAAGCAGGGGCGGTGATAGTCAGCTTGTTTCCGCTCTTCGTACATGTGACGCCGGAACCACTAAAGGTGAAATCAGAGTTGATGGCATTGTTGCTGTCAGTCAGTGTCAGGGTATACTTGCCGGATGCAGCATCATACTGCATTTCTTTCGTCTCCGCCTGGGACTGAGCCACTTTCGCGAAGCTGGGGATCTTGCCGTGCGCGGCAAGACTGGCGTTGATTGCTGCATAGCCATTTTTCATACCGGCCACATCATCACTGTTGCCACCAGAGGATTTGATCATGTGATTATACAGACGGGAATTGGTGCATGCATAGGGTGGGGTAGCACTGCGGTAGTCCATCAGAATCTCCCAGATGACAATCTGGGTCGCGGCCATATAACCATAGTTGGTGTAGGCGTTGGACGAGGACAGCTTGTTCGGTGCACCATAAGCCATGGCAAGCATGATCGCGTTCTGCTTTGCCGGAGAGATTTTTTTGCCCCAGAAAGTCGAATCGTTATTCGAGAAGGACGAATAAATCGTGTTTGCTGTCGAGCTGGCCTGCGGCTCCAGACAGTAGGCGACTTTGCCGTCAATGTAATGAATGTTCATACCAGCCATGCGAGCTGTTGCGGAAGTTCCATCGTAATAGGTTACAGGGAACGTCAGATAGTCGGTCCCGTAAAAAATATACTTGATGGTCATCTTGGAATCCGCAGCAGAAACAGGCATTGCCATCGAGCTGACCAGAACAGTGACGAGCAGGAGCATCACGAGGGTTTTGCGAAAAAAGTGTTTACTCATAGATAACCTCCATTCGTTTTTGCACAATAAAACGGAGGTGCTTCCGTTCTCCGGGAAACATCTCCGTCCTGTGTTAAGATAATGGTTTTTTGTTCATCCGTAAAGGAAGACCAGCCTATACATGCCAGTTGCTGCCTCATACGAAGCATGTAAGTTGCAATGCAGGCCTGTAAGATCATATCCAAGTGCCTGAAAACAAGTGTAGGCATATTGAATGTGGCCGATTGCCTGGTTGTACAGATCTTGCTCGCTGGAAACTGCCCCGTAAAAGCCAGGGTAATAGCTTGCATTCCCAAGATTCAAAGAGCTGTCGGGAACAAATCCATAAGTCTCTTCCGCATATGAATTTGCATAGGCAATTACTGCAGCTAAATCATATTCCTTGTGAGCATTTTCAACAGGTTCTGTGGCTTGCTCCGTACTTGACTCTGTAGGAGGAGTGACAGGCTCTTCATTCGGCGCTTGTGTTGCAGCCTCGCTGGGCGGTTCTGTTGGGGCTTGCGTAGGAGCCTCTGTCGTCGTTTGCGTGGGTTTCGATTCTGTCGGACGAGGTTCCGAGGTGGTTGGTGGGGCAACCGGTGCTGTTGGCTTAGCATCTTCCTTTGGGACTTCTTGGGTGGGCGTTTTAGGTATCGAGTCGGCGGGAGGAGTTTGCGGTTTGCTTTCCTCTGCTGGGGGTTGCTGTTTCTTGTGGTTTTGCTCCTGGATTGGCTCCGTCATCTGGATTGTTTCGGGCTCCGTTGTGATCGTCTCAGTCTGCGAGGGTTCAGTTGCAGACTCTGAGAAGACCGTATCGGTGACCTGTGCTTCCATTCTGACATCCAGGACAGCCGGCTCTTGATTTATGGATGCAGGCGCTTGTCCGCATCCTGCAAGCAGAGCAGCCAGGCAGATTGCTGTGATTCCAAGATTTCGTTTCCTCATATCAGGCACCTCCGTCAGTATTTCTATGCCAAATATAGTGGAAAATCTTGGAAATCTCAAACCTGCGATTTATTTCTTCCTCTGACGGATCTTCAGAAAAATCACCGCACCGACAATGAACACCACAAGCCCGATAGCAAGGATCGTTTTCAACTCCATGCTTGGATCGCCTCCTTTCTTCCTTTTTCAGTTGGTACTGCTGGTCAAGAGGGGGAGAGTGTGAGAGGGGGCCAAGCAGTTTTGCCTTCAACAAAAGGACAGACTATCCCCTTGGCGTAGTCTCTATCGTGCCTCATTCCGCTTCTTAACCTGTTCCAAATAACGAGAATAATGTTCAAGCGCTTTCATCACATAATCCTCGGTTTGGCTGGGGGAAATGTTTTTGGGAATGTATTGTCGCAGGCGATCAGCCCGAAAACTGATCTTTTCCCGCTGGTTGGGCTTGACCTCGCCCATGATTGCTTCAATGGCTTCCGGCGTCAGCTTGCCCTCGTTTGACATCTTCCGCATACGGATTGCCTGATCGTGGGAGGGCGTAGCGTCCATATAAGACATAGCATCTGCAAGAGCCGACTGTTCCTCCTTGGAGAGATAGGACAGCTCCACCGCAGGACGCATTCCGATCCGACCTTCATCCACAATGTCAAGCAGCGTTGGGATAAGCTCGGTGAGACGAATATAGCGTTGGATCTGGGAATGACTATCAGGCGAGCTTTCTGCAACAATCTCCCTGCTTGTTTTGCCGGAAAAATCCTGCCCCACTGGGGCAGAATTATCTTTGGATGGTCTACCAGGCATCCGCTTCATAGCATCCAGCCGCATTTTATAGGAAAACGCTTTCTCACTGGGGAGAATGACCGACCGTTGCAGATTGGATTCGACCATCAGGATAATCGCTTCATCCCGTGTCAAATCCCGGATTTCCGCCCGGATCGTGTCAAACCCGGCAAGCTCGCAGGCCTTCTTGCGCCTGTGTCCGGATACGATCTCATATCGCCCGTCTTCCTTTTGGCGCAGGGTGATGGGGACGATTACGCCCCGTTCCTTGACGCTCTGTACAAGCTGATCCATGTCCTCGTCCAGCCTCACTTTGAAAGGGTGGTTTGGGAAATCATCAATCTCGCGCAGAGGGATGTCGTAGATCTTCGGCAAACGGTTTTCGTGACGTTCCTGCTCAGTCATGAACAGTTCATCGTACCCCGTCAATCCGAGGTCGATCTTTTGACCGTTCTTCAAGCGACAACACCTCCTTCGTCAGGTTTTCGTAGGCTTGGGCAACCTTGCCGCTCTTGTCATAATCGAAGATGCTGGCTCCTGTGACGGACGCTTCGGCGGCACGGACAGAGCGTGGGATTTCCGTAGAGAAGATGTGGATCTGACGTCCCAGACTCTCCCGCAGGGAAGCAATAATCTCGTTGGCATTGTTGGTGCGTCGATCAACCATAGTCAGCAAAATGCCATCAATTGACAGCTTGGGATTGATTGCCCGTCGAACCTTTGCCACGGATTTCATCAGAAGTCCCAGACCTTTTGTGGACAGAAAACTCGGCTGAGAAGGGATGATCACGCTGTCAGCGGCGACTAGAGCGTTGATGGTCATCATGCCAAGCGACGGCATACAGTCAATCAGAATGTAGTCATAGTCCTGCCGCAGCCCGTCCACCAGGTTCTTCAGAACGAACTCCCGGCTCATCACGTTGAACAGGCTGGTTTCCAGACCGGACAGTTCAATATTTGCCGGCATGAGCTCCACGCCCTCACGATGAGATCGGATGGCCTGATAGGGATCAAACTGCTCGTCATTGATCACAGCGTTCATGGCGGTTGCCAGAGATTGTTCCAGGGCGTCCGGGTTTTGGAAGCCCATACAGACCGTCAGGCTGCCCTGCGGGTCTGCGTCGATTAGTAAAACCTTCTTGCCCTCCCGTGCAAGACCGACACCTAAGTTGACAGTGCTCGTCGTCTTGCCCACGCCGCCCTTCTGGTTTGTGATAGCGATGACCTTGCAATCCATCGGACTCCTCCTTTCATTCTTTCTTTACGCATTCATTCTCACCTCCAGTTTTTACAACTCTGATATGATTATTCTTCTGATTCAGAATAATAGGGGCAGTATGGCGCATAATAACACTCCAAACAGAAATCGTGTTCTCCTCGGCAAAGCTCGCCACGCCGGAGTAGCCGGTCTATATGCTCCTGAATCATGTTGAATTCATCTTTGGGGTTGGAAAGCGCAATAGAGAACCTGATTGTACGAAAAATCAACCTCAAGGCATCGGTGTCTACCGGAGGCTTTTGAATTAGGTCCACTCGGTCTTCTCGTGAATGACAGATATAGGACAACCTCAGATTTAATGCTCGAGAGAACTCTTCCACAAGCGGCATCTCGCACTCGACAAGCATCCCGGTTGGGTTATCATCCCAATCGAAATAAAACCATCCGTCGATAGAGGTCAGTCTGCCGGGACCGTTCAGGATCATCTGGATGCTTATGACTTCGACCACATTTAGAAGCCAGGCAAACAACTCCTGTAAAGAATCCGGGTAGCCAAGGCCATGTATTTCCTGGATATAAGCGATCCGTTTTTTGCGATGCACAGAAAAGGTAATGCGAATAAAAGGTGCACCCCTGTTTCTTAATGATCCCAGAAATTCCGTGCCCGTATTCATAAGCTCCAGCGACACATCCTTCGACAGGCTTCTGATAAAAGCTTGATTGGGGTGATCAATCGCTCTGGCATACTGACACGAGATCCTTTCTGCGTGATGCTTTTCCATTCTTGTACCTTCTTTCGTCCTAAAATAAAAAAAGAGCTACTCGTTTTCAAAATACAAGTAGCTCTAAATTACGGTATTCAGTTTTGGCCACAATTGACTAAGGCTGCTTTGGTATGCTTTATTGATAGTGCAGCGCTCATTAGCAAATCGGTTTTGTCCCCATAATAACACACTCGTCGATCCGGCGGACGATTCCGGTTGCTTTCATGCAGTATCCTCCTGTCTTTCTCCAAAATTCAGAAGTATTATTTGCCGAAATTGCGCCTTCTATGCGGCGTGAGAAGGGAATACCAGCGCGCATCGGTTGTTTCTCTGCTGCGCGCGGGTCCGGATGTTCACAAAATGGTTGTTGCGAAGTCTGCCTGTGTTTTGCGCGCTCAGAGGGTTGCTTTTCGCCGTGCAAACCGGTATAATGCAATCAGAAAAAACCGTATCTGCGGCCAAACGATCTGCCAAGCGCAACCTGCGCTTTGGCCGCACAACGTCCGCTTGCAGGGAGGGATTTCTATGCTGATTGGTTTGATCGTATTCCTGGGTGTCGGGATTCTCTTTTTTGTGCTCGGGACGCTGCTCTGGAAGAAGCAACGAATGGATCTTGTGAACGAGTGGCACACCCGGAATGTGAAGCCGGAGGACGTCCCTGCCTACACGAGACTGATTGGCCTGTCGCTGCTCGCCATCGGCGCAGGCTGTCTTGTCACCGGCATCGTCGCCTGCATCTTTGAAGAAGCCCTCGGCTGGCTTGCCCTGCCGCTGAGCTTCGCCATCGGCTTCGCGCTGATCTTCAGAGCACAAAAGAAATACAACGGCGGGAAGCTGATCTCATAGTGATATGCTCCCTCTATGATGACAGTGACTTTTTTATTTCACTGCATCTTCCGGGCGCAGCGCCGTGCCGTCGAAGGTGCGCACGCTTCGTCTGCTCCGGATGGCATCGAGCATTTTCATTTCAGCAGTCCCTCCATCCAAAGCTTCAAATCCGCCTCAGAGACTTCGCCGCCGAAACCGCCATCCAAAACAGCGGCAAATTCCTCCCCTGGCAGGTCGTCACCATCTCCCGCGACGGAACAATCCTGGATTAAAAGAGCATCCCCAAAATCCCACCCCCACCCCGTAGTGGCGCATGACTCCCAAGGGACTAGCTGCGCGTCGCACATGCGCCAGCCCGCACCCGCCGTAGTGGCCGAACTCGAAGAGTCACGAAGTATGACCACATCGGCCATAGCGCGAAGCGCAATCCAGCCTCCAACCACATACCCACCACCCGCCGCGGCCCCAAGCCGCGGCGTTTCTCGTATCCCCATTCCCGCAGCCTGTTTTGCGCCATATCGTCATTCAATCCGCGCCATCTGCAAGATTGATCACAACGCAGCCGGGACGGACCTCCCGCAGGATCCTGCCGGGGTTGCTGTTCTGCAAAACGGCGTAACCGATCAAAAGGTCGCAGTGCTTTGCCATATACGCATTGGCCCGCACGATGGCCAGTCTGCGCGGAACGGCCTCCATCCCCGGAGGGTAGAAGCTCCCGTCAAACCCATCGGGCAGCGCAATTGCTCGCTCTGACGGATGGTATGGCAGCAGCAAAAGCAGCCGGAGCGTCGGGTGGCCTTTTTTCGCTTCCGCAAGACAAATCGCAGCCATCCTGTCAAAAGCGCCGTAACCTCCCACCACAAATTCCGTCATACCGTACTTTGTGATTGCTTCTGCAACCGCACGTTCCAGCTTCTCCCGGATCATAACCGGCGCATCCCGATGCCCGATCAGAAAACAGGTTTTCATGATATCACTTCACTTTCCTACAGAAATAATATAAAGTGATGTCACTATACTGTCAAGAGACTGCATACAAACATTTTCCGTCGGGATAAAATAAAGCCATCAAAATCCATCGGAGGTTTTCACATGGCTACGAATAAGCGCGTGTTCACGCTGCGCCTGGAAGACGAAGTCTTTGACAAAATCGGAGCGCTTGCAACGAAAGAACACCGCTCCATGACAAATTACATCGAATATGTTTTGCTGAAGCATATTGCCGAGGTTGAAAAGGCGGAGAACAATGCCGGTGCTGATCCGCAGGAAGGCAGCGAAGAACAGCCGCTCTGATTTCCATACAAGGAGCCTTGACAGAGCTTTGGCCTGCGGTTTATAATGGAACAAACTTGTAGAGGAGGCATTCTCATGAAGGTTGGAAAGATCATTGGCCGCGTTGCCCTTGGCGCGCTGGCGTTGTCTGTGGTCCCGTATCAATTCAAAAAGGACGAGGAGACCGGCTCCATTGAGGTGCGCAGCCTCTTGTGGGCATTGAAGAAGACGCCCCACGGCGAAGGCGAGGATAAGGATCATTACACCTTTGCGATTCCGCCGTCCGGGATCAATTACACCGCCCCGGAAGAAGCTGAAGAATCCACGGAAGAACCTGTCCCGGTGGAGCCTGCCGAAGCCCCCGCCGAAGCGCCTGCCGCAGAATAACACCAAACCGGCAAGCAATGCAAACCTCATAAAGCTTGCGAAAACTGTCTTTTTCCCCTCCCGGGAAAAGGGCAGTTTTTTCTTGCCCGCTTGTTAGGGAAATCCCTATAACCCTTTTACGGGCTCCCGCCCGGCTGCGCGTTTTCCTGAAAACGCTATTCAATTGTCAAGCTGCAATCCACCGCTGACGGCCCTTCCCTCCAAACGAAAACCATTTGTCCAAGGTTCAAGCGGTATCAGCTTTCGCGTCAATTCCGTTATTGCTTTTTCGACTTTTTCCCTGTATAATTATTTTTGGTGAATTATAAGTTGACGCGGTTTTTTGCTTTACAGATCACGATTTTTCAATCCGCAATCTGTAAACACCGCGCTGTGAAAGTTCAATAGGCACAACACCAACGATGTTGGTGACTGCTCACGAAGCATGCTCGACCGTCGGTCGGTGTGTACTTTAAGAACGGTTGGTGTATCAAGTGCCTATCGAACAAAAGAAAAACGCTCCGGGGATGCCCCGGAGCGAAAGCGATCGCTTCTATCTCATTATATTTCGATCTAATTTCTCTATGTCATACAAGAATAAATGCAAGAAGCCAAGTATTGATGGAGGACAACCCACATGACAATTGTTGATATTCTAAAGGATTCTGATTACAAAGCAGAGCAGTTCTCTGCGGCTTCAATCGAACGGCTTAATGCGCGTATTGAGGAAAGAACAGATAAAAAAGGAAAAGTCTCAGCTGTCGTAAAATGTCTCGTCCGAAAAAAGGATATTATTCTTAAGCCCGAAGAGGTGATACGCCAACTTTTTATTGACAGGCTGATCAATGAATATGGTTATCCGGTTTCACGCATGCAGGTGGAGTATCCCGTTTATTTTGGCAGAGAAGTGAAGCGTGCCGATATTGTAATCATGGATGAGGACCGCCCGTTGGTTCCGTATATTGTCATAGAAGTAAAGAAGCCGAAGCTAAAAGACGGTAAGGACCAACTGAAGAGCTATTGCAACAGCACCGGGGCTCCTATTGCAGTCTGGACAAACGGAGACCAGATTGCCTTTTACAATAGGCAGGACCCCAATTATTTCAAGGATATTCGTAACATTCCGACTGCCACGCAGACCCTTGAAGACATTGTTTCGGTGAAGTGGACAATTCAGGATCTGCGAGATAATGATCGTTTGCAGAAAGAGCGGCTCTCTCTGAAAGACGTTATTCTTGATCTCGAAGATGAAGTCCTTGCAAATGCGGGTGTAGACGTCTTTGAAGAGTGCTTCAAGCTCATTTTCGCAAAACTCTATGACGAGTTTTTGAGCGGGCAGACACCCTCGCGGTATCTGGAATTTACCAGCGCAGGTCGGACAGATTTCAAGCTGAAAGAGAAAATCCAAGAGCTGTTTGATAAGGCCAACCAAAAGTGGAAAGGTGTTTTCGACGAAAACACAAGGATTCTGCTTTCCCCGTCTCACCTTGCAATCTGCGTATCTTCACTCCAAAGCGTAAAACTGTTCAACAGCAATCTGGACGTGGTGGACGATGCCTTTGAATACCTTATGAGCAAGTCCAGCAAGGGTGAGAAGGGTCAATTCTTTACGCCCCGTTATGTCATTGAAATGTGTGTGCGTATGCTGAACCCCAAAGAGGGGGAAAAAATGATTGACACCGCCTGCGGTAGCAGCGGCTTCCCCGTACACACGATTTTCCATGTGTGGCGCCAAATGGCAAAGGACAGAGGGCTTAATATCAGCGAGTTCTTTTCACTGGACCAAAAACCCTATGAATTTACTGAATATGTAAAGGATAACATCTTTGGCATCGATTTTGATGAAAAAGCTGTCCGCGTTGCCAGAACGCTCAATCTGATCGCCGGTGACGGTCACACAAACGTGCTCCACCTGAACACGTTGGATTATACCCAGTGGGGCGAGACCGCAAAACAGGAGGATTGGCTCAGCACCTACTTTGAAGGCTTTGACCGCTTGAAAAAGCTTAGAGTAGACAGGAGCAGTTATCGGGATTTCAACTTTGATATTCTGATGGCAAATCCGCCATTTGCCGGAGATATTAAGGAATCTCGCATTCTCAGCATGTACGATCTTGCGAAGAATGCTCAAGGTAAACAGCAAAACAAGGTTGGCAGAGATATCCTGTTTATCGAGCGTAATCTTGATTTCTTGAAGCCCGGCGGACGGATGGCGATTGTGTTGCCGCAAGGACGATTCAACAATAGCAGCGACAAATATATCCGGGAGTATATCGCCGAACGCTGTCGTATACTTGCGGTCGTCGGAATTCACGGAAATGTATTTAAACCTCATACAGGAACAAAAACCTCAGTTCTGTTTGTTCAGAAGTGGGACGAAGAACTTTGCCCCCAAAAAGAGGATTATCCTATTTTCTTTGCTACTATGCAGGAGCCTAGCAAAGACAACTCCGGTGATATCATCTATGTGAAAGATCCGGAAACAGGAGAGAAAAAGCTTGACTCACACGGGCACATGTATGTGAAACATGACCTATATAACCATGAGGGATTGACACAGGATGGTATTGCAGAGGCATTTATTGAGTTTGCGAAAAAGGAAAGGCTAAGTTTTTTTCGGTGAGCCCATCCGTTGAACCTTTTGATGAGGTCAAGTACAAGGCTTTAATGGATGGGCTGGAATGTAGTGAAATTCAAAAAGGCAACTTGGAATTCTCGGGCCGGATTGATGCCGAATACTATCAGAAACAGTACTTACTTTTTGAACAAATGGTAAGAAAAAACAATTATAAAAGGATGTCCGAAATATGTCATTTTATTATTGGACCATTTGGGTCTGCTTATGACACTAGCAATTATGTCGAGAAATCTAAATACAGATACATTCGCGGGCAAGATGTGAAACCTTTTTTTGTACAAGAAACGGGACCAAGATTCATGGCTGAACAAGACTTCCTTCGTCTTCAAAAATATGCATTAAAAGAAAACGATCTATTAGTCTCCGTTGTGGGAACATTGGGAAATGCTTGTATAGTCCAAGCCAAAGAATTGCCAGCAATCTTCAGCTGCAAAAGCACCGCAGTACGAGCGGATAGTGTAGACCCATATTATCTTCTAACATATACAAACTCCAAATATGGGCGAAAACTTTTACTGCGTAAAGAACGTGGAGCAATTCAGAAAGGATTAAACCTAGATGATCTAAAAACGATTGATGTTCCATTATTTTCAGATGCTTTTCAAAAAGAGATCGCTTGGTTGATTAAGAAGGCGCAGCAGTTGAAAACATCATCTCAGACTCTATATAAGAATGCAGAGAGAATGATAGAAGAGCGGATAGATGTACAAGCCAATGGCCAACGCTCTCCTGTTTCATTTGTTAAACACCTTTCTGAAACCTTTCTATTATCTGGGCGCCTAGATGCGGAATACTATCAACCCAAATACGATTCTTTCGATAAATTGGTTCGCATGTTCGGAGGCGGGTACTCATTCGTGGGGACGGAGTTTGAACAAGTAACAGAAAAATGTGATCGAACACGTCCTGAATATCCCTATGTAGAAATCGGAGATATAGATGTAGGCAGCGGTTCTGCTTCATTCAATATTGTTGCTACTGATCAATTGCCCACAAATGCAAAGATTATGACACAGCGGGGAGATGTCTTGGTTTCTACGGTTCGGCCAAACCGTGGTGCCGTAGCTATCCTCGATTCCGATGACCTTTTGGTGAGCGGGGCCTTTACTGTTTTAAGACAAAAAGGGAACTATAAGAAAGAAGTCCTACAAGCATTGTTACGAACTGATTTGTATAGAGATTGGTTGCTTCGCTATAATGTTGGCACCTCGTATCCTGTGATAAAGGATGAAGACGTTCTTAACATGCCAATCCCTATGTTCTCACAGGAAGTTCAGGAAACTATAGAAGCTAAGATTCTAGAATCGTTTGCCCTTCGCCACAAATCGAAAGAACTGCTTGAATATGCCATGCAGGCGGTTGAAATAGCAATCGAGCAAGGGGAAGATGTGGCGCTTGCGTGGTTAGTGAATCGGGTGAACAAGTAATGGAAGAACAGGAACAAAACAAGCGGCATACATATGATAACTGGCGGATTGTAACAGAGGCCGATTTTGTTACTTTGTTTATTAAAACATGGTTTTCCTTTGTCGCAACCCTCCGGGAGCTCTATCCGGACCGTGCAAAACCCTATTATGAAGCCACTGGTGACAAGCCCTATTTATCACAGTACAGGAAAGAGTTCGCGGATAACTACTATTTCTTGCTGAAGTATAGCGACATTGAGCAGGAGTTAATTAGAACGTATCGCCGCGGGTTGAAAATGACCAGCGAAAAATATCCGCGATTTCTGGTAGATGATTTTCACAGGATAAACCCAGCATTCAAAGAAAGCTATGTGGAGGACTACGGAGCGCCTGGCGGCTATAGCGGTAAACTACGCCTTGTCGTTCGGTTGTCAAAAGATACCGCGGCAAAAGCAGATATTATCAGCACAGACAAGCACTTTCTGTCGAAAGTGAAAGAAAGCAATGTCATTTCAAGTACGACAGTCCAGGTTGATGATATACTGAGGCTAATCATCCAGAACATTGAGGAAAACCCGAGAGAGATTGCGGAAACAGGCCTACTCATTACATTTTATCAGTTTTTCTTTCGGATTATTGCATCTGATTTGGTCGCAGCACTGGAAGAAAAAAAGAATGCACTTACTGGCAAAGGAAACAAGCAAGTCAAGCAGGTTTACTCCCTGATGCAGTCATTTTGTATGCGTGCATTGGAAGCCCTGAAAGCACAATGCCTGGACCCGGAAATCAGTGAGGATCACAAGCTTTTGTTTCAACTTCCAACATATGAATACACGCAAAGCTTTGGAAATCTATCTGGTGTTGAAGAACAGCGAGCATATCTATGGTTTATTACATTTGCTTATCGCCTCCGGAATGCGCTCTTTCATGAAATCATCGATCCGTTGGATGTTTCATGGCAGATCATATTTAAGAACGCTTATTTGGTCCTAAAGCATGTAGTTGAAGCCAATGTTGGACGGCTGAAATTGTGTGAATTGCTTAAGGAAAGCGCTCCAAAGGTAGTTGAAAGCGATTTTAGAAACGCACCGCCACCAGAAATACCCATTAGCGAGGACTATCAGGCATCTTTCATTACAGAACGGGTTGAACTCTTGCAATACACAAAGGACGGAGCAAAGGTTTTTGTTGAAATGACCATAATATGCAAGGGAATTCGCTATCGTGTGAAATGTAATGTTAGATGGAATGAAAAGCTGAAAAATGAAACTGTGAAAAACGTACAGATTGCCAAGCTGGATATAACTAACCTTGACGGAGAAGTCAGCACAGAAGGCAAAGATGGACAGCCTACAGAAAATGAGTAGTAATGAATACTGTCATCTATTACTGATCGGAGGAACAAAATATGAGCGAAAAAGCCAACGTGTTTTTTATAATGCCTTTTTCTGATGAATTCTTTGAATCCTAGTGTAATCCAAGATGGTAGTAAGACGCGCCCTGCCTGGCAACTAATCCGGCCAAAAAGCATTCCGGGCACCAAGTTCCGCGGCGCTACCCCGTCGGCCGTGTTTGAAAGGAGACCAACATGGACAAATACACAGCCCTGCGGGAATATTTCGGGTTTTCGGCCTTCCGGCCGGGGCAGGAGGCGTTGATTGACGCCATTCTTTCCGGGCGCGACGCCTTTGGCGTCATGCCGACCGGAGGCGGCAAAAGCGTGTGCTATCAGCTCCCGGCCATGCTGCTCGAGGGGCTGACGCTGGTGGTCTCGCCCTTGATCTCCCTTATGAAAGACCAGGTGGCGGCCCTGCAGGACGCCGGCATCCCCGCGGCCTTCCTCAATTCCTCGCTCACCGCCGCCCAGCAGCGGGAGGTGCTGCGCCGGGCAGGGGAGGGCGCCTACCGGCTGATGTACGTCACGCCCGAGCGGCTTCTGACCGAGAGCTTCCTCGCCTTTGCCGGCGCGCAGCGCATCGCCCTGCTTGCGGTGGACGAGGCCCACTGCGTCAGCCAGTGGGGGCAGGATTTCCGGCCGAATTATCTGGATATTCCCGCCTTTGTCCGCGCGCTGCCCCGCCGGCCGGTCCTTGCGGCCTTTACCGCCACGGCCACGGCCCAGGTGGGGGAGGACGTCGTGCGTCTTTTGGGGCTTGCCGACCCCTGCCGGATCGTCACCGGCTTTGACCGGCCCAATCTCTACTTTGACGTGCGCCGCGAGCGCGACAAGCTCGCTTGGCTCAAAGACTTCCTGGCCGCCCGCCCGGACAAAAGCGGCATCGTCTACTGCGCCACGCGCAAGACGGTCGAGCAGGTCTGCCAGGCCCTGCGCGCCGCCGGCTTTGCCGCCACGCGCTACCACGCCGGCCTGGACGACCGGGAGCGGCGCGAAAACCAGGAGGATTTCTCC
>Ga0256405_10008159_pt1 | contig 15191 bp, 12 predicted proteins | sample RumenRJG_02DNA_FD_189096 | JGI IMG/M metagenome (GOLD analysis project Ga0256405, IMG submission 189096) | Bovine rumen microbial communities from Lethbridge, Alberta, Canada - RJG_02 | ecosystem: Host-associated > Mammals > Digestive system > Stomach > Rumen | place: Canada: Alberta... | reverse complement strand
ACAATCGCTAACGAAGGATATTATATCTCACCGCACCTCAATAAGAACGATTCTATGCGGATACATCGGCATAATCTGAAGATCGAAAAGCGTCATTTTGAGGTGGTCAAAGAAGGAATGCATCGTGTGATGGTCTATGGTACCGGACGTCATTACGCCGTAGATAGCCTGCATATGGCAGGTAAGACCGGTACCGTACAGAACCCTCACGGACGAGACCACGCTATCTTCATCGGCTTTGCGCCCTTGGAGGATCCGCAGATAGCAGTATCAGTAGTTGTTGAAAACGCAGGTTTTGGTGCTACTTGGGCTTGCCCGATAGCTACTATGATGATAGAACAATACCTCACCGGAGAGGTTAAACGCAAAGATTTACGTAAACGTATAGGAAGCACCGTACTCAATGAGAGCGTCAAGAAGTGGTAACATATGGCAACACGTTGATTGGCTGACTATCGGCATGTTTTTATCGCTGGCCTTATTCGGCTGGCTCAATATCTATGGAGCCAGCTATACCTTCGACCAAACCAGCATCTTCGATTTCTCCAATCGCGCCGGTAAGCAGTTCGTTTGGATCATGGGCTCGTTGGTAATGGGTTTCGTCCTCTTGCTCATCGATTATAAGACATACGATGTATTGACCTATTTCGCTTATGGCGCGATGCTTCTACTTCTGTTAGCTACCCCGTTCTTGGCACGCGACATCAAGGGTTCGATGAGTTGGATCTCACTCGGTCCCGTCAGCCTGCAACCGGCTGAGTTCGCCAAGTGTATCGTCGCTCTGACTATCGCCAAATATATGGGTCGGTACGAGTACAAACTACGAACTTGGCGCGATCTCATCGTACCTTTTGCCCTCATCGGCATCCCTGCCCTCATCATCATGGTGCTCCAGAAAGAGACCGGTTCGGCACTCGTATTTGCTGCTTTCCTGCTCGTCTTCTACCGTCAAGGTATGAGCGGTTATGTACTATGGATGGTAGTAGCCGCAGTTGCCCTGTTCATCATCAGTATTCGTTTTGGTGCTATTCCTTTGCCTTTAGGAACCGGTAGCGTAGGTATTCTGACTTGTATGGTGATCCTCGCTGCGGTGGAGATATATTTCATCTGCAAGGAGCATTATATCCGTTGGCAAGGCTTGATCCTCACCGGAAGCGTGGTCGCTATTTATGCTATATGCCTGATCCTCAATATCTGGATTGCAATGCCCTTCGATTGGATATCCATGGGCATCGTGGTAGCACTGGTGATCTATAATATCTTCATCAGCCTCTACTGGCGCAAATACATGCTACTGATTGTTGCTATTTTCACACTCTTTTGTATCGGGTACACGCACGCGTGCGATTTCGTCTTCCAGAAAGTACTGCAACCTCACCAACGCATCCGTATAGAGGTGCTCTTAGGCATGAAAGAAGATCCTGCCGGCGCCGGGTATAACGTGAACCAAGCCCGTATTGCTATCGGTTCGGGACGGTTCTTCGGAAAAGGCTACCTGAACGGCACGCAGACCAAGCTGCAGTTTGTGCCGGAACAAGATACCGACTTCATCTTCTGCACAGTGGGAGAGGAATGGGGTTTTGTCGGTTCCATCGGCGTTTTGCTGATGTATCTGGCATTCATCTTGAGACTTGTGTTTATCGCTGAGCGGCAACGAAATATCACTACCCGTATCTACTCCTACGCAGTAGCGAGTATCTTCCTCTTCCACCTGACCATCAATGTGGGAATGGTATTGGGACTGCTGCCGGTTATCGGTATCCCGCTACCTTTCTTCAGTTATGGAGGTAGTTCCTTATGGGGCTTTACGCTATTATTGTTTATTTTACTGCGGTTGGATGCCGCACGTATGGAGCAACTCAATTGATATGTTTGTCACAAACCCGATAGGAATCAAAGGCGAAGAAGAAGCCGCAAAGATGCTGGAGAAAAAAGGCTTTAAGGTAGTTGAGCACAACTGGCGTATGGGGCATCTGGAGATAGACTTGATTGCCGAAAGCAAGAAAGAGATCGTCTTTGCCGAAGTGAAAGCACGTACCTCCCTTTTCGGAGAAATAAGACCCGAGGAATACGTCGATGAAAACAAGAAAAGACGTATGATTTCGGCAGGAAATGCTTATATCAAGCTTCACAGGAGTGACAAACAGTTACGGTTTGACATCATCGGTATTTTGATCAACCCAGAAACACTGGAAATAGCCGAACGATGTCATATAGAGAATGCCTTTCAACCCTCGATGAAATCGGTGAATTCGGGCTTTTATAAAGGGCGTAATGCCTATAAACATAGAGCAAGACTATAACAAGACAGATATATATGGACTTTAGATACGACATCATAGTAGTTGGAGCCGGTCACGCAGGATGCGAGGCAGCCAGTTCTGCTGCTCGTATGGGTAGTAAGACACTGCTCATCACCATGGACATGAACAAGATTGCACAGATGAGTTGCAATCCTGCCGTTGGCGGTATAGCCAAAGGTCAGATCGTTCGTGAGATAGATGCCCTCGGCGGACAGATGGGTATCGTCACCGACCGAAGCGCTATTCAGTTCCGGCTGCTCAACCAAAGCAAAGGTCCTGCTATGTGGAGTCCCCGTAGCCAAAGTGACCGCAAACGATTCATAGAGGAATGGATCAAAGTGCTTAGTCATACCGATAACTTGTATATCTGGCAGGATATAGTAGTGAGTCTTATTATCAAAGATAATAAGGTCTGCGGTGTACGGACGATGTTAGGCATCGAGATGGAAGCACAGGCAGTAGTACTCACCAACGGCACTTTCCTCAATGGTCTCATGCATTGCGGCAAGACGCAGATACCCGGAGGACGTACCTCAGAACCGGCTTCCCATGGTCTGACGGAGCAATTAGTGAGCTTAGGTTTCCGTTCCGACCGCATGAAAACAGGTACCCCTGCTCGCTTGGATGCTCGCTCTATTCATTTCGAGGAACTGACTCGACAAGACGGAGACACCGATTGGCATCAGTTCAGCTATCTGAATACCGTTCACCGAGAACTCAAACAGATGCCCTGCTGGATCACCTATACTAATCCTGCAACCCACGAAGCACTGCGTGCCGGATTAGCAGATTCTCCCCTTTTCAACGGGCAAATCAAGAGTATTGGTCCGCGTTATTGTCCGAGTATAGAGACGAAGATCGTTACCTTTGCCGACAAAGAGGCACACCAGATCTTCTTGGAGCCGGAGGGTGTAGATAGCAACGAGTATTACGTGAATGGTTTCTCCAGTAGTCTTCCTTGGCAAGTTCAGTTAGCCGGACTTAGAACAATCAAAGGATTAGAGGATGTTGTTCTCTATCGTCCCGGGTACGCGATCGAATATGACTTCTTCGACCCGACTCAATTACACCACACCTTAGAGACTAAACAGATTAGAAATCTGTTTTTCGCCGGACAGATCAATGGTACCACGGGTTATGAAGAAGCTGCAGGACAAGGATTAGTAGCAGGTATCAACGCACATATCAACGTCCACGGAGGCACACCCTTCACGATGGGACGCAATGAGAGTTATATAGGTGTACTGATTGATGATCTGGTGAACAAAGGAGTCGATGAACCCTACCGGATGTTCACCTCCAGAGCCGAGTACCGCATCCTGCTGCGTCAGGACAATGCCGACGAGCGTCTTACCAAACGCGGATATGAGATAGGATTAGCGGATAAAGATCGGCACGATTTGTTCTGTCAAAAACAACAAGCTTGTTCCGATTTCATCGAATATATTCAGTCCACTACTATCCGCAAAGGAAGTATCGACTCGTGGTTAGAGTCCATCGGTAGTACCGCTATGCACGAGGGATGCAAGATAAGCGACTTGATCCTGCGTCCCCAAGTAAGTATCAAAGCTTTAGCAGAAGTAGTACCGGAACTCAAGGCAAAGATGGAGAATATCTCCGATGAGATCGTAGAAAGTTGCGAGATACAGATCAAGTACGCAGGCTACATCAAACGCGAGCAGATGGAAGCTGCCAAACTACAGCGATTAGATCAGATACGCATACCCGATACCTTTAACTTTGACGAGGTACAAAGCCTTAGTACCGAAGCACGTCAGAAGCTAAGTCGTATTCGTCCGAAGTCCATCGGCGAGGCGCAACGCATACCAGGTGTAAGTCCCAATGACGTAAGTGTACTATTGGTTTTAATGGGTAGATAATAGATTTTAGTTTGCGAAGCAAACTACTATAAATGTTTCACGTGGAACAGAATATAAAAAAACAACAAACATATGACATCAGAACAAGCAAAAGCATTAGTACGAAATGTACCAGATTTCCCTATTAAGGGTATTCAGTTTAAGGACATCACCACTATTCTTGATAACCCTGAAGGACTGTGTTGGCTGAGGGATGAGACAGTGAACCACTATAAGGGACTAGGTATTACTAAGATAGTAGGTATTGAGTCACGTGGTTTCATAATAGCTCCTTCAGTGGCAATGGAGTTAGGTATAGGATTTGTACCTATCCGCAAAAAGAACAAACTGCCCGCAAAGACCGTCTCTGTTACTTATAAAAAGGAATATGGAGAGGACACCATTCAGATACATAAAGATGCGCTTAACGCCGATGACGTAGTCCTGATTCATGACGATATCTTAGCTACGGGCGGATCGATGGAAGCAGCAATCGAACTGGTGAAGAAATTAGGGGTAAAGAAAGTATATGTCAACTGTGCAATCGAACTGATCGGTCTCAAAGGACGAGAATATCTGCAAGGCAAAGCAGAAGAGATTTACTGCCTCATGGGAATGGAAGTAGATGAGTAAAGGCTAAAGGCGAAAGGTTATAGGCTAATATTATAGTTAAAGGCTAAGGGAATTGAAAGAAAAGGATGAACATATTGCCCTGTTGTTAAAACGTATACCGGAGAGTCCGGGGGTGTATCAGTACTTCGATAAAGAAGGACAGATCATCTATGTCGGTAAAGCTAAGAACCTGCACAGACGGGTCAACAGCTATTTCAACAAAGACCACCAATCATCCAAAACAAGGCAGTTAGTAGCCCACATAGCAGACATCCGATACGTAGTAGTAGAGAGTGAGCAGGATGCCTTCCTGCTCGAAAACAACCTCATTAAGCAGTATCAACCGCACTATAACATATTGCTCAAAGACGGAAAGAGTTATCCCAGTATCTGTATCACACGAGAGCCTTTCCCACGGATATTCAAGACTCGCACGATCAACAAGAAAGCCGGTGAATACTACGGACCATATAGTTTCGGCTATACGGTAGATACCGTACTCGAATTGATCCTTAAGCTCTACCCTATTCGAACTTGTAATATACCCATTACCACCGATTCCATCGAGAAAAAGAAGATACATGTCTGCCTCAAATACCACCTCAAGAACTGTTGCGGTATCTGTGAGGGAAAAGGGAGAGAACATTACGCCCAATGGATTGATCAGGCACGCAAACTGATCAAAGGTGACGCACACGAGATAGGCAAGCAGTTAGAGGACGAAATGATGTCGCTTGCAGCAGACATGAAATACGAAGAAGCGGCAGCTATCAAGCATAAGATAGAACTACTTGAGCAATTTAAGAGCAAGACGATTATCACGAATTCATCGGCAAAAGATGTGGATGTATTCGGTTATGATGAGCAGGACGACAGAGTCTATATCTCCATGCTGCATGTGCATAACGGAAGTATCGTACAAGGGCAAACGATAGAATACCGCCGCAAGATGGAGGAAGAGAAAGAGGAACTTCTGGCAATGGGAATGATGGAGTTAAGAGAGCAGTTGGAGAGCAAGACTCAGGACGTAATTGTTCCGTTCATTCCGGAGGTTTTTGATGATACGCTGCATGTATATATCGCTACCAGCGGAGACAGAAAGAAACTGCTCGATTTAGCGATGCAGAATGTACGGCAGTACAAACTTGACCGTCTCAAACAAGAAGACAAACTCAATCCGGAGCAACGGGGTGTACGTATTCTGAGCGAGTTACAGCAGATGATGGGTCTTCCTACCCTGCCCCGATGGATTGATTGTTTCGATAACTCGAATATACAAGGCACGAACGCAGTAGCGGGATGCGTTGTATATAGGATGGCGAAACCGAGTAAGAGTGACTATAAACGGTTTGAGATAAAGACCGTAGAAGGCGCGGATGACTACGCCAGTATGCGCGAAGTAGTACGAAGAAGGTACCAACATATTCTCGATGAATCCGGACAAATGCCGGATCTCATCATTGCCGATGGTGGTTTAGGACAGATGCACGCTATACGCGAAGCTGTGGAGGATCAATTGGGTTTGAGTATTCCGATAGCAGGATTGAAGAAAAACGACAAACACCGTACGCAGACCCTGCTCTTCGGTTTTCCGCCGAAAGAGATCTCGATGCCGGTGACGAGTGAAGTGTTCCGTCTACTGACAAATATACAGGATGAAGTGCATCGATTTGCTATTACGTACCACAAAGCGAAACGCAGTAAGGCACAAATACATAGCCAACTCGATGATATTCAGGGAGTTGGAGAAGCTACGAAGCAAAAGATACTGGCTCATTTCGGTTCTGTGAAACGCGCTGGAACAGCCGAATTAAACGAATGGATTGAATTGCTCGGAAAGAACAGAGGATCAGCCATTTACGAGCAAATTAGAGCCAAAATAAGCCTCTGAGAATTGAATGAAAAGCAAGAATATGGATAAGTACACAGTAAAAATAGGAGAAAATTCGAACCTTTTAGTGTTCAATGAGAAAAATGAGACAGTGAACCCAGTGGAGATCCTTCGTGGCCATGAGCCGCATCGGGTCTTTGCCTTCGATGGACCGATGGGTGCCGGTAAGACGACTTTCATCAAAAAGTTAGTGGAAGAGATGGGGTCGATGGATATCGTCAACAGTCCTACCTTTGCGATCGTCAACGTGTACGACGTGGAACAACCGTATCGGGGTGAGGTATACCATTTTGACTGCTACCGACTCAAGGACATCCGCGAGGCGATGGATTTCGGAGCAGAGGAGTATCTGTACTCGGGTAACTACTGCTTGATAGAATGGCCCGATATGATCTCCCCTATTCTACCCGAGGACACTGTATGGATCAAGATCCGCCCCTTAGAGAACGGAGACAGAGAACTGACGATAGATGCCTGAGATCGTACTGCATTACATATGGGAGAGATGTCTCTGGGCAGGATTTGCTCAGCGAACCACAGACGGACGAGAGGTGGAGATTCTTTCGGTAGGAGAGCACAACCATGACGCCGGTCCGGACTATAGTCATGCGCGTATCCGTATAGATGGTAAGGAGTGGATTGGAAACATCGAGATTCATATCTCTTCGAGCGATTGGATCAAACACCACCACCATACGGACAAAGCGTACGACTCCGTCATCCTGCATGTGGTACGTGTGGCAGACAAACCGGTCTATAACTCCAAGGGAGAGTTGGTTCCACAGTGCGAATTGCAGTATCCCAGCGACCAAGACTACTTGAGCGGTTTGTTCTCCTTGGCGCAACAGATGGATAGTGCCACCAGCAGGATCAGTTGTGCCGAACAGCTGATACACGAACCCGAGTTACTGACCAACGGATGGCGTAAGACGCTGTTACACAAACGATTAGAGTGTAAACGAGCCTCTATCAAACGTCTCTTGGAGATCACGAAAGGAAGTTGGGAACATGCTTTGTATATCTCCTTAGCCCGCAATTTCGGGTTTCATACGAATAGCCTTCCTTTTGAGCAATTGGCGATCAATACCCCACTCTCGTGTTTGATGAAACATCGGAACAGTCTCTTTCAGTTAACGGCAATACTCTTGGGTCAAGCCTCGCTGATCAAGGAGGAAGAGAAAGAGCTGCAGAAGGAGTATAACTTCCTTCGCATCAAGTTCGGGTTAACGCCTATTGATCCCACGATGTGGAAACATGCCCGAATGCGTCCTCAAAACAGTCCGGAGCTACGAGTAAGACAATTCGCTCAATTGATCTATCAATCAGAGAATCTGCTGAGTAAGATCATAGACGAAAACGGATTGAAGGAGTTAGAGCAACTCTTTAACGTACCACAAATGGGTAAATCGAGTATCGATATTCTGCTTATCAATACCGTTATACCCTATAAGTATGCGTACGCGATGCATCAAAACAACCCTGTGAAGGCGGAGCAAACGGCTGAACTGATGGAGTCCATTGCTCCGGAGAACAACGTGATCGTCCGCCAGTGGCGCGTATTGGGGCAACAGATCCATAATGCAGCCGACACACAAGCATTGTTGCATCTATATCAGAACTACTGCCAACACCACGAATGTATCAATTGTGAGGTTGGATATAAGATATTCCAAGACAGACAACTAAAATTATTCTAAGATGATAGAAGTGAAGGACATATGGAAATCCTTCGGCGAGTTAGAGGTGCTGAAGGGCGTTCATTTAGAGGTCAAGAAAGGCGAGATCGTAGCGATCATCGGTAAGAGCGGAGCGGGTAAGACTACTCTACTCCAGATCATAGGTACGCTGGATCGTCCGACGAAAGGCGAAGTGCTGATTGATGGCACGAATGTGTTTACCTTGGGCGAGAAAGAGTTGGCAGCCTTCCGAAATAGACATATCGGATTTATCTTCCAGTTTCACCAGTTGCTACCGGAGTTCACAGCTCTGGAGAACGTCTGCATTCCTGCTATGATTGCCCGCGAGAAAGAGTCGGACTATAAGCCCAGAGCAGAGCAACTGCTGCGGGATTTAGGTCTTGGCGAGCGAATGAACCACAAGCCGAACGAACTGTCCGGAGGCGAAAAACAGCGTGTAGCCGCAGCTCGGGCTCTGATGATGCAACCAAGTATCATCTTAGCAGACGAACCGACCGGCAGTCTGGACGAGAAGAACAAGAAAGAGCTAAGCGAACTGCTGATTCATCTGCGCCAAGAGTACGGTCAGACGATCCTCTTGGTGACGCACGATAAAGAGTTAGCCTCTATTGCTGACCGGATCATCGAAATCAAAGACGGAAGAATTGAATAATTAATAATTAATAATGAATAATGAATATCGAGTTTCATAAATATATAGTTGTGTTGGTTTGCGCCATTATGATGAGTGCATGCCATAAAGGAAGGTCGTATTTTCCGAAGGACTTAGAGAACCAAACGATTGAAATTGTACGGTTTGACAAGGATCTAATGAACGTTCAGCAAGCAAGTATCAAGGAGGATATAAAGGTGCTGTACGACCAATATCCGACCTTCATGCCCCTGTGGGTAGAAGATATTTTAGGTATTCCGAGTGCTGATACAGCGTATTTAGAGAAAGCCTTACCGGAGTTTTTGGAAGACACCTTGTACGGGTTCCAAAAGACGAATGAGCGTGAGAGAAAGATCTTTGAAGATGTCAGCGGGTTAGAGAAATCGTTTGGCAAGGCTTTTGCACGTATTCTGTGGCTCTATCCGGAGACGGAGATACCCACACTCTATCTGTTCGTTTCAGGCTTCCAGACGCCTGTTTATTTCGGCGACGAGATCATCGGAATAGGTGCAGATATGTACCTTGGCAGCGACTATGAGTACTACAACCGTGTGGTGTATGACTATCAGAAACAGACGATGCGCAAAGAGTGCATTCCGGTGGATGTAGTGAGTGCGTTCTTATTCCGCACCCTACCCTATACGAGCACCAAAAGCCGTCTATTGGATCAGATGATGTATCGCGGCAAAGTGATGTATCTGACCGCACAGATCTTCGATGAATTACCAGCATACGAAGTGATGGGTTGGACGAAAGAGCAATGGGATTGGTGTGTACGTAACGAGCAGGCAATCTGGCATTTAGTGATGGATAAAAGAGATCTGTTCAAGACGGAGAGTCTTATTTTGACGGGTTATCTGAATGATGGTCCGTTCACCTCGGAGGTGTCGCAGGATGCCCCGGGTCGTTTGGGTATCTGGCTCGGATGGCGGATTGCGGAGAGTTATATGGAGCATAATGAGAACGTCAGTCTGCAAGAACTGATGGCGGAAGGCGATGCCCAGAAGATCTTGGAAGAGAGTTATTATAAACCCTAAAATATGCTTACAATGAAACGTTTTGGATTATTCCTTTTATCCGTATTGCTGCTGACGGCTTGCAGTAAAAAAGACTGCCTTACTTCTCCTGACGGACGTATGAAAGTGTCGTTCCGCTTGACCGAAGCCGGTCAACCGCAGTATAGCGTCACAAAAGACGGAGACACTATTATCTACTGGTCAGCTTTGGGCTTAAAGACCCAAGAGATAAATTTAGACGCGGAATTCAGGAAAGGAAAAACGGAGTTCTGCTCGTATGATGATCAATGGGAAACAGTCTGGGGTGAGGAACGCATTATTAGCGACAAACATAACCAAATGACGATTCATCTGCATCATCATTCGGGCATAAAGATGGGTATTGTCTTTCGTGCTTTTGATGACGGTTTCGCATTCCGATATACCCTTGAGAACGGCGATCATCCGCTTCATCCTCTGACTATTACGGATGAGGTGAGTGAATACCGTTTTGCTTCGGATCACGAGGCTTGGTCTATCCCTTGGCGGACGGAGTACTACGAAGGACTCTGGACAAAAGCGAAGCTGAGCGAGAAGCAAGATACCCTCTGTTCGCCTATTACGTTGGAGCGAACTGATGGCGGCTATGCTTTCGTTCATGAGGCAGCGTTAACGGACTACCCTGCGCAGAACCTATACATGCAAAACGGCGCATTAAAGACCTATTTGACCCCTTGGTTAGAAGAAGGAAAGAGCACCAACACCAAGGCGTATATAGAGATGCCCTTCTCTACCCCTTGGCGCATGGTTATCTGGACGGATGACTTACGACAGATGGTAGCTTCGCGTATCATGCTCAATCTCAATGAACCCTGCAAGATAGAGGACACCTCATGGATCAAGCCTATGAAATTCATCGGTATCTGGTGGGGAATGCATATCAAGTTAATGACATGGGAAGAAGGACCCAAACACGGTGCTACTACAGCGAACATGGAGAAATACCTGCGTTTTGCCAAAGAGCACGGTATAGAAGGTGTCTTGGCAGAAGGATGGAACAAAGGCTGGAAGACTTGGGCGGATTTCTCCTTCACAGAGCCTTATGAGGATTGGAATATGGAGTATTTGGCAGCTTTGTCAGACAGTTTAGGCGTGCAGATCATCGGGCATAACGAGACAGGCGGTAATGCAGCTTATTATGAGAGCGTGTTAGACGAAGCGTACGCCTATCACCATGATCATGGTATCCACGCTATCAAAACAGGCTACGTAGCGCCAATTATCCGTACGATAGACGGCTTGCAATGGAACAAAGGTCAATCGGGTGTGCGTCATTACCGCAAGGTTATTGAGACAGCAGCTAAGTACCAGATAGCTATCGATAACCATGAGCCGGTGATGCCTACCGGTCTGCAAAGGACGTACCCGAACCTGATGAGTCAGGAAGGCGTACGCGGACAAGAGTGGAACGCATGGTCGGACGATGGAGGTAACCCCTGCAGCCATGTGACGATCCTTCCGTTCACACGTATCATGGCAGGACCGGTGGATTATACGCCGGGTGTGTTCCATTTTGAGAACCCGGGTAATGCGATTGATCCGACCGGCGTGAGAGGTTCGGCTACAAGCCGTAAGCCGCGTGTTCACTCGACTTTAATGAACCAATTGGGTCTGTTCGTTTGTTTCTACAGCCCGCTGCAGATGGCTTGTGATCTACCGGAACATTATATGGAACACCCCGATGCGTTTGCCTTCATCGAACATGTGCCGTGCGATTGGGAACGATCGATCCTAATAGACGGTCGGATAGGGGAGTTCTGCGTGTTTGCACGCCAAGAGAGAGGAACTGAAAACTGGTATATAGGCGGTATCAATGCAGAGGAAGAAAGGGAAGTAACTATTCCGCTTTCTATGTTAAAGAAAGGAAAGAACTATCAGGCTACTATCTGGCGGGACGGAGAGAAAGCCAATTGGGAAAACAACCCGTATGAGTATGTAATAGAAGAAAAAGAAGTAACTTCCGAAGACACTCTCCGCATCCGTATGGCTTCCGGAGGAGGATTGGCGGTAGAGGTGAAAGGTGAAAAGTGAAAGGTTATAGGCTAAAGGCAAATGAATAGAGAAGATTTTGAAATATTAAAAGAGCAAGTACACGGCAGAGCGTTGGTGTACCTCGATAATGCGGCTACGAGTCAGAAACCACGCCAAGTGGTGGAAGCTATCGTGGAGGCGTATAGTCATTGGAACAGTAATATACACCGAGGAGTGCATCATCTGAGTCAGGTAGCTACCGCTCACCATGAAGAAGCTCGGCAAGCAGTAGCGGATTTCATAGGCGCCAAGAGTGCAAAAGAGATCATCTTTACCAAAGGAACGACGGATAGCATCAATACCTTGGCTTTCTCCATCGGCGAAATGCAGGTTAACGGACAGCCGTATATCCAAGAGGGTGATGAGATTATCGTCAGCGGGGTAGAGCATCATTCGAATATCGTTCCTTGGCAAATGCTCTGTGGGCGCAAGAAAGCCGTACTTAAGCATGTTCCCTTAAAGGAGAACTTAACGTTCGATATAGAGGCATTTAAGGGGCTTCTGAGCGATAAAACAAGACTTGTGAGTGTAGCACATGTGAGTAATGTGCTCGGAATCATTCAGCCCGTAGAAGAAATCATCCGTTTGGCGCATGAGAAAGGCGTGCCGGTCTGTCTTGACGGCGCACAGAGTGTACCGCATATGCAAGTGAACGTGCAGGCTTTGGATTGTGATTTTATGGCTTTTTCGGGACATAAGATGTATGGTCCGACGGGTATTGGTGTCTTGTACGGCAAGAAAGAATGGCTCGAACAACTGCCTCCTGCTGAAGGTGGAGGAGAGATGATTGAACATGTGCGTTGGGAAGGAACAACCTATAATACATTGCCTTATAAATTCGAAGCCGGAACGCCTAATTTTGTAGGCTCTTATGCGCTTCATAAAGCGATTGAGTATATGCAAATCATAGGCTGGAAAGCGATTGAGGCACATGAAAAGGAGTTGACGGAGTACTGCGAGGAGAGGTTGAAAGGGTTAGTGGATGAGAGGATGAATGGATTAGGGGGTATTCATATCTATGCCGCCGGACAACCCAAAGCCGGAGTCATCAGCTTCAATGTATATAATGGACAAATCTCAAATGTCAAATCTCAAATATCAAATTTAATTCATCCTTTCGATGTAGGTACGCTGTTAGATCAACAAGGTGTTGCGGTACGAACGGGACATCATTGTGCGGAACCGCTAATCGATGAATTAGGCGTGCCGGGAACGGTGAGAGTGTCGTTTGGCTTGTATAACGACAAGAACGATGTGGATGCGTTTATTGCGGCACTCCAAAAAGCACAAATGATGTTATTGGGATAAGGTAGTAATATCGATGAAACTCTGTCTTAATATCGTTGCAATACCGAGAAGATGGTTACTCGTGCTTATTGTTCTGTTTTGGACAGAGTGGGGTATACATATAGCTGCTCAACCTTTGCGGATAGTGAGCTATAATGTGGAGAACCTCTTTCATCCGGAGCATGATACGATTTTAAAGGATGAGAGGATTAGGGGATTAGAGGGTGAGAGGATTATCGACAAGGACGACTATGAATGGACACCGGAAGGAGAGAGACGATGGAGCTACACGCGGTACTACCGCAAGGAGGAGAACATAGCCCGTGTGCTGACGAGTATGGGAGAGTGGAGCGGGGTAGATATAGTGGGTTTGCAGGAGATAGAAAATGCTGCGGTAGTGAAGCGTTTATGCTATACCATGCGGCGCAACGAGTATGATTTTGTTCATTACGAAAGTCCTGATCCGCGAGGAATAGATGTAGCCTTGATCTATAAGAAGAGCAGGGTAGATACTATCCGGACGAGAAAACTCTCCTGCGAAGAGAGAGAACTGAAAACACGCGATATTTTGTATGTTTGTGCACAGGTGGATAAGCAAGACACCTTGCATTTGTTTGTATGCCATATGCCTTCACAGCGAGGCGGAAAAGCAGAGAGCGAATGGAAACGAAAGGCAGCAAAAGAGGTGTTACAGACAGCTATAGACAGCGTTTATGCCCTTCATTCGGATGCGAAGATTATCGTCATGGGCGATATGAATAGCGAACCAAAAAACGACTTGAAAGGTTTGGTAAACCGGATGGTAGTAGAAAGTCAAAAGTCAAAAGTCAAAAACTACGGCACGCATAAATACCAAGGACGTTGGACGTGTCTTGACCAGTTCTATACTTCTCCTAAATTACAAAAAATCAGCGCCGTAACTATCTACGACGCTGAATGGATTCAAGAGCCGGATGAGAAATACTTGGGACTTAAACCCAAACGTACCTATAACGGCTTTCATTACCAGAATGGCTATTCAGACCATCTGCCAATTCAACTCATACTTAACATCCGCTGAATAGAGGAGACAGCTTTCTCGGCAACCTCTTTATCTACGATCATCTCCGGCTGCTCGTTAAGCAGACATGCATACACTTTCTCCAAGGTATTCATGCGCATATACTCGCACTCGTTGCACGAACAACCGACACCTTCGGTTACCTCCGGTGGCACCGGAATAAACTCCTTATCCGGACAAGCACGCTGCATCTCAAAGAGAATACCGCTTTCTGTGGCTATTATAAAGCGTTTGGCGGGCGATTTGATGGTGTGTTGAAGAAGTGCCTGCGTAGAACCAATTACGTCGCTCTGAGCCAAAATAGGCGCTTTGCACTCCGGATGCGCCAATACTTCCACTCCCGGGTTCTCGGCTTTGAGTTTTAACAAGGCTTCCAGAGAGAAGCGGCTATGTACATGGCAGGCTCCATTCCAGAGAATCATGTTACGTCCGGTGACGGAGTTTATATACGAACCAAGGTTATGATCCGGACCGAAGATGATCTTGGCGTCCTTGGGCAGCTGATCCACGATCTTCTTGGCATTGGAAGAGGTAACCACTACGTCTGTGAGGGCTTTTACTTCGGCGGAAGTGTTGACATAAGAAACTACAATTGGTCGTTGGTCGTTAGTCGTTAGTCGTTGGTCTTCAATAAATTTTTTCAATTCTTCGGCTTTGCAGCTGTCTGCGAGCGAACAACCGGCATTCATGTCGGGAATGAGCACTTTCTTATCCGGACAGAGGATCTTCATCGTCTCTCCCATG
>Ga0256405_10008158_pt1 | contig 15192 bp, 15 predicted proteins | sample RumenRJG_02DNA_FD_189096 | JGI IMG/M metagenome (GOLD analysis project Ga0256405, IMG submission 189096) | Bovine rumen microbial communities from Lethbridge, Alberta, Canada - RJG_02 | ecosystem: Host-associated > Mammals > Digestive system > Stomach > Rumen | place: Canada: Alberta... | reverse complement strand
GATCCTCATCCCGGATGCCGAAAAAATCCGCTGTACTCCGTTCCGTTAACTCTCCGGTACTGTCTTCGCCGTCGTTTTCGGGAAGAACCTTTCGATAGGGAATCCTGTCTTTTCTCTCCCACCACAGGCTCCAGAAATCTTTGCCGTATATTTCAGAAATTATCCGGACTCTCCATTGAGGCGGAAGCATAATCATTCCAAGCGCCAGGCCCGTATGTTCCCTTATGAAACGTAAATCTTCCTCTTTGCGTCCATCCAGCTGTCTCTGAGCAGCGAAAAGGAATTCCAGCTGTTCCTCCATCGGAAGCGTTGAGGTTTCTTTGAATGTCACAACCTCATCATACATTCTGATCATCGCCTGAAGAAACGTTATCTTGTCCTTTTCGCCCGGAAAGGCTTCCTTACGGGTTTGGGGATTGATAAATACGCTGAGTTCATTCAAGACTGCCGCTGTCATTAACTCCATGGTATCCGGTTCATCGCTCCGAAAGTCCTCAATAAAATCCGGATCGACATACGGTTCATTGCCATAACGCATGCTCTTCCGAGCCTCTATTTCCATCAGTTCCCAGATATGATTTCGCCACGTAAAATGCAGTTCCCGTTTCAGTACATACCGCAGCCATTTGATCGTCTCCGTGGGGATATTCAGCGAATCATTTCTGGAGGCATAGAGTGTATCTGAATACAGTTCTGCCAGAATATACAGAGCCTGAACGGCCTTGTTGAATCCTCTCCAGCCGATTTTTCCACTGTAAACAGAGTAATTTTCCCGGCCAATTCCTGTCCTTTGTCCTGCGGTTCCCCGCAGGTTTAAAAAAACTGCCTGCCATACAGCCATGTGGATTTCCCATGGTCAACTGCTTTAACACCGGACCAATCTCATGGATTTCAGCATGTTTCCATGCCTGCGTCACAATTATCCGCTGACAAATGACCATTCATCTTTCTGACCAATGACCATTCACCGTTGAAGGTTCTCCATTAACGCAAAACCATTGACTCCATTTGAAAGCCATTTCTCGCAGACGGGATTCGAACCCGCATACTCATGATATATAGTCATGCGTCCTATCCATTAGACAACCGTGAGCGGCTATAGTTTCACTTATCGTGCGAAACTTTTTTCCTGAGCCCCAGCGTGGAGAGCCCGTTACAGAATTAACCCCTCTGCGGGGAAAGCAGGTTTTGGGCTTTCGTATGACAGGCAGTAAAAATCAAAATTCAATCATTGTCGTGGCATTGCTCACCTTGATCTGGGTATCCAGTTCGGTCAGAAGAGTATCTGTCCGTTCTTTCAGTTCCTGCACTTTTTTCTGGATATCCAGAGGGTCCACTATCTCCGTGGTGTTTTCCCGGACATAGGCATCTACCACCTCAAGAGGTTTATCATCCCTTGCCTTGTTGTCCTTTCCCAGGATCGAAAGACGCATCGTCTCCGCCTGAGACTCAAGGCTACGGTTTTTGGCTTCTGCCGCCTGCACCGCCACCTGATACTGGCGGTTCATCTGCGCCATGAGCCGATCCTCAAATGCCCCGGCCTCCTCGTAGATTCCATTTCCTTTCAGTCGGTTTCTCAGTGCAATCGCCCCGGCTACCGTAAACTGACCATATTCAGTCTTTACCACGGCCGACGCATTGGATGCCACAATGGCCGCATCCAGCCGCTGATAGCGGTCGATCAGGTCCATGATGGACTGGTACATTGCCAGCGCCGTTTTCCCAAAGTCCTCTGCCCCAACACGGGCAGAAACCGTCTTCTCCTCATTTTTCTTTTTGGTATCCGCTGTCTGAATCTTCTGGATCTTGTCCCCGATCTTTTTAACCAGCAGATCCCGCTCATCCAGTGCCTGCGTTACCAGCATTCTCTCTGACATTGCTTGTTTCTCCTCCGTTTCTCTGTTCTCCCCCTTATCCGGGTAATTCGTTATCTGTTTCCGCTGCTTCTCTATCTTATCATCCGGAACGGTTTCCGTCATTCAACCTGTCGTATACATTCCACATCGCCGCTGTCGCGGCGGACTGGTCTTTCGGCGCCGCAGCTTCTCCGATACTCATGCGTTACACTCCGCCGCTGAAGCGGCGGGCCCAGTGCACTCCTACTTCGTACCAGTTTTTTGAATCGCCCAGTGCACGCCACAGATTTGAACTATCACTGAGCAGAATATGATCATCTGTAATCTCCGCATTTCCCAGGATGCAGTGAATGGATTCAAGCAGCACAATCAGTTCCTGTGCATTGCTCGATTTGAATGCCCGGGACAAAGCATGTTCCTCGTCAAGGTCCCCGTTCCAGGCCCGGACATATTCCCTGAGCATGTCCGGCAGACTGATCCGGCTTCTGTCTCCCACCGACTTTAAATATGCACTGATCATCGTCGCCTGAACCCCGCTGTGGCTGTTCCAGGTAAAGAATTCCCTGCTGATGCCCATTTTCCCCCGGTATGGAATGAGCATCAGTGCAGGAATAAACTGATCCTCCATGGCTTTCACATCGTGTTCCAGAAGGAAAAAGTCCTCCCGCGTCACCCAGAGACAGATCTGATCCTTCCTTCTCTGTCTTGCCACCTTTGCATGAAAACGTTCTTTCCCTTTCTGAGCAAGGAACCTCACAACCTGACAGAAGAGATCCCCGGTCTGACATTCATCCTTTGCCGTCAGGTAGACCTTGATGAGTGTCATATCATTATGCCTGTACTGGTCTCCTCTCTCACAGTCAAACCGTTCCCAGTAAGTATCCACATCGAGATTCAGCTCCCACTCCGGATCTTCCCGCAGTTCCTCAATCATCCCCTCGAGCTGCGTACGCGGGCAATGTTCTTCCTTCTTTTCCAGTCCCTGCATCGCCTCATACACTTCTTCCTGCGTCACATTCTCTCCGAACTCATCATACAGGGAAACAAGAAAGCTGTTCAGCTCTGCCAGTTTTTGGGAATTTGCTGCCGGCATATCCAGATTCCTGACGCCGGCAAACACTGAGGGAATAAGGCAGTCCTTTGGCAGCGGAGCCGCATATTCCTTTCTGCTTTCCTCCTCACTTCTTTTTCTTGCTTCCTCTGCCTGTCTGCATTCTTCCTGAATCCATCTTCTTTTCCGCTGAATGTTTCTTTGTACGGACTCATCCAGATGAATCACTGCCTGGTTATTTTCCGGCACCTCATTGCCCGACATCATTTCCTCAAAGCAGCCCTGCAGATTGATGCTTTTCCCAAGGTAACGGGAATCCCAATACCAGTCGTTTCTTTTTAAGCAGGGTTCAAGCTCAATCCCATTGCGCCGGCTAATCTCTGCCAGCGGTTTAAACTTGTTAACCGGCTCGTCTCCAATGTATTTGAGATGGTAGTTCACCTCCACATTGGCCGGCGCATATGAGGTAGTGACAATCCCGATATCCTCCTCATAATGATCAATCTCCAGAAAACGGTCCAGAAATGCCCGCATTTCATTCAGATACCCATATTGCTGGGCATACAGAAGCGTTCTTCCCAACTCATCAATCAGAATCAGCGGACGAGGCTCCCGTCCTCTTCGCCACTTTATCGCCCGGACCATCTCCTGAAGGCTCCTTGTCAGGGCATCCTCATCTTCTGTTCCTTCAATGAAATCCAGGTATTTCCCGCAGGAATAATAGTAACGCAGATAACCTCCGCAACGGTCAAGCTTGCGCAGATAGAGATCCGATATCCTGGCTCTGAAATACGCTCGTGCTCCTTCCATGGTGGTGGCTGCAAAATCCGAAAAATCCAGATCAATGACAGGATGCTGCCCTTTTTCCCAGTGACGCCACCCTTCTTTCCATACATCGCTGTTTGTGAACAGATCACCGGTTTTCAGACCTTCGTCATAATAGCAGCGAAGCGCTGAAAGCAGCGTGCTTTTCCCTGTTCCTTCCGGACCGCAGATGTTTACATAGCAGAAATACAGACTGCCAAAAAGCGATGAAACATCCACAAAACCTTCTTTTTCGGATTCCAGATGATAACGTTCTGCTTTGATTTCTCTTCTTCTCATGCTGTCATCTTCCTTCCAGGTTTCTACGCTGTTCTTTTGACCGAGCATCTTTGTTCCGGCTCAGGTTTAGTTTCTCCGGTTTTGTGCTCCTGCGAATCCTTCGCCCTGAATCAGCTGCTCATGTGCGAAAATATACCTCATTCCTCTTCCGGCGTCTATTCCATGGATGACGCATCTGCGTCATTCATGGAGCATTTCACCAACAAAATTTCATTTTCAGGCTGTAACACCAATTGTCGCTGTCGTTTTGGACGTGTCCGCCTCAGACGCTCCCGCATAAATAAAAAGCCTGACAGACGTTGTCTATCAGGCTTTCCCGATCTGTTTTCAGCTGTTTTCCCGAATTCTTTCTGTCGTTCCTGTCATTCCGTTTTTGGCAGCTGCCGCCTTTTCTTTGCGGCAGTAGCGGACAAACTCCTCCTCCGGCAGCGGCTTAGAGAAATAATACCCCTGCAGAAAATCGCACCCGATACTGCTCATCACCTCTGCCATATCCAGCGTCTCAATTCCCTCGGCGGTAATGGAGAAGTTCATCTGGTGGAACGCTTCCACCAGATAAGGAATCAGGAAATCACGTTCGTGATAATAATCCCATACCACACTCATGTCCAGCTTGATATTAATAAACGGATACTCTTTCACTCGGGTCAGATTGGAATACCCGCTTCCATAATCATCCAAGGCAAACTTGAAACCGGCATCCTTGAGTTTCATGATCTGCTTGATGCTGCTGGAAAAATCCACCATGGACTGTTCCGTGATTTCCAGATGAATGTATCTGGAGTCTACATGATTTTCAGCCAGGATGTCCTCAAAGCGGCGGGACAGATCGGAACGCATGCACTGAATCGGGGACAGATTGACATTGAGCCAGCTGATCCCCAGTTCCTCCATGTCATGTTCCTTCACGAACAGGCAGGCCTTCCTGAATACCTGTTCCCCGAGGACATTGATATATCCGTTCTGCTCCGCAACGGGAATAAAGGCTCCCGGCGGAATAATTCTCCCCTGTTCATCCCGAAGCCGGCACAGCGCCTCCGCTGCGACCGTCCGTTTCTCCCTGCTGTCATAAAGCGGCTGCAGGAAGATTTCCAGCCGGTCTGTTTCAAGTGCCCGCTCAAGGTTGATCTTGATTTCCATTTCACGGTCAACCTCGCGAATCGACGGAAGCTCATCATCCGGCTCCTGAATAACAACGCTCTTGCCCGCGGCATCCAGCGCAACGGTCAGTGCATTGACGATCTTTTCCTGTCCCGCACTGCAGTCCTCCGGTGTCGTCTGAACAAATGCCGGCGTCAGATAAAGATCCGCCCCATCCGCTTTCCACGGTCCCGTGAAGCGGCCGATTAATTCCCGGCGCATAACCAGACAGTTCATATTGGCGTTTCCGAGAATGACAAAACGGCCGCCCCGGATATAAAACACCAGACAGTCCTTATACGTCGTGGCAATATGGTGGCAGATCATTCCGATTCCCTGGTCCATCTGAGGACCGCCGTAAATAGCCCGCTCGTCATTATAGTTGCACAGAACGACGCCCAGAATCCGGAATTTGCGTTTTCCGCAATATTCATTCAGAATATCCCGAAGCGCTTTCACGTTAAAGGCATTTCTTCTGTCGGACAGATACAGATCCGGGTTTTCAAAAGAAAGATAGATCACCACAATGGCCAGCAGACTGAAGGTGTTCATGATGAGATAATGCGGCAGCAGAATTCTTGCCACGTTGCCGATGAGCAGAATCATCTGATAACCCAGCAGCCCCGCCAGTTCCCGTTTCTGCAGCTGCTTTCGCCTGTGCAGAATCAGTCCAATCGAAGCGAAAATATAGAAGAAAAAGCAGAAATAGAGAAGATTGTACAGTTTTCCCGAATGATAGCCTGTGTCATCAATCCAGAAAACGGCACGGTTAAATACACTTGACAGGGTGATCACGATACAGACGGTCACCACTGACCGCAGAACGGTTGACACTGGCTTTGACAGCCGGTTAAAGATTCCCATCTCATCCAGTGCAAACAGATGGAAATAATAAATCCGGAGGAGAAACATGACAAAGAATGCCATATTCGCCGCCGTCAGGAGCGGAATGGAGAACATCTGGTAGTGTTCATCCATCATGCAGGAACTGAAGTCCGCCAGCACCGTCAGAATATCCGTCACCAGAACGCCCAGAAAAGTCCGGTTCATCCGGATAGGAAGCCGGGGCATAGCGAAATAGTAGATCAGCAGAATCGTCAGCACCATGGTACTCGGCAGAACAAAACTATAATTCCACATATTATCTACCTCTCTTTTCGCTGTCGCACGCTCCGGAACCGTTCTGGAACAGATCCATTCTTATCCGGATGTTTCCCTGCAGTGTCCGAGGTCAGCCAAACGCCAGGAGAGCCAAAGGTTCTCTCCGCACGCCTTCCCGGGTCAATGTTCCGTATCATATCACATTCATTCCGTGTCTGCCACTGACAAATTGTCATAAAATGTCAACATTGATCTGGATGAAATTCACTCGTAGTTCATCTGAAGATACGGTGAGGGATGAAAGCCCCAGCGGCGATAAAGTGCCACCGCCCGCTCATTGTCCGGCTCCGCTTCAAGCCGGAAGCGAACTGCGTCCGGATACTGCTGACGCACCCAGTCAAAAAAAGCGGTTCCCAGTCCATGGCTCTGCCATTCCGTCTCGATGCAAAGTTCCTCAAGCCATACGCATTGGCCGCCAAACTCTGTATTGTAACAGGAGGTCATCAGGGCATAACCGACAATCCGGCCATCCTCCTCAAAAACAACTCCCTGCAGCTGCGGATCCGGTCCGATGGCCGCATCCAGATTCTTCTCCACAATTTCATCCGAGCAGTGAATGGCCACCGCCGGTGAGGCATAGAAGTCTCTGAGCATTTTCCGGAGAACTGCCCGGTCTTTTTCCTGTACACGCCTGATCATTTTTCTTTACTCCAATCGTTTCATCACGCCGTGATGACTGTTTTTGAATGATTGCTTTCTGTTTCTCTTTCCCCTATAATGTGCTGCATCACATCTTGAACGGGGACCATTATGCAAATCTATTTCGCACCGCTTCAGGGCATTACGGATGCCCCTTTCCGGCAGATCCATGCCGCTCATTTTTCAGGAATCTGCAAGTACTTTACCCCATTTATCAGCCCGACCCAGAATTACAATCTGACCAATCATGAAATCGCCGAGGTGGATCCATGGAAAAACCGCGGCTTTCATCTGGTTCCGCAGATCATCGCCTCCCGTCCGGAGCTCTTTCTGTGGGCCGCCAGTCAGCTGGCCGACATGGGCTATACCGAAGTCAACCTGAACATGGGCTGTCCCTCCGGAACCGTCACTGCAAAAGGAAAAGGCGCCGGTCTTCTTACCTCTCTGACCGGCCTTGAACGCTTTCTGGATGAGGTCTATGCCCGCACACCCATCCGGGTGTCCATCAAGACGCGGCTGGGCTGGCAGAATCCGGATGAGTTTCCGGACCTCCTCACACGGCTCAACACCTATCCGGTTTCAGAGCTGATCATCCACGCCCGGACGCGGGTCCAGTTTTACAAAGGCCAGACGGCGCCGGAGGCGGTTCTGTCCCTCCTTCCCTCCTGCAAAATGCCGGTGGTCTATAACGGCGATCTGTTTACGCCGGAACAGTGCCAGGCCTTTGCCAAAGCCCATCCCGAGATCCAGACGGTCATGATCGGGCGCGGTCTGACAGCAAATCCCGCCCTGGCCCGAACCGTCCTTGAAAATGTCCCGCTGCAGCCCGGGGAGATGCGCACCTATCATGATGCGCTGTACGATGCCTACCGGCAGCTCTTTCCCCCGAATGCGGTTCTTGGCCGCATGCGCGAGCTGGGCAAACACCTGGCCTGCTGCTTTGAGGATGCCACAAAGCTCCTTAAAAAGATCCGCAAGGCCACTTCATTGTCTGCCTATGAGAATTATACGGCAGAGCTCTTTGAGCATCCCCTTCGCCCGGATCCGGGATTCATTCCCGAACCATAGGGCGTCCGCGTCTGTTTATCAGGTGCTCATCCCGCCCTGGCGGATCAGCTTTTCCGTCAGATCCGTCATTTCACTAACGCTGTCCGTGCAGCCATGACTGACCCATTCCCGGATCAGGCCGATACAGCCGGAGGTTACAAAGGCATAGCGATAATCAAATTCCTTCTCCGTACCGGCAAATTCACTTTTATCCGTGATCCAGTCCGCATGGCATTTTTCCCTGACTACGGCGATCAGCTTTTCCCGGAACGAACCGTCTCCGTTCTCCCCGAGCAGAATGCGAACCACCTTGGCATTGTTCTGAATGAAGGTAAACATGTCCAGCAGGAAACTCCTGGTCTGGCGAAAGACCGTTTCATCCCCATGGGCGTTCATCAGCTCCACAAAGCGTTCAAAATAGCCGTCTTCCAGTTTCTGAACGAAATCATAGATATCACTGTAATACGCATAAAAGGTTCCCCGGTTAATATCCGCCAGCGTGGTCAGATCCCGCACCGTGATATCCTTTAACGGTTTCTGTTCGAGGAGTTCCATCAGGCTCTGCTCGAGAATCCGTTTTGTCCGCCGTATCCGCTTATCTTCCTGGTTTGAAGCTGCCATATCTGTCACTCACCCTTTCACAATTGTTTCCCAGAACTGATATTTCTGAAATGTTCAAAATCAGCTTCCAAATCACATATGCTATTATACATATAAATGTTCAATAAATCAACATGTGTTCGAATTGCTGATTTGCAGCGATTGCATTTGCAATGCCATCCAAGCGCAGCACGGAACGGTCCAGCGGTGCAAAAATCCTTTTGTTGGCAACCTCGGTCGTCTCCGCCGCTCTTAGAACCGGACGATCTCAATCCAGGCATCCCACTCAAATTTCCCTTCACTTACCTGCCGTGTATTGGAAATTCCCCACATGATCCTGAGATACACATCCCCCTGCACCTCTCACTTGATACCGTCCATTGTTTTTCGAATCGTTTGAGAGTATATCGCTCTAAGTTTCCTACATGTCAACAACTGTTTTGGCTATTTTTTTGAAAACCAATCACGCCGAATTGACCACACGGGGGATCCTTTGCTTTTTTAGCGAGGATTGTCGTGGATGGTGTGAGAGCAACTGGCCTGGAAGGACAAAACAAAAAAACAAGAGGAGGTTTCCCTCCTCACGGCGTGTGCGTGATCAATCAGCTTCAGAAGTTTCGTATCCAGGCACGCTTTGTAAGCATTTCCCTCCATGCATGCGGCTGGTCCAGTCCGGATATAGTACGAATTTTGCGTACTTCATATACGGTCCGAATACTTTTTCCGGCATGGAACCGTACACCAGCACGATCTTTGGCTCCAGGGTCTCCATCATAGCGTCAAGGCCCGCAGCAAAGTGATATTTGTTTTCCCGCCCGTTAAAGCAGCCATAGGTACCGACTGCCAGGATACTGTGCCTTTCCGCGCCAAGAAAAGCAATACGTTCAGGGAAATATTTTGTTGTGTATGTATACTCGTTGCCCCATCGGATCTGTGGGATTACATACTGTCCCCGTCTCTGATAATAGCTACCAATAGCCCTGTTACGGTATACATTTGTTAACTGAACGGATAATGGAGCGTCCCTGTATAGAGAACAGTCCGGACTGATCAGCACAGCAAAACGTGCAAAATCATCGATGTACTTTTCCGGGTTTCGCAGAACATCTGCGAAGTTAACATCCATTTCGTGGAAACCCACGGCTTCTTCAAAACTCGGAGCACGCCGTCTCATTGAAAATGGCGTAATGCCTGGCGGAACAATAATTTTTGATGTCGCTTTGATGATCGGGATGCCAAGCGGCAGTGCAAATTCCGCACCGGCTACAAGTTCGGGATTACAGCCATCGTCGATAATGGCTTTGATTTTTTTTCATAATAGACTCCTCTCTAGGTGAGTCACCTCAATAAAAACCGCATAAACATATGCAGAATAGCTCTTTTGTCCTTGCGAGCAGGTTCTGCAATATAGCACGTCTATGCGGCTTGTTTGCAAGAAACAGATATTCATTTTTGTTAATGATTCATGGAGGACCGGGTCTCGCCAACTATGATCCGGATGTCCTGCCCCTTACGGGCCTCGCACTTTTTTAATACAATCAAAGGGGCTGAAAGCATCTGCTCAGTCTTGATGACAAAACATTTCTTCCTGATCGGACACTTTGCTGTGCAGTAGTATATGTATCCTTGCGTCTGCATTGAAATCTCCTCCGTTAGAATTTCGCTGATTTCTAACATCATGTTCAAATTATTGGAAATGCCGGAGCATTCCCTAAGTTTCTGTTGTTTGGCTATCGTCCTCAAAAATCGTATTTAAAGTCCGGAACTATGAAGAATGATATATTATTTTGCTTCAGGCTCTTGGCAATAGCCTGCATCTTTTGAACTCTGGTTTGAGAAGAAGCAGCCTCATTATGAGCTTTATAAAGCATTATCGGCTTTGCAACATTCAGCATTTTCTTTGCCTGCAGCAAGTTGACGCCGGCAATACTCGCAATCAGACGAAGTACTTCTGGCGATTGAGAGTTGCCAGGGTGTAGCCAAATTTCATATGCGGTTTCATCGTCCATGGACGGATCATAGGTAGTGCAAGCCCATCCCCACCCACATTTTGGACATTCGACCCAGATTGAGTTTCCAGAACTGCGGTCGTTCATTTCAGAGCCGCATTTTTCACATATTATTTTTTGAGTCATTTTTTCTTCCCTCCCGGATAAAAAGCCTTAAAGCCGCCTCTTTTTGTTGGATGAGGCTGTTTTGGATTCTCCGGATTTCTTGGAGCAACGATATGCCGTCCATTAGAATAAGCCCAAACAATGTCCGTAGGTGCATATACAGTGGTGTTCAGTTTATTGGCCAGATTTTGAGCAAAACCATCTGCTTTGGCACCCGTCAGACAGGAAAGTAAACGTATCGGCTGCTTTCTCCTGTATTTATTACCATGTAAAAGTAAGCGAGATATAGTTCGGGCGTCCAGTTGTCTTTGAACACCATTGATTTCAACCTGTATGCTTATGGGAGATCCATGACCGACCAGATCAAATTGCCCTCTCGGATCAATATCTGTACGTCGGGCAATATTATCAAAATAGCGATAGTCTTTGCTCCGAAGTACCAGTTCACCCGCGACAGGCGCTATACTGGATGCACTTGCTCCTGAATATAGCCCGCTCTTTCCGCTGCCCATCAGTAATCACCTCCCCACAGGGTGATCATGTGCTGAAGACCGTATCTGGAAATATGGTCTGCTATCATTGCAAAACCTCCTTTGAAATGTTCTGGCTTTCGCCGTAGTGGAAGTTCTGCAATTTAGCATGTCAGAGCAGCTTATTTGCAAGCAACCGGGTTATCGTTAAAGGTAAGGATTGAAGTCCCAATCCACAATATTCATCTCCTGAAGCCGAAAAAGCATCGGAGAGTAATTGACACCGAAAAGGCGGCCCATTTCTTTGATTGCAGGTTTTATGTCATATCCAAAGGGAAGCCTCCTGTCTCTGTAATTTATGTATTCGCGTGCGGCGGCAAGCGTCGCCTCACGAGGCATCAGAAAAGCTGCGGCAGAATAATTTGCTTGGCGTTCAATCTTGTAGATTGCAGACGATTTGTCCTCCTGAAACCTACCGTATGACGTAAAGGATCGGGACATATGTCCGGAATCTTTAAAGCTGGCCTGATGATTCGCGAAGTGAAAGCATTCATGAATGACAGTGAAGTTTTCTATAAAGTGATCCTGCTCTGTACACCCTTCGTTTAGATCCCGATCTATGATGATGGTGCCCCCATAGAAAATCTTTTGTTCGGGCATCATACCTGGTTTGTATGGATTGCCCGGCCAGACATAAAGCATGCCCGGTCGAAAGAGTGTTGCGCCAAGATAGGTGCGGTCTGGCGAGAGATATTCAAACGCCAAACGTGCGCCGAGCAGATCTACGATGTCATAAACATCGGCCTGTCCAGGTATCGTCAGCCTCTTCTCGTCATACTTCCTGTTAAGTTCATCTGCCATAGCTTCCAACTGCGCGTATGAATAGTTGTGGTACATCAAGCCGCTGTGTCCTCCCCAAGATCATTCATTTTCTTCCAGCATACGGATGATCTTTTCCCATTCCTTCTCACCAAGCCCTTTGTCACGGGCAAGGCGTAATGCCACACGGGATTTGTTCTGCTCCATGATATAATCGGCAATGTCCGGCGATACAGAGTTTTTCTTGTTCCCCGCCGCAAGGTCAAACAGATGATCTGTTTCTTCCTTCGTCATCTTCAGTGCCTCAGCAATCTTGTAGATCTTGTCCTTTTCCGGCGGATACCGATGGTCGTTTTCGATGTCACTCATATATGCGGGTGCGATATCCAGTATCTCAGCCAGCTTACGAAGATTGATACCGGCAGCCAGTCTCTTCTCCCGGACATAACCCCCGAATGTCCTTGCCTCCTCCATGTTCTTACCCCTTTTCTCCTGTTGTCAGTCATTCACATGTTCGCGGTTTTCTAACGCCACATAATATAGCACCCTTGTATGTTGCTGTCAAGAGGTTATTCACAAAAATTGTTTGCAAAAACTGGTACAAAAACTTGTACTGGTATTCGCCGTCCCTACGGTGAACAGCCATAAGGCGTTTCTGTTCGATTATCACGGCTAATTTCGTGTTGCGGCAGAGAGGCCATTTTTAAATATGGTTGATGAGCGGCCCGGAAGTCAAGTTGAAAAGTTGCCCGGAAGTCATCCAGAAAAGATGGCGAGAAATACTGACCGGGGAGGCATAAAAAACAAGAGGAGGTTTTCCCTCCTCCGTGGCTTTGCTCAATTCTCTGCGATCTTTGCTCTCAGTGTGGCCGGAAGTTTGTCCAGCGCCTTGCCGAGGTCGTAGCAGAAATTGTGGCTTTTGGTTGTCCACTCAGTGCTCTTGATCGCTTTCCAGAGGAGGTTGCCCTCTTCCCGCGTCAGTTCCCTGACCATCTTCGCTTTATGTTCGAAGCAGTTTCTATGGCATTCCCGAACGCTGCTGACCAGTGCGTATGTTGCCGCCGTACCTTCCGTTGCCGGTTTTTTGATGAATGAGAGGGTTGTAAACGCACCGTTGTAGATCACCGTTCCAAAGTGTCCGCAATCCTCGCAGCCGGGAAAATCGGCTTTGATCATCCATGCTCTCAGGTCTTCGTTGTTCCATGCCATTTTCTTGCCCTCCAAGCTCTTTGTGATTATTGTTTCGGCATGTGTATATATCACTCTAAGCGGCCCAGAAGTCAACTGGTATGTGGGAAAAAGATGAGGAGCATTGCTGCTCCTCGTCTGCCCGTCAGAATCATTCTTTAGGAGGCATCCCACAGATTCAGAGCAATCAGACGGTTGAAATAGTGATAATCTTCGTAACCCTCACAGATCACACAGATTCTGTGCTTTCGCCGGACAGGAGGCAGCGCGGTCATGACTGACTCACCTCCAGAAGCGTATCAAACAGATCCGGCTCCGGCAACGCGCCGAAAACACCAGCCCGATACTTGGCTACCAGGTCAGACGTGCCTCTGGTCTTGCTTTCACTGGCGGTAAATTCTGAAAGCGAATACAGGTACGCTCTCTCCTTGTCTTTATGGGTAAACCATATCTGCTCCTTCCGGAAGAGTGAATTGCAGTCCAGCAATGAAATATCGTACGCCGTTACGATCAGCTGCGCGTTCTCATTCAGTTCATTGTTGAACAGGCTGATGATCGCCCGGGTCAGCCGGAAGTGCAGGCTGTTATCCAGTTCGTCTACAACGAGGATACGGCCCTCCTTCAGTGCGCTGATGACATAGCTCGCCAGCGCCGCCATCTTCTTTGTGCCAGTTGAGTCAAAGAGGATGCTCGGCACAGGCACGCCCTGATACACAGACACCAGGTGAAGCATTTCTGCAAGCGGTGCAGCCTGCTGAAGGGCGTTTTCCTGAGGAGCGGATTTCTCGGTGTTGACTCCCTGGAACATAATCCGGACTTCATCATCACCTGCATACCTGAAATCATCCAGCGACAGATCCGCGTTCAGCACAAACTTTGCGATGCGCTGACTGTCCTCATCAGACAGCTTCAGCATGTCGATGGTCTTCCGGATCGGTATGTTATTCATATCGACAATGTCGATCTTCGACGCAAAGGCAATAACCGCTTCCCTGATCTCGCGCAGGGCAGGAAAGCTCTCCGTGTCAAGGAGATAGATCAGGAGATTGTTTCGCGCCGCAACCTTCATTACGGATACGAGACTTTCATCCTCTGCCATGAACTCTTTCCCCTGAATATCCCGCAGGAGCAAAACATGTGTGCGGACGTTCTTGTACTTGTCCCGATGGACTTCCGCAAAACGCTCATACACATACTCGCCATGCTCAGCGTCATACCGGATGTCAAGGACATATTCCTTTCCGCTCTCAAGGAAAGAAATGCTCGCTTCCACAATCGCGCTCCCTGAAAAGATGTTGGGAATGATGCTGGGAGACTGGTTCAGCATGATCGCCTTCATCATGGCGATGGCGCGAACGAAATTCGTCTTTCCCGTATTGTTGGGTCCAAGCAGAACCGCTGTCTTCAGAGCATTTACCCCGGCCTCAGACGCAACGTTGGATGGAAAACGGCTGTAGTGCATGTTTGCCAACATGGAGAATTCGACTTCCTGATTGTATATCGTATAGTTGTTGAGCTTCAGATACAGCAGCATGGCAACAACCTCCTCCCTCAGGAGAGATTATACGGCAGGACAATCTTTTATGCAAGAAATCCGCATGAAATTTTATGTCACTCGTGGACTATACACAACTCAACAGTGACTGCTCATTTTTGCTTGCCGGTTTCGGCATATGCTCACAGTGGCACTTAAACACCGCGTGCACCTTCCGCAAGGTGCTTTTCCAGAATACATCCTCGCTCATATGCAGCACCACGTTCCCCCACATAATACAGCAGCACCCAGTCCACAGATTCCTGCGCACCGGATGCCGCCGTATCAAATGAGTCCAACAGCGCCTTTACTGAGGGTCAGGGGCCACGATATTCTCCGAAGAATCAGTGTCCTCCGGCAGCGCGACGGTCAGCGCCTGGATGATCTGCTCCATGATGGTTTCCACATTGGTCAGGGAAATCATCGCGCCCACCCTGCGCTCGGTCAGGGTCTCGTCCTCGTGGAGCAG
>Ga0256405_10008156_pt1 | contig 15194 bp, 8 predicted proteins | sample RumenRJG_02DNA_FD_189096 | JGI IMG/M metagenome (GOLD analysis project Ga0256405, IMG submission 189096) | Bovine rumen microbial communities from Lethbridge, Alberta, Canada - RJG_02 | ecosystem: Host-associated > Mammals > Digestive system > Stomach > Rumen | place: Canada: Alberta | collected... | reverse complement strand
CTACAGGTACAGGCAAAACTTACATTGCATTCCAGATTTGCTGGAAACTTATGCAAACCCGTTGGAATAATTTACAGAACGGAAAATTACCTAGAATCCTTTTTTTAGCAGACAGAAATATTCTTGCGGACCAGGCATACAATGCCTTTGGTGCTTTTGACCAAAATGCTTTAGCAAGAATCACACCAAAAGAAATCCGCAAAAACGGCGGAAAAGTGCCGATGGGACAGAGTATTTACTTTACGATCTTCCAAACTATGCTTTGTGGTTCTGATGGAGAGGAAACTTCTGAACCTGGCACAGAGTCTGAGAAAATTGAATATTACAAACAATATCCTCAGGACTTCTTTGATTTTATCATTATTGATGAATGTCATCGCGGTGGTGCAAATGATGAAAGTGAATGGCGCAAGCTTATGGAATATTTCCAGCCTGCATATCAACTTGGACTTACTGCAACTCCTCGTCGAACAATAAATGGTGATACCTATAAATACTTTGGTGAGCCTGTTTATCAATATTCTCTCAAACAAGGAATTGAAGATGGCTATCTTACTCCATACCGTGTAAAAAGCTGCACCAATCAGATTATTGATGAATATGTTTACAATGAAGAAGATAAAATTATTAGCGGTGAAGAACTTCTAGATAAGGAAAAAACTTATGATGAAGCCGATTTTTACCATGGAAAAATCAAGATCCGTGAACGTGATGAGCTTCGTGTAGAAGAGTTTTTAGATAGTGCAAATCCTGATGAAAAAGCCATTGTTTTCTGTGCTACTCAGAATCATGCAATGCAAGTACGTGATATGATTAACAGTTATGCAAAACGTGGTCCAAATTATTGTGTACGTGTTACTGCCGATGATGGTAGCGAAGGTGAAGAGCAACTTCGTAAATTTCAAGATAATGAAAAAACAATCCCAACAATTTTAACAACCTCGCAGAAACTCAGTACTGGTGTAGATGCTCAGAATGTTCGTAATATCGTCTTAATGCGACCTGTTCCAAATATGATTGAGTTCAAGCAGATTATTGGTCGCGGAACTCGTCTTTTTGATGATAAATATTATTTCACAATTTATGACTTTGTTGGTGCACATAAAAAATTCTATGATGAAGAATGGGATAATCCAAATCCTGTTTGCCCGATTTGTGAAAAATATCCTTGTGAATGTGCTACCCATCCTAAATGTCCTGTTTGTGGTAAATGGCCTTGCGAATGTAAAAAGCCACCTAGATTTTGTCCTATCTGTGGTCACTCTCCTTGTATATGCCCACCGAAACCTTGCCCAATATGTGGCAATCTTCCATGTACCTGTCCAAAAGATGTTATCGAAATTGAAATAGGAAAAGGCCGTAAAGCTACAATCAAAGATGGCTTTAACTGGGAAGAACGTATCATGTTCGATGGAAAACTTATTACACTTAAAGAGTTTGTAAACGTCCTTGTTGATAACGAAACGCTTCCTAAATTCTTTAAAGATGATGAAGACTTAAGAACACAATGGCAGAATCCTGATACCAGAAAAGCTTTACTTGAAAAAATGGAACATGATGGATTCTCTCTTGATAAACTTTTGAAAGTCCAGGAAATGTTGAACTATGAAAAATGTGATTTACTGGATGTTCTTGAGTACCTTGCATATCAATCAACTCCAATTGAACGAGAACAGAGAGTTGCAATTGCACGTTCTGAAATTACAGCAGATTTGAATGAACCACAAAGTGATTTTGTAAATTTTGTTTTGGATCAATATATCGAGCAAGGTTATACAGAACTTTCTATGGAGAACTTGCCTGAACTTATCAAACTTAAGTATGGAACAATAAATGATGCTAAAGCAGAACTCGGTAGTCTTGGAGAAATAAACAAAATCTTTGTTGGATTCCAGAAAGGACTTTACGCAGCATAGTGAAAAAAGGAATTAAAAATGTCAAACGAAAATGAACAAATAGATGTTTTTATAAGTTCTGCGATGGGAACAGAAGATTCTCTTGATTGGGCCGAACTAAGAGAAAATATTGCAAATAAAATCAGGTTATCTAGAATTTTTTCTCCTTTTATTATTGAAGAGCATGGTAGTTTTAGTTCTTCAAAAGAACAAATGTTAAAAAAAGTAGTTGATAATGATATATATATATTAATTTTACGAAGAACCTTAAAATATGGAACTGAACTAGAATTACAAAAAGCCATTGAATTTAACAAACCAAAACTAATTTATTTTATAGATTGCAAATCACAAATTGAACCAAAAGTTGAAGAACTTAAAAAAAATGTAATTAATCTAGATTTATGCTTATTTCATAGCATAAAAGAAGACAGAATAAAGTCTTTGCCAAAGAAAGTCGTTGAGGACTTACAAAATGAAGTTGTACAAAAATTTAAGGATTATATTGCACAACATCATAAATCAAAAACAAAAAATCAAGATTTAAATGAATGTTATTCTTTTTATATTTCGGAATTCTCAGAACCAACAGTATTAATTCCTGAAAATGAAAGATTCATAAAAACTTTGGTTTTTATTGAAAATGATGAAAAAAAGCAAATTGTAAGTAAAAAACCTTTAATAAGTTTTTATGAAACTTTTTATGATAAAAATAAAAATTTATTTCTTATCTCAGAACCATATCTTGGAAAAAGTACAGAATTAAAAACCTTATACCTATACTGTTCTAATATAATTAATAAGGATTTACTCAGATTTTTTGATTTATCATTTTATACTGGCGAAACATTAAAAGATTTATTAAAACTATCAGATGATAAATCTTTTAAATATCTTATTTTCTTCGATGCTTATGATGAAATCAATTCTTCAATTAAGAAATTGTTTTTAAATAAACTTGAGGAATTGCATTCTACTTATCAATATTTACATTTTATCATTTCAAGTAGATCTAACGAAGCTCAAGATATTATTACAAGAATACATCCTAATGATAAAAAGGCTATCCAATATCAAATAGTGTCTCTTGTAAAGAATAATATTGAAGACGAAGAAGATGAAATCTTTAAGCAAAAATTATCTAAAATTAATGATCAAGAAATTAGAGAAAAAGTAATAATTCCATATTACCGAACACAAATAGATACAATATTGCAGGATTCTTCTCCAAGTTCTTTTATTAAAGCTGTTATTAAAAGCAATTTTGAAAAAGTCAATAAAAATAATAAATTCAATGAAGAGGTGTTAAAACAAATTCATATCGATTTAAAGAATTTATCAATCTTTCTATTTAAAAAGAAAACAACTCTATTTACTGTTAATGATTTTGACTTCGAATTTCCAGGTATTTTAAAATTTGATTTCTTTCAAAAAAATAATAAAAATCAATATAGTATTTCTAGAAAAATATACGAGTATTATGTCGCAGAATATTTTAATGAATGTGATATTTCATTAATTCAAAAAGTTTTCTTTGTAAAAGATCATCTTCGCATTGATACATTAAATATTTTTTTAATATTGCTAAGTATTTCTAAAATATCTAATGTATCTTTATATAATGCTCTCTATAAATTATATTCTTCCACATCTCCCGAAGTCTTTCTTATAGGTGACTTCAATCATAAATCAAATAGTCAACGATTGGAAGAATTTAAAAAAATATTTATATATAGAATAAACAACAAAAAAGAAATATATAAGAGTCGCTATTATAGTACCGAAACAACTCTTTCTGGAATTGAAGACATGCAAAAAAAAATGCTTGAACTTCTTCCAGAAGAAAAACTAAAAGAGGGATATGATTTTCTTATTGAACAATTAAAAGATGGAATAAAACAGGATAATCAATATAAAATACGAAATAGTTTATCTCTTTTATTATATGAACATGTTTTTAATTTTTCAGATAATCAAAAGGAAGAATTCTTTGAAATTATCAATGAATTACTTAAAATGAAATATTCGACAAAAGCAAAGTCTTCTGGTTATATAAATGTGTATTCATTATGTGAATGGATTAATAATTCAGATATTATTTCATCCTGGCAAGAAGAAGATTATATTGCGTTTATTAATAATATCTTATCAAAATCTATCGATTTCTCAAACTTTAATACAATAACGCAACAAGAAGTATATAGTTTATTACTAGATTTTTATGTGACTTTCTATAACAAACCTTTGTTCAATAAGATAGGTCCAAAAATAATAATTAAGTTATTATCAGAAAATTTTGAAGATTTTGAAGACGGAGACTCTTTTGTACCTCCAACTATTTCAGATTCCTATAAAATAAAAACGGTTAAATTTCTGGATAGTATATTTTTAATATCTAATCTAATAAATCAAATTAATCTCTCTCCAAATGATTGTATTAGCATATTAAATTCCACGATAGACTTAAAAAGACTTGATACTAATCAAAAGAATCTAGTAGAAAATGTATTTAATAAATGTCTTGAATACATAAATCAAGAAGATGAAGAGTTCTTTAATAAATACATCAATCTTTTTTATAAACGAATGTCTCTTTATGGTTCTTTCTCATCAGGAAAAGAATGGACTTCACAATTAAATCCATTAAGAAAAGAAAAATTTATAGATACACTTTCAAAATTTGATTTCTCATTCATCGACAGTTCATTATGTGATTATATGTTCATAATTGAAGCTTTTACTGAATTATTAAATGATAGAGAAGTTGATAGTGAAAAAGTATTTCATTGTATAAAAAATATTAATACAAATGTATATGAGCGCTGCTTATCTTCGATTTTATCAGATAAAAGTCATATATTAAATTCTATCATTGCAGAAAGAATTTATAGGGAACAACCTGAATATATTATTGATAAAGAACAAAAATTATTACTACATGAAGAATTGAATATCAAAAAAGATTGGTCGAATAAGCATGATCCGTATATTCTTATGAATAAAGATGAGTTTATAAAACAAATTAAAGATATAGAAGAATTCATAAATCTGCATAAATCTGCATTTTCAGATCATGATGATTGGGTAATACTTTCTGAATTGAAATATGATAATGCACAAAAACGAATTGATTGGACAACAAAAGAGGAAAGGGAAATATTTAAGAACCTGCCACTTTTTTCAAATACAATATTATCATTTTGTTCTGAAATACTTAGAGCATCGGAAAACAACTCATTCGAATCAGTACAAAAAACTTTAAATCAAATATATGAGAGTGGAAGTTTTTATAGATTCTTTTATGTTTATTATTTGCAACCTTTATCTAAAGATATGAATAAAGTTCATGAATTGTTTGAAAACAATATTCAGCTAACTATAGAATTAAAAACGGCATTACAAACTCAGTATAAAGATTTTTTGAGAAACATTTCTATAGACATGATTTCAAATTTACAGGGAAACAAATTCCTTAAACCGTTTATTTTCTATGTAAAAACTTTATATTCTAATTGTATTCCAAGCTGGGTTTCAAAAGATGATTTTGATAAGTTAATTTGTTATCCATATAGTCTTGGAATGACAGGATTTAGTTCATCTTCTGATAGGAATACTTTTACTTGGTTGTTAGAAATTTCATCATATACAGAGGAATATATTGAAGATAAATGTCTTGAATATATTCCACAACTCAAATTAACCCAAAATAATTCTGGAATTTCTTCAATGATTTCATTCCTTTATACAAGACTTGAGAAAAGTAATAGAGCAGAAGAAATAAAAAGAATTATAATCAATCTATCAAAACAATGTTTATTATTAATTGATGATAATAATTATCCAATTAATCTTACTTATACACTAAGTACTTTCTGGTACTCTACAAAAGACAATTTCATAGATGAAATATTTGAATTTCTCACGACTAAAAATTTCAAACGTAATGATAACTTTGTTAATAATTTATTTGATTATGCTTCAAGAATTATGACAATAGATCAAAAGAAAACAATTATAGATATTTTTTCAGAAGATTCTGAATGTCTAAATTTTTTAGCTGCAATTGGTGATGAGAAAACTATTTGTAAAGAAATAGATGAATATATCAATAACAAAGAATTGGATAGTGAATTCGAATTTAGACAATCTCCATTCGGATTTATTGAACAAAGCAATGAAATATTTAATAAAGCAATATCTTTGTTAAACTATTCATTAGAAATTCCGACTATTCGAGCACCTCGTAGAGAAGCTCTCGCTAGAATAGCATTAGAGCTTTTAAATAATCATACTACAAAAGACAATTATGATATTTTGGAAAAAACTTTTAATAATTTAATCAAAATACTAAAACAGGAAGATTATATAACCAATTATTATGAAAAATGGAAATATGATTTAGACGAGAAATTGTTTGAAAATGATATCGAATATTTAATTCCAGATTGATAGAAATATCCTATATGTGTTGCAGAAAACTGCAATTTTACTTAAATTATTCCCAAATTTGAGCAGCGACCGCTGGGTTTTTTCGCCAAAAACCCGACGGCCGATTTAGATAAAACTAACCACGGTTTGTACCAAACTTTTTAAAAATCTTGAGCCAAAAAGCAGAATTTCGGACGGAAAGATACTACAGTTCCGCCCTCTGCTATTAAGGAAAAACATTAAGTAAAAATACGGTTTTTCTGAAGTTATTTGAAGTTTTTTGATTGCAAATAATGGAAAATCGTGTAAAATATAAGAAAAATAAGTCAAACAAGAGTAATTTAAGCGGGAAAGAGCTCCCAAGTGCCCCCTCATAACCCGGAGGCCGCAGGTTCGAGTCCTGCCCCCGCTATAACAGACCACTCAGAAATGAGTGGTTTTTTGTTTTTAACTGAAGCAAACTGAACTCTAACAGACAAATACGTCGAGTCAAGGCGCGCTTCGCTTTTCGGTCTTGACAGCGCCGTTTTCAGGGTTTGTAATAACCCCTGAATAAGATGCAAAATAGTGGTATTCAGCCCAAGGTTACCTACAATATAACAGTCAATTCTAACTCGATTTTAATTCGGTTTTAACTCGGTAACTCGAATTAAAAATAATTCTAACTCGAAAAACCGAGTTAAAACTGAGTTATGAGCCGATAAAAACACTTCCCTTCATATAACTGAGCCGATAAACTTGATTTTTGAGCCGATATATCTTATCATTTTCGTATACTTGAGCCGATAAATAAGAAAACCCGTTCTGAAACTTCAGATTCTGAATGGGTTACACTAAAAGGTGATGTTCAAAACCGCGATATTTAAGCGGGTTTGAACTCAACGACATGTTTACATGTCAAATATGTGAGGCGAAATATGGAATACATCCTTAACAAAAAAAATATCCCCATTCTCAGATATGCAGAAAATAAGGGCTATATTGAAATTCTACAGGTTTATAACAAGGAACACCTGCCGGTTGCTCTGTTTCTGAATGGAAAACCTTCTGCAGACAATCTTTATGCTCTAAATGAAAAAATGGAGCAGTTCCTGGGTAATCGCCTTATTCCTTCTACCCGGCCTCATTTTAAGGAAGCTCTGGAAGAACTTGAAATCCCATCAAACTATGAACTTGCAAAAAAGAGCTGGTTCTTAAGTCTTTCTGACCAGTACTGGATTTGTCCTGTTGAACTTAAAGATAAACTTTTCTGGGAAGATATTAACTTCTTTACCAACGAGTATGATCCGGCAATCGGACTACGACTTACAACTAACTCAAAAAGCCTGAATAGAAATTCCAGTTCCTACTCCCCTGATAATGTAACAAACGGCGAACTTTCAAAGCGCTGGTTCAAAAAGGATGGAATCAACTATCTTGAAAAAGCCGGGACCGGAACCGAACAGCAGGAACCTTTGAATGAAGTTCTTGCTTCTGAAATCTGCAGACGCCTCAATATTGCTTATGTGCCTTATTATCTTACAATTCGTGATGATAAATACTTCTGTTACTGCCCGGATATGATTGATGAATCAACCGAACTGGTTCCAATGGATGCTGTTTATCAGGATCTTCATCTGGTTGATGGAAAGTTTTATGACTACGAACAACTTATAAAACGCTGCGAGGACTTGCAAATTCCAAATGCTGAAGAAGATTTACTCAAAATCATTCTTGTTGATTACATCATGGCTAACATTGACCGCCATTCTTATAATATCAGCTTTATAAGGGATTCAAATACGCTCCAGTGGAAAGGAGTTGCTCCAGTATACGACACAGGAAAATCAATGTTTCTAAATCTTCTTGATTTTGAAATGAATATGATTTCTTCAGGTCAGATTGGAGCAAAACCTTTTTACGAGACACAGACAGAGCAAATAAGCAAGCTTCCTGTTTCTAAAATTGCATCATCTATAAACCTTGAAAATCTTGATGGAATTGACGATTGGTATGCTGATTTCCTAAAACCGCTAAAACGACTTTCAGAAGAAAAAAAGACCGCTCTGGTAAAGAAGCTTCGTGAAAGAATCGAAGGAACAAAATCAATTCTTGCGTCGTATAAATCAGAAATTCCTGTCACAAAAGAAAAAATGTCGAATAAAGATTTAGTTTATGCAGCATTAAAACGAAATCCAAAACAGACAAAGGAAGAAGTTTCTAAAGCTACTGGCCTTTCAAGAGCAACAATCACTCGCACTTACAGCGAACTTGAAAAACAGGGAAAGATTCATCGCGTTGGTTCTAATAAGACGGGGTATTGGGAAGTTTTCTAAACTTCGTTCTCACGGCCTTGAAATTGAAGATACGCCAAAGCCACGTGAAGAAAGTGGGAAAACTCTAGAAGAATTTCAAAAAGAGAAAGATCTTCTGCGCAATCGGGTTTACACTCTCCTTTCTTCGCTGACCGAAAAGAACATTGATGTTCTTGAAGAAATCTCCAAGTGGGAAGAACTCATGCCGAGTATTCAGAACTTTAAGGAATGGACCAAGGAGCGATGCCGGGATGCACAGAACACTTATCGTGATAGCCAGCTGGATCCTATAGTCGATTTGTTTGTTGCTGCTTTCGCAAATTCAAATAAGACAATCAAAGACGGATATGACAGTCAGATTAAGCAGTATGACCATACGTTGAACGGATACACAAAACAGACAACCAACGGTAAAAAACACTTCTTCGGAGCTGCTGAGATAAGCCAGATGTTTGAAAGTGCAACTCCAGAACTGCTTCGTAAGATTGCCGGAGTAATTGCAGAACACGGCTGCAAAGACGTAAAAGAATGGATGCAGAAAAGCCCATGGTACAGGGAGTTTGAGTTGGGCCGGGAGACGGAAAGAAAGTTGAAAAGAGAGCAGGAATGGGAGAGGTAAAACCTTTATTGACTGGTACAACAAAAAATCCAAAAACTTGTAATTCCGTGAAAAATGCAGCATAAAGATTTGGTATTTTCGGTATATTTTTGACTTTCTGCTTGTAGGTATTTAGGTAACGTCTGGCTTCAAAGTTGCAAAATAGGCGAATTTGCGAGAAAAGCCATTTGACGATACAATGTAAATATGAATTCCATCGGTAAAGACCTATTCCGTTCAATTCACGAAGGAAAATGGCTTTATGTTGAATATCAAAATTCAGATGAAGAAAGAACAAAATACTGGATTTTGATAAACAACATTAATACTGAAAAAAGAAGTCTCGAAGTTACAGGTTTACATTTAGGTAAATTTGAAACAAAAGAATTGTACATGTTTATCGATAAAATTATTTCTACGGAAATAATGGATGGAACATTCTATTATACCAATAAAGATCTTCTCGAAGATATTGAACTTTTTCCTCAAAAATATTCATTTGTTTTTAGCAATATAGTTAATCTTAAAACTTTAAATTATTTAGCAGATTGTAATAAACTGGCAGATCTTCCAAAGCTAAACAATGACTATTTATTAATCAAGAAACTTGATGCTAGTAAAATTCAAAATCAACGATACAAACTCGATGATGAACAATTTAAATATATCGTAAATAGTTTTAAGAAAACTGCAACCATTAAGAAAGAGAAAAACATAAACTCCATTATCCAGTTGGCACTTAATGTATTAAGTGTCCATACTCCAAAAGGTCTATATGTTCTTGCTTATAAAGAAGTCATGTTTGACGTTGCTAAACGAAGTCTTCTTGCCGGAAATAAAATTAAAATATGTACAGAGTTCTGTGTTGATGGGACAACAAAACAAAGCATTCAAAATTTTGTTCAACCAGAAGAAATTGAGTTTTTGGAAAATATTGACCAGATTCCTGAGTTCGTAAAAGACCTTGTTACAGAAAATATAAAAGGAAATAAGAATTATTCTGTTGATGACTGTCCTTACTTTATTTGTCTTCAAAGAAATACAAATATAAATCTTGAAAAAGAATACGAGTCAATTATTGAAATGTACTCATCCAATAAAGTTACCGTTCCTATACAGGCCTTTTTTGGAGAATTACATACTTTAAAATCGAATGAAGAAACTTTACCAATAGCTCTCATAGATAGGAATGTAAATCTGGATCAGCTACTGGCAATTCATAATGCAATTAATTATCCAGTTGCATATATTCAAGGACCTCCAGGTACAGGAAAGACAACTACAATAATTAATACAATCATTACTGCTTTCTTTAATAATAAGACTGTCTTATTTTCATCATACAATAACCACCCAATAGATGGTGTGTTTGAAAAACTCACTTCCCTTAAATATCGAGGTTATACAATACCATTTCCAATTCTAAGAATTGCAAGTAATCAAAAGATTCCCGAAACAATAAAATACATAAAAGAATTAATGCGGAATATTCAAAATCTTTCTGTATTTGAAGATGTATTAAATCAATCTAAACAAAATCAAATTGAACGTACTAAAAAACTTACTGAACTCCTTCAGAAACACGAAGAACAGCTTGATTTAAAAGAACGAAGAGAATTAATAGAAGCAATGCTTTCTAAAAACGAAAATATGAATCTTCGAATCAATCTTGAAGGACAGCAGGAAAATGCAATAAATAAACGATTGAACGAAATTGGAAACATAACTGATGAAGAAGCTCTTGCTTTGTTATATTTTGATCACGACAAGCTTATGCAGTTTATAAACTTTACTTCAGTGAGTTACTTAAAACATTTGTATGAACCCGAATATAAGGATTTTGTAGAGATTTTGAATATCCAAGATGAGCATGAGCAGACAACTAAATTTAATAAGTATTTCTCAGTTTCAGACAATGTTGTAAAAATGCAGAAAGTATTTCCAGTCTTTTGCTCAACCTGTATTTCTACTCAAAAAATTGGAGAACCAAAACAATATTTTGATATGACAATAATGGATGAAGCCAGCCAATGTAATACGGCTGTTTCTCTGGTTCCAATTATCAGAGGAAAAAGTCTAATGCTTGTTGGAGATCCGCAGCAATTAAATCCGGTTATTACCCTTGATCCAAATATTAATAATGAGTTAAAAGCAAAATATAATGTAAACGATAGTTATGATTACATTAAAAATTCTATATACAAAGCCTTCCTTGCAAATGATTCTGTAAGTCAGGAAACTTTGCTGCACAACCATTATAGATGCGCTAAAGAAATCATAGATTTTAATAATAAGAAGTATTACAACAGCCAGTTAAATATCAAATCAAAACCTATGTATGATAAACCGCTTATGTTCTGCGAAGTGGCGGAAAACTATTCAAGCTACAAAAACACTGCACCAGAAGAAGTTGAAACAATTGTCAGCTATGTTAAAAAAAATCCAGGAAAGAAGATTGGAATAATCACTCCTTTTAAAAATCAAAAAGACCTGATTGAAAGTCGATTAAAAGAAGAGCATCTGGATGATGATTTAAGTTGCGGAACTGTACATGCTTTTCAGGGTGATGAAAAAGATGAAATTTTGTTTTCTCTGGCATTAACAGATCATACGCATCCTAGAACATACGACTGGCTAAAAAACAACAGAGAGTTAATTAATGTTGCAGTTTCAAGAGCAAAAGATAAATTGGTTCTGATATCCAGTGAAAAAGAATTAAAGCGTCTCCATAAATCAAATGAACAGGATGACCTTTACGAATTAACACGATATGTTAAAAGTAATGGAGAATGTAGTGTATCACCAAGAGAAACATCTTCAAGAGCTTTGGGAATTAAGCCATATAGTTCCGAAACAGAAGATGCATTTTTAACAACATTGAACCAATCTCTTTCAGTTCTTTTAGAAGATGATTCAAAATATTCTGTAAAACGGGAAGTTCAAACATCCCATCTATTTGAAAAGCTGCCCTCAGATTGTGAGTTTTTCTTTAAAGCAAGTATCGATTTTGTAATCTATAAAAAAGGATATAGAAATAAAGAATTTCCCGTTTTAGCTATTGAACTTGATGGTCCAGAACACCATACAGACCCAAAAGTAATGGCAAGAGATGAAAAAAAGAAACAAATATGTAAGGACCATGGATTTACATTGATTCATGTAGATAACACATACGCCAGACGATATAACTTTTTAAAGGACATACTTACTGAGTTTTTTAACGGGAAATGACAGTTTTCAGCTATACAGAGACCTTCCTTGCACCCTATGAGTATATAATATCTATAAATAATTCAATTTATGATGTATAATACTTATTTATAGGGGAATAAAAATGTCTGCGAGACCGTTCATAAAATGGGTAGGTGGAAAAACACAACTTTTACCAGAAATTCGACAACGCTATCCTGAAAATATAACCAGATATTGCGAGCCATTTGTTGGTGGCGGAGCTGTATTATTTGATGTACTTCAGACATTTCATCCTAATGAAGTTCTTATTAATGACATCAATCCTGAATTAATTAATCTCTATGAAAATATTCGTGATAATTGTGAACCTTTAATTCAATTATTGGAACACTTTCAAACAGAGTATCTTGAAACTCCTGAAGCAGACCGTCAGAACCTCTATCTTGGGAAACGCGCAACATATAATCATTTTATTGTAGGACGAAATCCTGAACATAACCTTGAGAAAGCAGCCCTTTTTATTTATCTGAATAAGACTTGTTTTAATGGACTTTATAGAGTAAACCGCAATGGTTTATTCAATGTTCCGTTTAATCGAGCAAAAAATCTTCTTTTTTATAATTGCGTTCCGGCTAAAGCCGTCGGCTGTTCCGCACTTCGCTATCGCTCATCCTCCTCGCTTCGCTGCGGTGGACTGCTTCGCAGGTGCTCCATAGCCTAACGCAGGAGATAATTATGAAACAATATGAAGCGGTAATTCAAACCTTAGAAAGACTTGGAGGTATTGCTACTCTTGGTCAACTTAATCAAGAAGTTTTCAAAATTAAAGATTGTGAATGGAAAACTAAAACACCTTTTGCTTCAATTCGTCGAATAGTTCAGGAAAATGAAAATATTTACAAGATAAAACCTGGTCTTTGGGCGTTGAAGTCACATCAAAAAGACTTAGAAAACAAGGGAATTATTGTTGAAAACGAACACAATAAAGATTCAAAAGAAGTTATAGAGTTTAATCATTCTTATTACCAAGGACTGCTTGTTTCTATTGGAAATCTTAAAAAACTTGGAACTTTTGTTCCAAATCAAGATAAAAATAAAATGTTTCTACATGAAAAACTTGGAGATTTAAGAACTCTTAAAGAACTACCAAAATATTCTTATGATTCGTTTGTTTCAAGAAGTTCGACTATTGATGTAATTTGGTTTAATAACAGAAATATGCCTGATTCCTTCTTTGAAGTTGAGCACTCAACAGATATTCAGAATTCTCTTATGAAATTTTACGATTTACAAGATTTTTATACACGTATGTTTATTGTTGCTGATGAGCGACGACATGAAGAATATAATAAGAAATTAGGTTATGCTTCATTTTTAAAAATGAAAAATGATAAGCGTGTAGAATTTCTCAACTATGATGAATTAGAACGACAATATAGACAAACTATTGAATTACAAGAGATTCATACGTTTATACTCTAGATACTTGATTTCTTTACAAATTCGATCAATAGTTTTCTTATGAAAAGATATGAAGTAACAATAGAAGAGACGTTTGATGAAACTTTTTCATTTGAAATTCCCGATAATGCTGATATTTATGAATATGTTCGAGAAAATTATTACAATGGAAAAATTGTACTTGAATCAGGAAATTGTCAATTTAGACAAATGGAAATTCATGATTTATCTGATAATTCATGGATTGATTGGCAAGAATTCTAATCAACATGTTGTGGGGCTCCTTTGAAGTTGTAGCGGAGAACCGAAAGTTTGAAGTGAGGACCTTTCCCATTCCACATTTTCTATGTAAAGGAGACATTTAAGTGCAGAGTGGAAAACAAGTTTCTGTTAATAAAGGCGATTGGGATAAATCTCAAGGCTTTGAGAAAGATAATGATTTTAATCGACAATGGATTTCTCTTTGCAGGGATAAACTTAAAAAGGATGGAACCATTTGGATTTTCGGAACGTACCACAATATTTTTTCAGCAGCACAAATGCTAAATGAATTAAACTTCAGAATTCTAAATGTCATTACTTGGGCAAAAACAAATCCTCTACCAAATCTTTCATGTAGATTTTTCACTCATTCAACAGAATTTATTATTTGGGCTAGAAAAGAAAAAAAGACACCACATTATTTTAATTATGATTTGATGAAATCAATAAATGGTGGAACTCAGATGCGTGATGTATGGAGTTTGCCAGCTATTGCTAAATGGGAAAAATCCTGCGGAAAGCATCCTAGTCAAAAACCTCTTCCCTTGTTAGGAAGAATTATACTTGCTTCAACAAAGGAAAATGCCTGGATTTTGGATCCTTTTTCTGGCTCTGCCACTACAGGAATTGCAGCTAATATTTTGGGAAGAAGATATTTAGGGCTAGAACAAAGCTCTGATTTTCTTGAATTATCAAAACAACGACGAATTGAACTTGATGATATTTCCACCAAAGAAAAATATAAGGAAAAGATTTATAAATATTCAGATGTACCACTTCAGGATATTCTGGAAGTTCATGAATCTGAACCTTATTATGGAATTGATTTACCGATAGAGTTATAAAATAGGAGTTTAAATATGCATTCACCAACATTGGATAAAATGTCTAAGGAAGAGAGAAAAGCACTCTAACAACGCTTATACGACAGACAAGATTGATATGTACCCCTTTTACTGGACAAAAGTAAAAGGGGTATTTTTATGCGCTATTCATTTGAATACAAAAAGAAATGTGTTGAATTGTATCGACAAGGAATCTGGGTTGAGACTCCAGATGGTTTTA
>Ga0256405_10008154_pt1 | contig 15196 bp, 17 predicted proteins | sample RumenRJG_02DNA_FD_189096 | JGI IMG/M metagenome (GOLD analysis project Ga0256405, IMG submission 189096) | Bovine rumen microbial communities from Lethbridge, Alberta, Canada - RJG_02 | ecosystem: Host-associated > Mammals > Digestive system > Stomach > Rumen | place: Canada: Alberta... | reverse complement strand
CGCCTGCCGACGATGTCGACGGCGTCGCCGTCCTCCAGATCCTTGAGACGGCTGCCGTCGATGGCACCCATGCCGCCGAGCTTGATCATGCCGGGGGCATACCTGAACCAATACCTTTTGCCGTCCTCTCCCTGGAGGTAGAGCTGTTCGCCTTCCTGGAATGCCATGGTGAGACCTCAGAGGGTGCGTGCGGCGTATGCGGGCTTGGAGCCTTCCTTTCCGCAGACGATGCACTTTCCGGTGATGTTCTCAGGTTTGAAGGGGGTTCCGAGGATCTTGATGTCGTACTTGTCCTCGAACTTGTGTCCGCATTCGGGGTTTCCGCACCAGCAGATCTTGACGATGCGTCCGTCGGCGATGGAGTCGAGTCCGTCCATGGTGGTGAGCTCGTCGATGAATCCGTTCTGCCTCTCCTTGGCTGCCGCAAGCATGTCGGCGGAGATCTGGTCGAGGATCAGCTTGGTGCCGCTGACGAGGGAATCCATTCCGAGGGTTCCCTTCTGGCCGTTGTCCCTGCGGGCGAAGGTGACGACGTTGTTCTCGATGTCCTTTCCTCCGATCTCGAACCTGAGGGGGACTCCCTTGATCTCCCAGTCGAAGAACTTGCTTCCGGGACGGTCGTTGCGCTCGTCGACCTTCACGCGGATGCCCCCGCGTTTGAGTTCGGCCGCGACCTTCCTGCAGACATCGGTGACGAGTTCGGCGTTGTCCTTCTTGAAAATGGGGATGATGACGACCTGCTGGGGCGCGATGGCCGGAGGCAGTTTGAGACCGGTGTCGTCGGCGTGGACACCGATGACCGCACCGAGGAGACGCTCGGTCATTCCAAGGGTGGTCTGGTGTACGTTCACGTGCTCTCCGGACTCGGTCTCGTAGGTGATGTTGTAGGGGATCGAGAAGTTAGTGCTGTAGTAGTGGGCGGAACCGATCTGGAGAGTCCTGCCGTTGGGCATGATGGTGTCGATTCCGACGGTGTAGTAAGCTCCGGGGAACTTGTCCCAGTCGGTGCGGATCAGCAGGGAGTAGGGCAGACAGAGGTCGTGGCATACGGCGTCTACAATCTCCACATCCTCAGCAATCTGCCTCTCCGCGTCTTCCCTGTCCGCATGGCAGGTGTGGGACTCGAAGAAGTGGATCTCCCTGACCCTCATGAAGGCACGGGTCTGCTTGGTCTCGTACCTGAAGGTGTTGACAATCTGGAACACCTTGAGGGGGAGGTCCTGGTGGGATCTGACCCAAAGCGAGAACATGGGGTACATGGCGGTCTCGGAGGTGGGCCTCAGGACCAGGCGGATGTCGAGGGGATTCAGTCCGGCGTGGGTGACCCAGTATACCTCCTCGTCGAATCCTTTGATGTGGTCCTTCTCCTTCTTGAACTCGCTCTCGGGGATGAGAAGGGGGAAACAGACCTCGTCGTGCTCGGTGGCCTCCATCTCGCGGCGGAGGAAGGAGTCGATCTGCGACATGATCTTCCAGCCGTAGGGGGTCCAGACGTTCATTCCTTTGATGGGGTACCTCTTGTCGCAGAGCTGCGCTTTATCGACGGTCTCGTTGTACCACTCGCCGAAATCCTGCTCTTTGGTGGGCATCGGTTCACCACTTTCCTGCATTTGCGCTCTTGATAGCTTCGGCGACGCTGTTGGCGACCGAAATCAGAGATACGGCATTGTTGAGGGTGTTGCAGCAGAGGACGGAGTCGACAGGACTGCCGTTGAACCTCTCGAGGGCGTTGTTGACGAAGACACCGTGGGTGCATGCGACATAGACCTTGAGTGCGCCTGCCTCTTTGAGGGCGGCGGTGGCGGCGATGATGGTTCCGCCGGTGGAGATCATGTCGTCCACGATGAGGACGTTCTTGCCGTGTACGTCTGCGGTGGCGGGCTGGATGCGCACTTCGGTTCCGGAAAGGCGCGTCTTGTTGAGGTGGTCATAGGGAAGGCCCATACAGTCTCCGACGATCTTGGCGCGTCCCGCTGCACCAATGTCGGGGGACATGACGATGTCGATCTCCTTGCTCTTGAAGTATTCCGCGATGATGGGTGCGGCCTTCACGTCCATATGGGGGTGGGTGAAGTTGTCGAGTACGGCCTCCTTGTGGATGTCGACGGTGATGACCCTGTCGCATACCTGGTCGAGGAGCCTGCACATGATCTTGGCAGACTCGGGCTCTCCGGGCTTGAAGACCTTGTCCTGCCTGGCGTATCCGAAGTAGGGGATGACAAGGGTGATGGACTTGGCACCGAGTTTGACTGCTGCATCCTGGAGGAGCAACATCTCGATGAGTTTGGAATCGGGGAAGGTGTTCTGCACGATGACGACATCATCGTCCAGTTTCTCCTCGTCGATCCTGGTGTAGCACTCTCCGTCGGGGAAGGAAGTGGTGAGTGCGGGGATAAATTTGCAGTTGAGAATACTGGCCAGCTCTTTGGCCAGGTCCATTGACGCGGAACCGCCTATGACTATCATAATCCCTCCATTCCCCTCCGCTATAATATAATTTGTCGGGCGCACAGTTTAATACATGCGCGCAAAATGGCGGGTCGACTTAACATGGCTGAGGAAAAACTGCCCTCCCGCTCGCGGGAGGTGTCGGAGTGGATCGGGAATCCCAAGGGGGATTTCTTTGCGGGGATCGTCTCAGCCTTCGCCGTCATTCCGGAGGTCATCGGATTCACCATCGTCGCGGGGGTGGATCCTGTTCTGGGTCTGTATACTTCCGTAGCATTCCTACTGCTCCTGTCCTTCATCGGGGGCAGACCTGCCATGGTCTCTGCAGGGGCGGGTTCCATGGCCGTGCTTGTCGCCTCGCTGGTTGCCAGCCACGGCCTGGAATACATGTTCGCGGCTGTACTGCTGGCCGGGATCATACAGCTGGCCCTGGGTCTGCTCGGGATTGGAGCACTGCTTAGACGCATCCCGCGTTCCATCATCGTCGGGTTCGTGGACGGATTGGCATTCATCATCCTTCTGTCGCAGATCACCACCTTCAACAACAACCTCGGAAGCACTGACACAGCAGTCGCCGCCATGGTCGGATTGATCGTTCTGGGTCTTATCGTAATCTTCGTGTTCCCGAAGATCACCAAGGTCATCCCGTCGACTCTGGTCGCCATCGCAGTAGTGACGGTAGCGAGTGTCCTGCTCGTCCACTTCACGGGGGATTCCTGCCGTACCGCAGTCATATCGGATCTCGGCAGCATATCTGCCGGATGGCCCGTATTCGGCCTCCCCTCCGTCCTCGCAGACGCATCCGCATTGGGGGTCATCCTGCCTTACGCTGTTTCCCTGGCCTTCGTAGGTCTGCTGGAGACCTCCCTCACCATGCAGGTGGTGGACAACATAACCCAGACCTCCTCAGATGCTAAGAGGGAATGCTGCGCACAGGGTGTCGGGAACATGGTCTGCGGAGGTATGGGTGCGATGCCCGGATGTGCTATGATCGGCCAGGCGGTAGCCTGCGTGAAGTCGGGCGGCCGCGGAAGGCTGTCCACCCTGGTGGCTGCTATCGTCCTCGCCCTGCTGCTCGCTTTCGGTTCCGGTGTACTCGGCATAATCCCCTTGGCCGCCCTCATCGCCGTGATGCTCTACGTCTGCTACAGCACCTTCGACTGGGATAATCTGAGGGTCATGGTGAGGAGCCGCGACCGTAATTCCCTCTGTGCCACCGCGATGACCATCATCACCCTGGCCACGGTCATCGTAACCCACAACCTGGCCTACGGGGCAGTGTCGGGACTCCTGCTGGCACTAGCATTCTGGCTGGCATTCGGCAAGGACCGCACCTTCGAGATACGCTAACGCTGGGCATTTATCCGAGTTAGTGCATTGACTACTATGCAGAACGTCGTAACCGACGAGAAGATAGACAGGTACCTCTCCATCACCAAGAAGGCCCTAGACAAACTGAAAATCGCAGCCCCGGAACGTTCCTTCAACAAGAGACTCGCGGACAGTTTCCTCGAGATGGCCAATGCATACTACAGCGATGCGAAGCACTTCAGGGAGACGGGAGACCTGGTCACCGCCTTCGCGGCGGTCAACTACGCCCACGGATGGCTGGACTGCGGAGCCAGGATCGGCCTCTTCGAAGTGGGCGGCGACGATCAGCTGTTCACGCTTTTCGAGTGATATCGGCAGGCTGATTGGTGGAATCACAGACGTAGATGCCTGCGTCCTCCCCCAACAGATCCCTTATCACGTCTGTGGGAGCATCCGTGAAGATGCTGTTACCCAGCATGCACATGGCCGCGGGATAGCCTGCATCATGCAATACCGAAAGAGCGGCGGATACTTCTTTGCTCTCGACCCCGCAGGCATCGGAGAAGGAATTGGAGAGAGAATAGAGCGAGAACTCGCTCGGACTCTTCAGATAATCGGATAATGCTGTGCGGCCGGCCTCTGATATGCGGTTCCTTACTGCAGGGTCGCTGAGGGTGTCCCCGGTATGCATCTTGGGCCCCAGGACCACCAGGCTCAGGGCGGGGAAGGATACGTCGGTGGCGATGACCTCGCCCCTCGGAGGAAGGCCTTCTCTGATACGCACAGGCTGGTGTCCCAGACATGTCAAAGCTGATACGTCTCCGAGCCCTCCTCCGCCCCTTATCTCGGCGATATGGGCGGCCTCATAGGCCCTCTCGGATGATGCTCCGACGATGTTCGCAACGCACAATGCTACCGCGATCGCTCCTGCCGCACTCATGCCGAAACCCTCCCCGCAGGGGAGTTCGTTGCGGATGTTCACCTCGAAGCAGCGGCCGGGCGCCAGTTCCTCCAGGACCAGACGTGTGACCGGGAGTTCCGCTTCCTCGCCATCCATGACGAACCTGGTCACCGAGGATTCCCTGACCTCGGCATGGGTTCCCCTTGAGATTCTGATTCCCGCACCGAGCGAGCCCCGAGCCAATATGTCCCCGCCGGCGGAACCGGCGGGACTGAAGAAACAGGTTATGTGTCCGGGGCAGAAGGCGGATACCATGTTCACAGCTTCTCTGACACGTAATTGAGAATAATCTCGGAGATGGCTGGCTTGCTGCCGGTGATATCCGTAGCCTTATCCCCGGTGACCAGCAGCACATTGGCGGAGGTCTTACCGGCGGAATCGATATCGTTGGCGATGACCGCGGAGAGATCGTACTTCTCGAGACGGTCGCGGGCCTTGGCTATGAGGGCATCGCGGGACAGCCCGGACTCGGCCTTGTATCCGATGACCTTGTCACACTTCTGACGGAGCAGGGGCAGGACCTTGGGAACAGGGTTCATCTTCATGTCGAATCCCTTGTCGCTGGGTATCTTGCCCTCGACCTTGTTCTCGGGGGTGAAGTCTGCCAATGCCGCCGGAACGATGACTATGTCGTGGTCCACGTCGTCCAGCATGCCGATGAGGTCGCTGACCGAGGCATATCTGCGGAGAGGGATGTAGTCAGGAAGGGGGACACTGCATCCGCCCATCCACAGTTCGACATCGGCCCCGCGTTCGAATGCGCGTTCGGCAAGGGCCACAGCCATCATACCGGTGGAACGGTTGGTTATGAGACGCATGTTGTCGAGGGGTTCCTCGCTCCTTCCGCCGATTATGAGTATCTTCTTACCGAGGAGGTCGTCGCAGGAGAGGAGTTTGATGGCCCATGCGGCCACCTCGCTCACAGATGCCACTTTGGCCCTTCCTCCGGACATGTGGGGGCCGATGATGTTGACTCCCCAGGAGGCCAGAGTCTCCAGGTTGCGGGAAACGGCGGGGTTCTCCATCATCATGCCGTGCATGGCGGGAGCGACGGCGATGGGTATTCCCCCGCCGAGGGCGACCGTGGCCATGGTGGTCACGGGGGTATCGTCGATGCCGTTTGCCATCTTGGAGATGGTGTTGGCGGTCGCGGGATAGATAAGGAAGAGATCTGCATCGGAGCGGTCGCCCAGGTATTTTATGTGCTCCGTCTGGCCCCCGATCTCCAATATCGGCTTGTTGCCCGAGGCGAACTCGATGGCATCGGGTGCGACGAGCTTCTGTGCGGCTTCGGTCATGACCGGGATCACCTTCGCACCGTGGCGGATGAGCTCCCTTATCATATGGAAACTCTCGACGGCTGCGATGCTGCCTGTGATTCCCAGTACGATGGTCTTTCCTGACAGCCTGTTGCTCTTCTCGCAATATATCTCTTCACTGGGGTGCATACAATCCCTTCTTCCTCATGATTTCAAGAACGGTCTCCGCCACCTGCTTCTCGTCGGCGGAAGCGTCCACTACCTGATAGTCCAATTGTTCGGCCAGACGCAGATATGCGGAACGGACCCTGCGCTGGAAATCCAGCTTCTCGAAACGGCTCAGTTCCTCTCCGCGGCTCGATACCCTCGCCATACTGACCTCGGGATCTATGTCCAGGAGGATGGTGAGATCCGGCGTGATGACCGATTTCTTCTGCATTCCGAGCAGCCATTCCCAATCGGCCGAATCCCCGAAGGAGGCCGACTGATAGGCGACGGTGGATCCGAGGTAACGGTCGCAGATGACCCATCTGCCCGACTCCAGGATCTCCTCTATCTGTCTGGTGTGCACGGCACGGTCCGCCGCGAACAGCAGTGCCTCGGCGGCGGGAGGGATGTCCCCATAGGCCCCCGACCTCAGTGCGGACCCGATGGGCCCGGAGGTGGGTTCGAAAGTGAGCTCGGCACCACCCACAGCATCCGATATAGTATGTGCCAGCGTGGTCTTTCCGGAACCGTCGATTCCTTCCAGGACGATGAATTTCCCTCTCATCTGTTAGGGTAATCCCCTCTCCGCTCATATAGATTTGGCACGCAGCCCGAGAACGAAGGTGTCCAGCGATTCCACGTCCTTGATGTACATGCGGCAGAGATGGCGCAATCCGGAACGTATCTTGAAATCGGTATCGTCGGGACCCTTGCTCAGAATCTCCGCCAGCCGTTCAGCCAACCTGTCCCCGCGTAAGTCCCAGTCGGTCAGAACGACTGCTTTTCCGCCGTGCGATGACACATACTCACCGGCTCTGACAGGGCCTCCTCCCGACTGCATCATGAAAATGTCCCCGGAGATCCCGAGGTTGGAAAGCGCCTCGCAATCCTTCTTTCCTTCGACGATGAGGATGTGCGTCTCCGACAGGTCCGTCAGTTCAGCTAACAGATCCTCCAGAGCGGATAACCGCTCCGAATCGGTCATAAAAGTGCCTGTATCTTTTGACATGCGGTATCAGCATCCCCGTAGACGGTGACGGTCTTCTGGCGGGAGGTCTGCCCCGCGGTGACCCGGGATTTGAACCCTGTGCATTCCTCGAAGACCTCCTCCACTTCCTTGTTGGCCCGGCCGTCTAGCGGGGGTGCCTTGACGCGGATGATGAGCCTCTTCCGCCAGGGATCGATGCCCTCGATACCGGAACGGGACGAACGGGGGGACACAAGGAGCTCAACCTCGAGGCCCTCGGATACCCGGCGGCTGACATCGTTCACATCCATACGGAGGGGGAAGGATTGCTCGCTTTTGTACCTTCGGCAACAAGGTTATTAGGCGATTAGACATGTGAGTAGGTATGCCCGATTCCGACAAGGCGATGACCATCGAAGACCTCGCCGAGGTCTACCGTGTCGAGAAGAAATCAGGTTCGCTTTACGTTGTCAGACCCGATTTCTACCCTGCCGTAGCGGAGCTGTTGAGGACACAGAGGGCAAACTACGACAAACTCCTCTCCGAGGATCCGGATTCCATCAGCTGCGAGGGTGCCAACTCCCGCAGGAAGAAGGGGATGCAGCTGTCCAAGGAAATCGTCGAGATGCGCATGGACAAGATCACCAAGATGGCCCTCAGGGGAGCCATGGGCGCCAACAACACCTTCGAGGCCCTCACTCCCGAGGAGAAGAAACTCTACGATCACGTCCTCATCCTGGTCAAGGACCACAAGGCCATAATCAGCCGCCTCAGCGGCAGCATCACCCACCGCACACCGGACATCTCGGACATCTTCACCGGGACTCCCGTCCAGGTACCGGTAGCGGTCCCCGTCCCCGAGGACACGGCCGAGACCCCGGAAGAGACCTCCCCTGCCCCCCAGCCCGAGATCTACGAGGACGACCTCGGCATGATCCCCCAGGAAGATACCTTCGACATGGACTGCATGGAGCCTGAACAGGAACAGGAGATCCCCGCCGACGAGCTCGATGCCATGGTCCCCGCTGAGAAGGAGTCTGAACCTGCCCCCAAGGAAGAAGCGGCCGACGATTACATGGTGGTCAGAGTGCTGGAGGACCTCGATACGTTCTCCGGGCCTCTCAGGGATTATACTCTCCGCAGGGAAGAGATCGTCCGCCTGCCGGAGATGTTCGCCCAGGCGCTGATCAACCGCAACCTGGCTGTAAAAGTATCGATGTCACCTTGATACGGTGACGGTACGGGTGTCGCCCAGGAACTCCAGGCAATCGATCTTGTAACGTTTTATGCCCGTGTACTCCGCCACCGTGTCGCGTGCGATGTCGGGAGTGTTGTTGTGTTTGCTCAGATGTCCAAGGAAGATGGTGCGGTCGGGCTTGATGGCAGTGTTCTTGATCTCCCTGGCGGAATCGGCGTTGCACATGTGCCCGTGATCCCCTGCGATACGCCTTTTCAACGGCTCGGGATAAGGTCCCTCGTGGAGCATCTTGTTGTCGTAATTCGCTTCCACGATAGCGAAATCCGCATCTTCCAATGCCTGTCTGAGGGGGAATGTGAACTTACCGGTGTCGGTTGCCACCAGGATGTTCTTGCCTCCTGCCGAAACGGTGTACGCACAGGGATCGGCAGCATCATGCAGAGTAGGAAGAGGAAGGATACTGAAATCACCGATATTGAAACGCTGAAGCGTCTGGATGATATTGAAATCCACGTTGCCGGGATTGAATGAACCCAGGGTCGCGGGGTTACAGTAAACCGGAATACCCAGCTTGCGTGCGATGGGTCCCACACCGTTCACGTGATCGGCGTGCTCGTGGGTGACCAGAAGGGCCTTAATGGCGCTCTCGTCCACGCCCTCGCGCTCCAGCAGCTTGTGGGTCTTGGAATAGCTGAGCCCCGCATCTATCATTATCGCTTCGTCGTCCAGCTGGATGACGGTACAGTTGCCGTCGCTGCCGCTGGCGATCACTTGGACTTCCAGCATACTCAGATCTTCTTCTTGTAGATGTAGAAGATGATATCGGAGCGGGAAATGGTTCCGACCAGGACTCCCTGCTCGAGAACGGGGAGACGGCCTACGCCGAGCTTCATCATGACCTTCAGGGCCTCGATGATCTCCGCATCGGGAGTGGTGACAAGGGTACTCTTGACCATGATGTCCTCGACCTTCTTGTCGGAGATCTCCTTGTTCGCGATGTTGACATCCTGAGAGGAGGCAGAGGTGTCCAGGGGAGTGTTGAGAAGGTGTCCCGCGTCATCTGCATCCAATTTGTCCTGATACTTCAGAATGAGCTTGAGAATATCGGTCTGGGAGATCATTCCCAGAACATGGTTGCGGTTGTCCACGACAGGAGCGCCGGAAACGTTGTCGACTGCCATCCTTATTACCGCCTGCCTAACCGTATCGGTAGGCTTGACGGTTATGACCTGTGTGGTCATCAAATCCCTTACCCTTAACTGGCTCATCGATTAGACAATAGCGTTAGTTATATTATGTCTTTTCCTAAGACAGATGTTCACGGCAATAGATTTATAAGTAAGGAGGAGATAGCCAGGGTCACGGGGCCTGTAGCTCAGCTAGGTAGAGCGTTCGACTCTTAATCGAACGGCCAAGGGTTCGAATCCCTTCAGGCCCGCCATCTGTTCTCTTATCTTCTCATCTTAAACGACGGATTTCCCGCACACCTTTATCGGTCTGAAACCGTTAATTGCGAAAAATTCATTTTCTGCAATTAACAAAAATTATAATTGCGTAAATGCAATTATCGGCAATTATGAAGGAGGAGATTTACCACCCAAAAATATCCGGAGAGGTCAGGTACTCTGACAACGGCGAATTCAGTTATTTCTGGCCTAACGATCTTCCTTTCGACATAAAACTCGATAAAAAAATTTACAAAAAAATAGAGACGGCGTTAATAGCACTGTCAAAACTAGACGGTAAAGTATCTCAGATGACAGATCAGGAAAGAAGCATTCTTCTCGTCCCGTTCGTCCTCATGGAATCCACAAAATCCTCTGCAATTGAAGGCACTGGCACAACTATAGAGGATATTTACAAATCAGAAAGGGTAGAAGAAAAAGATCCTCGCAAAATGATGGACAATCTAGAAGTCCTAAACTACCGCGATGCACTGAACCATGCGACATCATTGGATAACGACAATATCACTGAGGGACTACTCCTGGAACTCCATAAAATACTCATGAAAGGTGTACGCGGAGAAAACAAGAATCCTGGTGCATATCGTTCGGTCCAAGTATTGGTAGGGGCCAGAGGGGACACGCTGGAAAATGCCAAATTCGTTCCCATGCCTCCAGAGCAGGTACCCTGGAAGATTAGGAATCTCTTCGAATACATCAACTCCCCGTACGAAAACATTCTTGTTTCTGCCGCACTCTCCCATTACCAGTTCGAGACAATACATCCATTCACAGACGGAAACGGAAGAATGGGGAGACTCTTAATCATGCTTATCCTCAACAGGAGCGGGGTCCTGGAATACCCTGTACTTTATCTCAGCGGTTATTTTAACAATAAACGTGAAGAGTACATCGATCGTCTCAACAAAGTTAGGGAAACGGATGATTTTCAAGGTTGGATGGACCTATTTCTTGATGCACTGATAGAGCAGTCCCACAGTTCCATCTCCTTAATCGATTCCCTCTATCAACTCAGAAGGAAATATCACAGCCTAGATCTGGAATTCAATACTATCCACCTGATTGATTCCCTGTTCGCTAATCCCTTCGTAAGGAAATCTGATGTAGCGACTATCTGCAATGTCCATCTTTCTACAGCAGGAAGAATCGTCGATGAGTTGGTCGAAAAGGGGATACTGAGTGAGATCACTGGTAAAAAAAGAAATCAGATGTTCGTTTGCGATGAGATAGTACATCTCCTCAATTCATACTAAACTATCTGTTGATTGCGAAAAATCAAAATATCGCAATTAGTGAAACCGATAGTTGCCAGGATGCTACTTTATAGTTACTATTAATGATTGTAGTAATCAATGATAACTACAATTGTTTGTAGTTATAATAACAAACATCTCTCAGAGGATAATCTCAGAGAAACCAGAACGGTTCATAGCCCCGTATCTAGAGACATCTGACCCCTATTGAGAAAAACCCGATTATCCTGGAATCGGTGGGGTTCGACGTCCTCGGCACGTCATCAATTGTCGAAATTACCGAGGCGGAAGCCGAAGTGCATAATTGACAAATTGAAGGGGCTGGGGCGAATTTCACCCACTCAAAGTGTTAAATAACCTTTTTTTTACCTGAGGTTTACCTCACGGATCTGCTCCATACTGGGGTTTTATATACTATATAAATCGATAAAAAATCGTATGAAAACATTTGACGCTGTCGTGATAATCTTAACAGCTATTGTTGCGATATGCGGTATCGTACTGATTGCAGAAAATAATCTCAACACGGATGCGTCAGTAGATAATGTAGTCTACAGTGAATTCAACAACATAAAAACCCTCGGCATAGACATTCTTTATCCTGCAAATGATGATATCACAGTTTCATTCTTTGAAGATCACTCGATTCCATACGCAGTATCTGAAGCAGACCTTTCTGAATCAGACATGATTGTGCTGACTGCAGGCTGGGTTGAAAAGAACCAAGATACCTGTATTGAAAAATACGTAAAAATGGCAGAACAGGGCAGTATTCTCGTAGTGGTGGACACAGAGATTGATTATGAAAAAACCGGTCTGACTATGTCCTACAGTAAACAGGCAGATGTAAACGTTCTTTGGATGAAACCAACCCAAATACGTTGCAATTCACCCGACTTGGAAAATACATACAAGTCCCTAGAATTCGCCTTTGACTGGATAGAGAAAAAACTAGAGAACGATAGGCTGTACTCAGAGTACGATGGTGAACTCGGTACGGAGACGCATTGAAGATGTGACGTGAATTCGGCAGTCAGCGGTACCATGGACGAATCTTCCCGTTTTCCCCGGAAGAATGTACTACGATACCGATGCGGAGGTCAAGCTCTCCAAAGGTTCCAAAACCAGACTGAGGTTCGTAGCCTTCACCCTTCCCGGAGGGAAGGATGAGGCTGAAGAATACATCCGCGGTACCGGATTCCGGAAATTCTCCAAGAGGGTCGGATCCCCGGGAAAATACCATTACGAGATGGATGCCCGGAAGGCTTTCGATGATTGTATCGACTCAACAGGTGGAGTATGCGGCGCAACCCCGGAGAAGGGTGTGCCGGCACTGCAGTTTGATTGATAATCAAGGATTATCGGTCATACTCGGGTTCCGAACTAAATTATACTGCCCGGGCCATTTCATACGTGATGGTCGGTAAGAAGATCCTGGTTCTGACACTCATCCTTGTCCTCGTCACCGGTGCGGGGATTGCCGTGGTCCAGCCCCACGGGAACGGGCATTCGGAGTCGTTCACCATCATCCACACGAACGACACCCACTGCTTCTTCGAGGACCAGGGGAGCGCGGGGTTCACCACCGTCGCCGCACTGAAACAGCAGTACTCTCAGAACGGGACGACCTTCATCGTTGACGCGGGGGACTTCCTCCAGGGGAACTCGTACGGTACCATGACCGAGGGCATGGGTTCCGTCGAGATCATGAACACGGTCGGATACGACCTGTGCGTCCCCGGGAACCATGAATTCGATTACGGCCTGGACATCTTCCTGGAAAGGATCGAACAGCTGGATTTCCCAATCATATGTTCCAATCTGGTTTACGAAGACACCGGCAAGAGCGTACTGGACGAATACCTGGTCCTGGAGAGGAACGGCATCAGGGTCGGATTCTTCGGACTCCTCACCCCGGAGACCCCCGTGACGACCATGGCGGGCAACATGGGCAACACCGAGGTCACGGACCCGGTGAAGGCCGCGGAACGCATGGTTTCCCTGCTGGAGAAGGAGGACGTCGACAGCATCGTAGCGGTGGGACACCTCGGCGTCGCCCACAAGGGCTACATCACCTCCGACCAGCTGTGCAGCAAAGTGCCAGGCATAGATATTTTCATAGACGGGCACAGCCACACCGAGATGGAGGACGGCAAGGTGAGGGACGGCAGCATAACCCTCGAAGAGAGCGACACCGTCATCGCCAGCACGGGCTGCTACCTCAAGAACGTAGGCATCATCACCTCCGGTCCCGGAGGCATCTCCGCCAAGCTCTACAACCAGCCGACCCTCTCCTACGACATAACGGAACAGGAGATCGCCAAGGTCAAGACCGCCGTGGACGAGAGTCTGAAGGAGGTGATCGGGCACACCGAGATCCTCCTGAACGGCGAACGTTCCGAGATAAGGAACGCGGAGACCAACCTGGGGGACTTCATAGCCGATGTGATGCGCACCACCACCGATTCCGATATCGCCCTCATCAATTCCGGCAGCATACGCACCTCCCTGCAGGCAGGAGACATATCCCTCAAGAACCTGTACGATGTGGTCCCGTTCCTGAACTACACCTGCACCATGGATGTCCCGGGTTCGGTGATCGTGGAGGAGATGGAATTCTCCCTCAATCTCATGGGCGCCACCAAAGGGGGATTCCTGCAGTTCTCGGGAATGACGGTCACCTACGACATAAATGCGGAGCCCGGCAGCAGGGTCGTCTCCATCACGGTCGGCGGCGAGGAGCTGGATCCGGATGCCACCTACAGGCTGGCGACCACCGATTTCGTTATCACGGGAGGGGACGGGAACGTGTACCTGCAGGACTACCCGAACCAGATCCAGAGCGGGGTGGATTCGATGCTGATTGACTACATATCGGATGTGGGCACCATCACAGGATCCATGATCGCCGGAGACAGACTGGTCCCGGTGGCCGCTCCCTGACCCTTCAGATACGTCCTTCCATCACGGTGAGTCCGTACTCGGTCCCCGCATGCATCACGCGGGATGACGATACTTCTGACAGCCCGAAAGAACGGTAGAACACTATGGCCTGCGTGTTCATGGTGTTCACATGGAGGTATATCCTGTCGCATCCGTGCTCCCGGCCGTACCCGATTGCGAATTCCATCGCCCGGTGGCCCAATCCCTTCCCGCGCAGGCCCTCGATAACGTAGAGCTTGTCCAAGAACAGCCTGCCGGACGGTTCTGCCCTGAACCCTATGAGGCCCACGTCCTTCCCGTCCTCCACATACATGTAGTAGAGCATCCCCTCGGCGACAGCGTTCAGATAGGTCCCGTCCTCCAGCCACTGCCGGTGCTCGGCACGGATGCCGTCGATGCCGTTGGTGGCCATACCGAGGTACACCTCGGACCAGCACTTCCACAGAAAATCGGACACACGGCCCAGATCCCCGGCCCCCATCGGCACCATTTCCATGCACTAGGATATACGGTCCGCAGTATTTCTGTTGATTGTCGGACAAGACCCACAGTTTATATCCCCGGTACGCATCCGTGCTAATCAATGACACAGTACACCTTCGGCTTCCTGGGACTCGGACTCATCGGCGGATCCATAGCCCGTGCGCTCAAGGCCCACGACGAATCCAGCAGGATAATCGCCTTCGACACCGACAGGAAATCCCTGACCAAGGCCTACGAGGACGGAGTGGTCGATGTGCTTGTGTCCGAGGTAGACTCCAGATTCGCCGAATGCGATTTCATATTCCTGTGCGCTCCCGTGAAGCATAACGCGGCCAACGCGGAGAAGGTGAAACCGTTCCTGAAGGACTCCGCCATCCTCACCGACGTGGGCAGCGTCAAGGGCGGGATCCATGATGCGATCCGCAGTCTGGGTCTTGAGGCGAACTTCGTGGGAGGACACCCCATGGCCGGCAGCGAGCGCGTGGGCTACGCCAACTCCAAGGCCAAGCTGCTGGAAAACGCCTACTACATCCTCACCAGGACCCCGGAGTCCACCGACGCCCAGCTGGAATCCCTCTGCGGCGTGGTGAAGTCCATGGGCGCCATCCCCCTCGTGATGACTCCCGACCAGCACGACTACATCACAGCTGCGGTGAGCCACGTGCCCCACGTGATCTCCGCCTCGCTGGTCAACCTGGTG
>Ga0256405_10008153_pt1 | contig 15197 bp, 16 predicted proteins | sample RumenRJG_02DNA_FD_189096 | JGI IMG/M metagenome (GOLD analysis project Ga0256405, IMG submission 189096) | Bovine rumen microbial communities from Lethbridge, Alberta, Canada - RJG_02 | ecosystem: Host-associated > Mammals > Digestive system > Stomach > Rumen | place: Canada: Alberta... | reverse complement strand
CGACACCGGTAGGTCCGATAAAGAATACTACTCTCGGTCCCTTCGAAGCGGGCAGTATTCCGTCGGATTTTCCAAACTTAAGTATCATCTTCTGGTAGATGTTTCCGAGGAGGAAATCCATAGAAAGTCCCGGCTTTTTAAGTACCTCGGCATCCCCTATGATTTCTCCGGCGTACTTTTCGTCCACCTCGTTTTCAACCATCGTGTTGTAAAGAAGGCGTAAGAATCTGTCTACCTCTTTTTCCTGTTCTATGATCTCTTCCTTTTTGTCCTTTGGCTCCGAGCCTTCCTTAGATACAGCCGATCCGGCTTTATCTGCGTTTTCCCTTGATGAGCTTATAACGCTGCCTTCACGGTTTAACTGATTTTCCAAAAGAGTCTGAAGATTATCAAGTTTCTTCTCAAGAGCGGAAGACTCAGCTGCGGAGATTGATGCGGCAGGTGCGGCATTTCCCCCGGCGGATGAGGCTGCAGATTCCTTTTCTTTTTGGGCCGCTACTATACCCGTTCCCGTAAGAGGAGGCAAAGATTTTTTTGAAGCTTCAACCTGGGCCTGTGCTATCTTTCTTATCTGACGGATAGGCTCCTCGTCATCCTCTTTAGCGGCGGTAAGCTCCACCTGCTTTTTACGAAATACAGAGAAGGCCCCCTTGGGTTTAACACTTCTTACGTTCATAATAACGTATCCGTCCCCAAGCTCTTTTTGTGCGGCCGCAGCTGCTTCGCTTTCAGTTTTTCCGACAAATTTTCTAATAATCATTTTATGCGGTTACCATTCCTACTGATTGTAATTCTACGTTTGATTCTATTTCGTTGTATGAAACAACGACCAGATCTCTGTAATAATCCTCAGTCATACGCTTGAAGTACATTCGCACGATAGGTGATGTTATGACAATAGGAGTCTTTCCGAGGTTCTCTAATTTCTCTACTTCTTTTCCTACAGCATCCACAATAGCTCTTGAGCGCTGGGGATCCATATTGAGGAAGGCTCCGGTTTCGGTCTGTTTGACGCTTCCCATGATCTCCTGCTCGATTTTGGGATCGAGGGTGACAACGCTGCTGGTCTCGTTAGGAGGGAAGTATTTTGTGGAGATGGCTCTCTTAAGAGCCTGTCTTACGTACTCCGTAAGGATATCCGTATCTCTTGTTGTCTGTGCGTAATCCGCAAGAGTCTCAAGGATCGTAAGAAGATCTCTGATTGAGATTCCCTCTCTAAGCAGATTCTGGAGTACCTTCTGGATCTCGCCGAGTCCGAGGAGCTTCGGAGTAAGTTCCTCCACAAGGGAAGGATTGGTCTCCTTGATATTGTTGAGGAGGTTCTGTACATCCTGTCTTGTAAGGAGCTCATCGATATGCTCACGGATGATCTCAGTAAGGTGCGTGGCGATGATAGATGGCGGGTCTACTACGGTATATCCAAGGCTCTCCGCGCGCTCCCTCTGTCCTTCCGTGATCCATGTGGCAGGAAGGTGGAAGGAAGGCTCGAAGGTTGGAATACCCGTGATCTCCTCTTCAACATATCCGGGATTCATAGCCATATAATGGTCAAAAAGGATCTCTCCTTCGCTTACCTGAATACCTTTTATCTTAATAATATACTGGTTAGGGTTAAGCTGTATGTTATCGCGAAGTCTTATAATGGGCACAATGGTACCGAGTTCAAGAGCTATCTGTCGTCTGATCATAACAACACGGTCCAAAAGGTCACCGCCCTGATTAAGATCCGCCAGTGGAATTATACCATATCCGAACTCCAACTCGATAGGGTCTACCGCAAGAAGGGAGTTAACATTTTCAGGCTGCCTTATCTCCTCTGCCTCCGCCTCCTCCTCGCTGACCTCCGTCTCAATGGCGGCTATCTTTGCCTTGCGATTAAGTCTGATACCGAGGAAGATGAAAAACGCCGCGATGACGAGGAATAAAATATCGTTAAGAGGCGTAAAGATTCCAAGGACTATCATTACTCCGGCTACAAGGAACATAGACTGGGGAGTTCTGAAAAGCTGGTTCAAAATAGTAAGGCCGAAATTCTCCGTCTTGCTTCCCTTGGTAACAAGGATACCTGTACTTAAAGCCGTCATCAGGGAAGGGATCTGAGAAACAAGTCCGTCACCGATGGTTAATATCGCATACTTCGAAAGTGCCTCCTGAATGGAAAGTCCGCTAAAGATCATACCCATTGCGATACCGCCGATGATGTTGATGAATGTGATGATAAGACCGGCTGTTGCGTCTCCCTTAACATACTTGGTAGCACCGTCCATAGAGCCGAAAAAGCTTGCTTCTTCCTGGATCTTATCTCTTCTTCTCTTTGCCTCCGCATCGTCAATGGCACCGGTATTTAAGTCGGCATCTATCGCCATCTGCTTACCGGGCATAGCATCAAGGGTAAATCTTGCGGTTACTTCGGATACACGTTCCGAACCTTTGTTGATGACCATAAACTGGACGATTATAAGGATTATAAAGACGATAACACCGACGACCAGATTACCTCCGCCGACGAAATTACCGAAGGTCTGAACCACATTACCGGCATATCCGTTTAAAAGGATCTGTCTTGTTGATGAGGCGTTTAGACCGATCCTGAATACGGTGGTAAAAAGGAGGAGTGTCGGGAAGAAGGACATATCAAGTACTTCCGACGCAAACATGGTTCCGAACATTATCGTCATAGAAAGCGCAAAGTCAAGTGCAAGTAAAATATCCAAAAGAAAAGGAGGGATCGGAATGATGAGCATAATGATTGCAACTACGATATAGATCGCAACCGCAAAATCTTTGAAGGGAATTTTCTTCAAAAAGTTCATATTCGTTTCCTCCTTTCGGTTATTTTTTTATTTATCTATACCTTACCCTGTAGGTGGTATACAAAGGCGAGGACCTCAGCCACCGCCTGGTAGAGCTCCGGCGGGATTGCCTGTCCGATATCTACGTTATGGTAGAGCATACGGGCAAGAGGCTTATTCTCAACGATGTGGATACTGTTTTCCTTGGCCACATCTTTTATTCGCTGTGCCAGATATCCCTCTCCCTTTGCGATAACCATCGGTGCATCGATGATCTGGGGATCGTATCTTATGGCAACTGCGTAGTGCGTAGGGTTGGTGATTACGACATCAGCCTTGGGGAGATCCTGCATCATACGCCTTCTCGAGGCTTCCATCATCTTTTGCTTTATCTTTCCCTTTATCTGAGGGTCACCTTCCATTTGCTTGTATTCGTCTTTAACTTCCTGCTTGGTCATCTTCATATCCTTTGAAAATTTCCAGCGCTGGTAGATAAAATCCGTTCCCGCGATGATTATATAAAGAGCGGATATTCTTATGCCGAGGTCGGTTACAAGCTTACCGATATTTCCAAGAGCAAAGGAAAATTCCTGATCGTAAAAAGAAAAGATCAGTCCGATATTTTTCGAAACGTAATTGTAGGCCACAAGCCCTATAAGGAGCAGCTTAAAGATTGATTTTAAGAGCTCCATAAGTGAGTTTAAGGAAAAAATCCTCTTAAATCCGGAGATGGGATTTATCTTGTTAAACTTAGGAGCTAAGGGCTTGGCCGTAGGTTTCCATCTGACCTGTAAAAGATCAGATAAAAATACAACCGCAAATCCTATAAGGAGTATTGGAAGGATGATCATCAGTATAGTGTAGATCATTCTTCTGAAAAGTATGTTTGTATCGTTAACCGGCATCTGCCCGTTCCAGAAAACAACCACATTCGATATCTCTCCGTATACAACGGAAAAGGCATTTTTAAGGCTGCCGCCTATATATCCCAAAAGTACTTTTAAAACTACAAAAAGCGAAAGGAGTGCAAGGCAGTTTGCTATTTCTCTGCTCTTTGCAACCTGACCTTCTTTTCTGGCATCGTCTAATTTTTTGTCTGTGGCGGGCTCTGTTTTTTCTCCGCCCTGACCCTCCGCAAAGAAGGTCAAAGTATATTCAAATATCATAGACCCTCCGCTTAGAGGCTAAATCATTCCTTTAACAAAAAGCACCATCATCTTTTTCATTTCGGTGTAGATCATATCCGCCGCAGCAGGAAGAAGGCTTACCGTAAGGAACAGGATTCCAAGTCCTACGATTATCTTTAGCTGAACACCGACGGCAAACATATTCATCTGGGGTGAAACCTTAGCCATAATACCGAGTATCGCGTTAAGCATCAGCATTGCCGCAAATATCGGGAGCATTATCCGAAATCCGATAAGTATGTAATCCGCCATAAAGGTAAGGGCTGAATTAACCAGGGACTCGCTGTTAAAGATCGCTCCGTTAACCGGGATAAGGGTGTAGGTATCCTTTAAGGCTCCCAGCAGATAAATATATAAGCCGCTGGATAACATCAAAAGGTTAAAGGAATAGTTATAAATACCGCCGGTTATTGAGGTACTCTGTCTTGTAGCCGGATCAAAGATGGTAACCATGGAAAGTCCCGTCTCCATATCCGCTATCGTACCTGCAAAGTTTAATATACTTAAGCAGATATTTGCGGACAATCCGATAAGCAGCCCCGTTACCGCTTCCTTGATAACTATCAGGGCAAGCTCCACGATCGAATCGGTTACGACCGCCTGTGAGGGGGTAAGGGTATTGTACAGCAGATAAGAGATAAATATGCTGAGGAGCACTCTCACATTCCTCGGCGTATTGGTCATACTGAAAAAAGGAGCGATGTAGACAAACATGCTCACTCTCACAAATATCAGCAGAAAATATTCAAGATCATAAAATGAAAAAGAATAATTAATCATCTGTGTACGTAATAGCTAAAGGTTGTCCAAAGGTTAGTGGTATACTCAACCATAGTATTCATCATCCATCCGCCCAGTATCATAAGTGTAAGGAATATGCCTATAAGCTTCGGAACAAATGTGAGCGTTTGTTCCTGGATGGAAGTAACTGTCTGGAAAATACTGACTATAAGTCCTATTGCCATAGATACAAGTAAAAGAGGCAGTGCGGTCTCCAAGATAACATATAATGCCTGCCTGACCATTTCGGTAACGGCTTCTGTTGTCATATCACACTCCTCCTTTCTTTGCCTTCAGCAATTTATATTCTTTCTTTAAACGCCTTTAAGCCGGATACCCTGAGGGTTCCGGCATCAATAAAAGGTTTGAACTACCTGTCCGATAATAAGCGCCCATCCGTCCGCAAGGACGAAAAGCAATATCTTGAAAGGCATTGATATTGTAGTAGGCGGCAGCATCATCATACCCATACTCATAAGCGTAGACGCCACAACCATGTCTATGATTATGAAAGGTATATAGATCATAAAACCTATCCAGAAGGCGGTCCGAAGCTCCGAGATCATAAAGCTCGGAACAAGAACCGATGTCGGGATGGTTTCAAGAGAACCGTCCCACTCAAGGTCAGCTATCTGCATAAAAAGCTGTACATCCTTAAGCTGGGTCTGGGGATACATAAACTCTCGTAAGGGATCCATAGCAAGTTCAAAGAACTCCTGTGTCTCTATCTCTCCCGCTTCGTAGGGCTTAACCGCCGTATCGTTTATCTTTGTGATCGTGGGCTGCATTATAAAGAAAGTAAGGATAAGTGCAAGTCCCAAAAGTATCTGGTTAGGCGGTGCCGTCTGGGTATTCAGCGCGGCTCTTGTAAAGTGAAGTACTATGATGATCCTTGTAAAGGAAGTCATCATAATAATAAGAGTCGGCGCGATTGCGATCAGAGTGAGAGTTATAAGAATTCTTAAAGCTCCGTTTAAAGAGCCGTTGTCTCCCTCATATTCAAGTGTAACTCTGTTGAGAGTATTTAAGGTATTCAGGTCCTCGGGGCTCTCGTAAGTACCGGCGGGATCAACCGTTGTTGACACCTCCGTATCCCCGGTCTGAAGATGATGTTCCTCGGTAGCATAAGAAAAAGATTTCCCATTAAACCACAATATGCCCACCGCAAGCAGCAGGCATAATAGCTTTATAATATTTTTTCCAGTTTTACTGATTGGTCCCATACTCATACATCCTTTGAATCATCACTGGAATTCTTATCTTTTTTTAATGCCTTTTCGAACATACTTTTAAAGGCAGATTTAGAACCGTCAGGCTTAATTTCCTTAAGCTCTGACGGATCAATATCTCCCAAAAAAGTAACATTGTCCTTGGATATAGCAAGAATCTTGTAGGTATTTCCTACTCTTACTATCTGCATCCATTTATTGTTAGCTATATGGGTGGTCTCGATAACCTCAATATTACGGCCTGAATTCTGGCTTTTTTGATAGTTTGCGAGCCACTTTGTCACGACTGCAGTCACGGCCAAAACGACCACAAAAATCACAAGCACAGTGATAAGCTGCGCGTATGCAGTCTGGCTAAGGATTATCATTATCCAACAACCTTCTTTACAGCTTCCAATACACGGTCCTGCTGGAAGGGCTTAACGATGAAGTCCTTAGCGCCGGCCTGGATAGATTCGATAACCATTGCCTGCTGTCCCATTGCAGAACACATAATAACCTTTGCGCTTGCATCAGCTGCCTTGATAGCCTTAAGTGCCTGGATTCCATCCATCTCGGGCATAGTAATGTCCATAAGTACAAGGTCGGGTGTAAGCTCTTTGTACTTCTCAACTGCCTTTGCTCCGTTCTCTGCCTCACCCGCAACATTGTAGCCATTCTTTGAAAGAATGTCTTTGATCATCATTCTCATAAATGCTGCATCGTCAACAATCAGGATGTTTTTTGCCATTTTCTTTTCCTCCAACTATATATTAATAATATTAGGGGTACTACTTTATAATTTCCGTTACACGTACGCCGAAGCTTTCTTCGATTACTACTACTTCGCCTCGTGCAACGAATTTACCGTTTACAAGTACGTCTATGGGCTCACCGGCGATACGGTCAAGCTCAATGATAGTACCGGGTGCAAAGTTAAGGATCTCAGAGATCGTCTTTGAGGTTCGTCCAAGCTCAACGGTTACTTCAAGAGGAACGTCCATAATAAGACCGATATTCTCTCCGCCGGCGATTCCGGCTGAGTCCCCGTTAAAGTTCTGGAACTGAACAGGTTTAACATTTACTGCCTGCTGAGGCATTGCCATTCCGGGCATCATTCCCATCTGAGGCATCATACCCATTCCGGGCATCATGCCCATCTGAGGCATCATACCCATTCCCGGCATCATTCCCATCTGGCTCATATCCTGTCCGGGCATTCCCATACCGGGTGCCATCTGAGGAGCCATCTGAGGCGTAGCTTCAGGCGTAGGTGCCGCTGCGGGAGCGGGTGCGGAAGCAGGTTCTACGGCGGGTGTGGGCGCTGCATCTCCTCCGCCGCCCATCTGATTATTGATGAATGTATCAACAATCTTCTTGGCGAATTCTATAGGATAGAGCTGCATGATACTTGAATCTACCAGCCCGTCTCCGATCTCCATTCTGAAGGAAATCTTTACGAAGGTTCCCCCTAAGAAAGGAGCTATTTCTGCGCCGTTTTCATATTTTGAAAGATCGAGAAGCGATGAATCCGGCGGCGAAATGTCTATCATTGTTGAAAGCATGGTGGAGAGTGAGGTGGCTGCCGAACCCATCATCTGGTTCATGGCCTCCGAAATAGCCGAAAGGTGAATCTCTGAAAGCTCGCCTTCGGTATTTGTACCGTCTCCGCCCATCATCAGGTCTGTGATGACCTTAACATCCGATTCCTTAAGAACAAGGATGTTGGTTCCGTCCAGTCCCTTTGTATACTTGATCTGGATGAATACACAGGGCTTTTCGTAATTGCCGAGGAGTTCATCCCATGTAGCAAGCGTAACAACGGGCGTTGTGATGTTTACCTTACGGTTAACAAGGGAATAGAGAGTAGTGGCTGAAGAACCCATGCTTATGTTGGCTACTTCGCCGATCGCATCTTTTTCCACATCGGTAAGTTCGAATCCTTCAGCTGATGCGGCAGAGCTTCCGACAAGGAAATCTTCCTTGGAGGGCTGCTCAGGTTCCGGCTTTAGATCCAGTCCGCTGAGGTCAGGTGCTTCATCTCCCGACAGATCCATACCGCTTAAAAGGGCATTGATCTCGTCCTGGGAAAGCATTCCTTCCATCTTCTATTCCTCCTCTCTTATCACTGATGTAATCCTTACAGCGTAACAGTCATCGTCAGCTCCGGGAAGTGCAGTGAATTTTTTTATGTTTCCGACATATATATCCATGTCGTTATCAACCTTAGTATCAAGTCTTAAGCAGTCACCGACCTGTAAGTTCATAAAGTCATTAACCGAGATGACCGTCTTACCGAGAACTGCCCTTATAGGGATATCAACTCTTCGGATCATAGACTCGATGTAGTCCTCAAAGTTCTCATCTCTGTTCTCCTGCATTGTGGAGAACCAGTACTTGGTATTGAGCTTATCCATAACATCCTCGAGTGTGATGAAAGGTAAGCAGATATTCATAAATCCTTCAACATCTCCGATCTTGATGTTTAAGGTGATGATGGCGATCATCTCATTGGGAGCAATGATCTGTGCGAACTGGGGATTGGTCTCAACTCTTTGAAGTACCGGAGAGACATCCAAAACGTTCTTCCAGGGCTCCCTAAGGAGGCTGACCATCATAACAAGGATTCTTTGAACGATGGTCATCTCAATCTCGGAAAAGTCTCTGGCTTTGTCCAGAGCCTGTCCCGTTCCGCCTAACATTCTGTCTATCATAGCGTAGGCGATATTCGTGGCAAGATCCATAATGATATTGCCGTTTAAAGGCTCGAAGTTAACTATTCCGAGGATTACGGGGTTTGAAAGAGCGTTGGAGAACTCGTTAAAAGTAACGGTCTCGGAGCTGGCTACCGTAACCTGTACATTCTTACGAAGGTACACCGGAAGGTTGGTCGAAATAAGTCGGCCATAGTGCTCGAATATAATCTCAAGCGTTCTTAAGTGCTCTTTAGAGAATTTGGTAGGTCTTCCGAAATCGTAGTTTCTGACCTGTTTTTCTTCTTCTCCCGATATCGAATCAACATCAAGATCACCGCTGGACAGAGCCGCAAGCAGATTGTCTATTTCATTTTGCGAAAGGACCTCTCCCAAAGAAATCCACCTCCAAGCGACGCGAGATGCGTCCGATTTTTATCCAAACTGGGTGTCGCTGATTGCGATAGCGTAAATAAAGTCAGATCCGAAAAGATCCTGGATTGCCTTTAAGATTTCAGCCTTAAGGCCCTCTTCATTGCTTCTGCATTCAGCCTCGGTCTTTGAAGAGATGATCTTTCTGATGGCATCTTTTATAAGGCTTTCGCTTCCGGCTACAAGAGGCTGCATCTCTTTGTAGTCTTCATGGTTTTTATTTATCTGAAGAGAGATGTGGCAAACCATATAAGGAGTCTTTACCTTGCCGTCAGCGGTAGTCTCGGGCTGAAGGGCGATGGTGAACTGGTCCGCAATATCAAATATCTCGGTATCGGCAAGAGAAATCTGGGTAACAGCGCTCTCCTCAGTGCCATCGGTTATCTCAAGATTCATAACGGTCATGATCGTTGTGATCATAGCGGCAGTCTTGCTGTTTGTGGTTGTAACGCTGATCATCATCACAACACTGAGTCCGATGTTTACAAGGAGCAGTGCTAAAATTACGATCGAAAGCAAACTTTTTTTCATTTCTTTTCCTCGTTCGTAAGACATAACAGTTACTTTGAACTGTTGTAAATTCTGATCTCAACTCGTCTGTTCTTGGCTCTGCCTTCTTCGGTGGAGTTATCTGCTATCGGAACTCTCTCTCCCATTCCGGCGTGCTTAAGCTTTGTGGGATCAAGGGTACTGTTGTTTATCAGATAATAAAATACCGAAAGGGCACGGGCGCTGGACAGTTCTTCGTTGTCCGCATACTTGGCGCTCTTAATGGGGACGTTGTCCGTGTGGCCGTTAATCTCCACCTCACCGCCTGCATATCTTTCAAGGATGACCGCAACCTTATCGAGAACCTGCTCGGACTCTTTTTTGAGTCCGGCGGAACCGGAATCGAAAAGGAGGGATCCCTTCATAGTAAGCAGAACGTATTGTGCGGTAAATGAAACATCTATCTGGTCGGACATATTATTGTCCGCCACAGCTTCGGAAACAAGTTCGGCGAGCTGTTCGTTCTCGGCGAGATTCATCTCTTCCATCTTCTCGCTCATTTCCTGCAAACTCTCAGGATTTGTAGCGTCGCTGGGAACAGCCGAATCAGTGGCCTCATATTCCTGGATATTGTCTGACTGGGTCTCCGCGTCTTCTGCAGCACCCATACTGTTAATATACTCGGCAAGGTCGTTAAGCTGGCTGACTCCGTTGCTTATGAGAATACCTTCACCGATGGATGTGGCTCCGGCGGTAAAGATGCTGAAGGAGCTGCTCATCGATGCGATAAGTTCGTTCAGCTTTGCCTCATCAATGGTGGACATTGAGAACAAAAGCACGAAGAAACAGAGCAGCAGGTTCATAAGGTCAGAGAAAGTCGCCATCCATGCCGGCGACCCGGCTGGTGGATCTTCCTGCTTTTTGCCCATGCTTACTCACCTCCCTCATCAGAGGAAGCGGTTTCACGATCCTTAGGAGCAAGGAAGGCCTTAAGCTTCTCCTCGATTACTCGGGGGTTCTCTCCTGCCTGGATTGACAAAAGCCCCTCGACCATAACTTCTTTCTGGACCATCTCGATTGCATTGTCCGTTTTCAGCTTATTTGCCGTAGGACCGCAGATCCAGTTTGCAAGAAGCGAACCGTACAGAGTCGTAATAAGTGCAACTGCCATGGAAGGTCCGATGGAAGATGCGTCGGACATGTTATTAAGCATGTTAACAAGTCCTACCAGGGTACCGATCATACCCCACGCAGGGCCCATGGCTCCAAGTGTATCCCAGAAGCCCACACAGGTTTTGTGTCTGGCTTCGGAGTTGTCCATCTCGGCCTGCATAATATCGCGCACAAGGTCGGGGTCGGTACCGTCTACTACAAGAAGGATGCCCTTCTTCAAAAACGGCTCGTCCATATCGGCAGCCGCCTCTTCGAGAGCGAGAAGTCCGTCCTTACGTGCAACGTTAGATAATTCAATTATTTTTTTGATGATATCGGTTGTGTTAGCGCTGGGTGCCTTGAAGATCAACGTAAGGCTCTTGAGTCCCGAGATAAAGTCAGGCATTGTGCAAGAGCAAAGCGTAGCTGCTATCGCTCCTCCGAAGGTGATAACTGCCGAAGGTGCGTCAAGGTAGCTTGGGAATCCGGTGATTCCGGCCGCTGATATAATACCGAATATCAGCATACCCAGACACAGAAAGAATCCGATTAAGGAAGCTATGTCCACTTAGATAAACCTCTTTTTCACGCAAAAATCAACATTATCTCCCCTCTTTTTTGACTAAAAAAAGGAAGAAAATGTTCACTCTATGCAAGAATATCCTTTCTGTACGATTTTACTAAATTTTTGATGTCTTGTCTACTTTCTTTTACAATTATTTTTCTTCCGGTAGTAAGTGTCAGAACAGTATCCGGCGTTTCCTCGCAAAGTTCGATCAAATCAGGGTTTACAAGGAGTTTGGTACCGTTGATCCTGGTAACCTCTATCATAAAAAATTACCCCTTTCTCTTCTCACCATTGTATCATAATTGTATATAAATGCTTAAATAATTTATAAAATTTTATATATTTTTTAATAAGCCGAAAAGGAACGGGTTTTTGCCCGTTCCTTGACTATTTGTTTTTTTCTTTGGGAATTAATCTATTCCCACTTAAAGCTTATTATCTCTTAAGGTTAGTAAGTTCCTCAAGAAGTGTATCGGATACTGTGATGATTCGGCTGTTTGCCTGGAATCCACGCTGGGTTGTGATCATAGTCGTAAACTCGTTTGAAAGGTCTACGTTACTCATCTCAAGTACGCCCGTTGTCATGTATCCGCCGGTTGTTGTAATATCAACTCCGATTCCGTCGAACTCTCCGGAGTTCATGGTTGCGGAATAGAGGTTGTCTCCTTCCTTGGAAAGACCTGAGCTGTTTGCGAAGGATGCGGTAGCGATCTGTCCGAGAAGCTTTGTCATTCCGTTGTCATAGCTTGCATGGATGAGGCCGTCCTTTGCGATTGAAACACCGATCATATCTCCCAACATACGTCCGGATCCGATTCCCTTATCGTCACCACTGGTTGCTGCTACGGTTGAAGTTCCATTGTTGTTAAACATTGACATGTCAGAGAAGTCAATGGTTACATCCTCAAAGTTTCCGCCGAGCTGCTTTAATCCAAGGACTGCGGTTGTAGCGTTTGTGCCGTTGAGTCCGGTAAATGCACCGGTGTTTGTATTGAAATTAACGTTGATACCGTCGATCTTTCTACCGTCGATGCTAATCTCGTCTGCAAGTGCTCCGGCTGCGATCATATCAGCGATCGAGTTGTCTAAAGTTCCGTCACTGTCGGTATCCTGTGAAAGCTTTAAGAACCCTTCCGTATCTCCGCCGTATCCGTATGCCTTTGCAAGGGCATCTAATTGCTTCAACTGATCTTCGGTATAGTTTCCGTCTGCATCAGCCTGGATAGGTGCGGTTGCTACTACGTTGCCATCTGCATCCTTTAAGCTGTTTCCGTCCCAGGTGTAGGCGGTATCTCTTGTAAGAGTAGCCTTATCAAGGGTCTGGTTTGCTCCGAAAGCTTCGATCTTGGAAATATCTATGGTATTTCCGTTTGAATCAAGAAGCTTTGTAAGCTCAACAGAGAAGCTTCCTGCGGTATCGGAATCCTTGATGGTAAGTCTTGCGGTGTAGCTGTATCCGAGGGCATCGTAGAAGTTGAGGTTGATATTCTTACCTGCGTCAGATGTAACATCCGTGTCGTTCTGATCGAGGATTCCCGCAACCTTTGCCTTGCTTGTTGCCTCGGGGGGATAGGTCATATTTGCATCGCTCATAATACGGAGAGCCTGAACCGTATCCTGCTTGATCTCGTTTGTGGTCTCGTCTACAAGCCAGCCCATTACATTGTAACCGGTTGAAGTCATAGCGAGGTTTCCTCCGCCGTCAACATAGAATGAACCGTCGCGGGTAAAGAAGTTTGACAGTCCGTTGCTGACAACGAAGAAGTTGTTACCTGTGATCATTATATCAAAGGGATTTCCTGTTGACTGAGCTGAGCCCTGGCCTTCGATGTTCATTGTGATGGCTCCGGTCTTAACACCGAGACCGATCTGGCGGGCGTTGGTACCACCGGTTCCGGTAGTAGCGTTAGGTCCGCTGGCCTGCTGGGTTGTCTGGCTCATAAGGTCAGAAAAGTTGATTGTACTAGATTTGAAAGCGGTGGTGTTGACGTTGGCAATGTTGTTACCGATAACGTCCATTCTGGTCTGGTGGGTCTTAAGACCTGCCACACCTGAAAAAAGTGATCTCATCATAAGGCAATTTCCTCCTAAGCTTTTTTGCTCGGGAGAAGTTATCACTTAGCTTCCTTCTGTCTCTCGGGAAGCTTTGACCCCCATCCAGGTCCGGTCTTTTACATGATAACTGCTCCGTTTATGTGCGTGAATACATTTTCAATTGTTTCTGTGGAATCCATAGCCGTAACAACCGTCTGATTGGGGATGTTTACGATAAATGCCATGTCGTCCACAAGTACGAGTGAATCCTTGATTCCTTTCTCGGCAGCCTTTCTGGCGCCTTCGTTCAACCTGCTAACCTGTCCCTGAGTCATCTCTATCCCTCTGTCACTAAGTCTGAAAGAGGCATGTTTAGAAAACTTAAGGCCGTTTTCCTCGATGCTCTTTTGGGAAAAGATCTGGCCGAAGGAAAGTCCTTCACTTGTCCTGGTAGCCTGCGCCTTTTCTTCCTTGGGGGCGTTTCGTACCTGATTTGCAAGTTGATCGATAGAAAGGAAACTGTTTTTCTGTATGTCCATATCAGTCATCTCCTTTCTAAATACGTGTTCCGTCACATATTCTATATCGTCTCCGGAGGCTTTTTTCTTTACCCCCGGAGACAAGATTTTTTAGTAAATCAAACAATTAACCGTTGGCTACAAGAGCGGCAGCCCGAAGCTCGGCAAGCTTATCAACATACTTCTGGAACCTTGCCTGCGTATCCTTGGCAACAAAGCTCTTTTCGTAATCGTTCATGCCGTTTAAGGTCTCGGCAAGAGAGTCGATGGTCTTTCCTTCGCCCGAAATAGTAATATTGTCAACAGCGGGAAGTTTGTTCAAGGTAACGGTAAAATCCGTAGCCTTTGAATATGCATCCTTGTAATCCTTGTCAACAACAGTATCAAGGTCCGCAAGGGAGTAGAGATTCTCATTGATGGAAAGATAGGGTTTTCCGTTTTCGTATACAACGTAATCAACCTTTCCTTCGACGTAGTTGGTCTCTCCGTTTGCAGAGGTCGTCCTCATATATACCTGCTGTCCCACAAGGCCGCTGGCTCTTGAAAGATCCATGCTCGAAGCCATGCTTGAAATAGCCTCAACCTGTGAGAACTGTGCATACTGAGCGATATACTCCGTATTTGATGTGGGCTCCATAGGATCCTGATACTTCATCTGAGCTACGAGAAGCTGGAGGAAAGTATCCTTGTTCATATCATTTGATTTAGTCTGGTTGCTCTTGGAAAGAGAGTCCTGAGACGCAGTCTCAACCACCTGTCCATCCTTTATAGCTGCCATTAATGCCATAGAGGTACTCCTTTCTTATGCACGGGCATCCATCGTCTGTCCGTTTGCAGCCATCATCTCGGCCGCTATGCGCTCGTCGTCTTCAAGTCCCTCGAGGTCCTCATCCTCAAAGTCAGCAGCAAAGCTTATCTTTCTGACCTTGTTTTTATCCTTGCTCTCGCTCTCTTTATTCTCTCCGCTTCCTTCGGAAAGGTTTTGATCGCTTAGCTGAGCTCCGACGGATACTTCAATGGAATTAACCTTGATGCCCTGTTCTTCGAATCTCTCCTGAAGCTGTATCATCTGGTTCTCTAAGACTGCTCTTACCTGTTCATCGGCTGCGATGAAGTTTGCGGTAACGGCTCCGTCCTTATGTACCAGATTTATCTGGATATTTCCGAGGGATGCGGGATGGAGCTGCATCTCGAGGCTCTGCATATCGGGCTTAACCTGTGAACGCATATAATCCATTATCTGGTTCGCGATCTCCTGAGGAGATACGGCTTCCCTTATCTGCCCTGCAAAGTCTGCTTCAAGGGGCGCAGAAGCTTCTGTAACAAGCTGCTGGGCGAAGTTAA